>ERZ650308.432-NODE-432-length-22607-cov-12.061768_pt1 | contig 22607 bp, 37 predicted proteins | sample MGYA00376244_ERZ650308 | MGnify/ENA primary metagenome ERZ650308 (study PRJEB26733, sample SAMN07839295) | wastewater metagenome | biome: small river; feature: stream; material: water | place: USA: North Carolina | collected 2016-04-26 ... | reverse complement strand
AGCATCCGTAATGGGGCTTCAGCGGCTGTTAAAGACTGCAAGGCTCAGTATGAGTACCTAGATAGCTTTGAGACTATCGTTATCTGCTTCGATGCTGATGAAGTTGGACAGAAGGCTGCTAAAGATGTTGCTGAACTCTTTGGCAACAAGGTTAAAATTGTTAAACATTTAAAGGATTGTAAAGATGCCTGTGATTACCTCATTAACGGACGAGGAGCTGAATACGTTAACCAGTGGTGGAGAGCTGAGAGTTATGTACCCGATGGGATCATCCAAGCCTCAACACTTTGGGACAGCGTATCTGCACCTGAACCTGTCGCAGAAGCCTTCTATCCCTTCAAAGGACTTAATGAATTACTATATGGCCTTAGAGCAGCTGAGCTTATTACGGTCACGGCTGGATCTGGCCTCGGAAAGAGTCAGTTCCTTAGAGAAATTCTTTACCGAATTCTCGAAACTACCAAGTGGAACGTCGGAGGAATGTTCCTCGAAGAAAGTGTACGGAAAACCGCCCGATCAATTATGTCCTTACATGCAAACAAAAAGCTGCACCTGCCTGACACCCAAGTCACAGAACGAGAATTGAAGGAGGCTTTCGATGCTACTCTCGGTACTAATCGTGTGTATCTTTTCGATCACTTTGGTTCTTTGGCTATCGACAATGTACTCAACCGAATCAGGTACATGGCACGTGCTTGTGACTGTAGGGTTGTTTTCCTCGATCACATTAGTCTCGTTGTCTCTGGTATGGATGGGAATGATGAGCGCAAGTCTATTGATGTCTTGATGACTCGATTGCGTACACTGGTACAAGAGACAGGTATTACCTTGATCTGTGTATCACACCTTAAACGACCTAGCACTGACAAAGGACATGAAGATGGTACAGCGGTATCCTTATCTCAGCTACGTGGCTCTGGTGCTATCGCTCAGTTGTCTGACGCTGTTATCACTCTTGAGCGTAACTCCATGAGTCAAGACCCTACAGTGCGTCACACTACTAAGGTAGCAGTGGCTAAAAACAGATTTTCAGGTTTTACTGGACCCGCCTGTAACCTCAAGTATGACCTCGAAACAGGCCGTATGTATGAGGTTGAGATAGAAGAATTGTAAAATAGAGTTGACAAAAACCGATTCTTAGTGTATAGTTCAAGTTTTAAGGAGCACAACTATGGCATCTAAGGATTGGTACGAGAAGAACAAAGAGCAAGTTAAGGCGAAAGCTAAGCAGTATTATCACGACAACAAAGAGAAGGTTCTCGAAGATGTCAAGAAGTACCGTGAGGCTAACCGCCCTAAAATCAAAGAGAAAGGCAAAGAGTATTACCGTCGAAAACTGAGGAATCGGTTGTTAAATGCTGCACGAGCTAGAGCACGTAAGTTCGGTTACGAATTTGACTTGACTCTAGACGACATCATCATGCCCCGTTACTGTCCGTTGTTGGGAATTGAGATGTTCGTAACTAACGGCGTAAAAGGCAGTAAGCATTCCTCATTTAGTCTTGACCGTATTGACAGCTCAAAAGGCTATACGAAAGACAACGTATGGGTAATCTCGATGAAAGCGAACTCTATGAAAAGCGATTCAAACTACGAAGACTTTAAGAAGATGGCTGACAACTGGAAACAATTCCATGAGAACGGCTATGATCTTTCACATTTGGAGCAAACAAACCATGAATAAAGAAGCTAAGTATTGCGATGAGTGTCTACATTTCCAAGGCACTGAAGAAAATCTACGAGATGTTTGTGCTTTAGGTCATAAACCTCGAATGTACATTCCTCAAACATATCATGCAGCTATGATTGGAACATGGGGGTGGAAACGTCGATGTGAAGATTTTAAAAAGGCGATGTACGATATGAACACTGGACGTATGGTTGAAGTAACAATGGAGGAGCTATGATTTCAAATATGACTTTAAAAGAGCTTGAAAGATTGTCGTACATTGAAGGTAATGTAGAAGTTGCTAAGTTATTAGGTCAGCTTGAAGACGCATTGGATGAACTTGACGAGGTAAATGAAGATGATTGAAATGTTAATCGTAGGTAGCACAGGTATCGGCTATGCTATAGTTGGTACGCTACAAGGACTCAAGGGTGAGTACTCAAACATGGCTATCTGGTTGGGCTACGCTGTAGCACAGATTGGCCTCTTCATGAATTTGAAGTAATGACGTATGCAAGACGATGATATTGTCTTTATAAGTCACAAGCAGTTGATAGAGCTAGTGATAGCAAACCATGACCTTAAACAGAAAGTAAAAGAGTTACAAGATGAAACGGATCGCCTTAGACATCGAAACGAACATGGCTCACGATACGATCCATTTGTGCGTAACTCAGGACATTGACACTCAGGAGGTGAGAGTATGGAAAGCTCCAACAGGACTTTGGGACTACTTAAAGGACGCTACGTTGATCGCAGCGCACAACGGAATATCATTCGACTTTCCGATCTTAAACAAGCTCTGGAAGACCAAGATTGGATTGAAGCAAGCATACGACACACTCGTAGTGTCAAGGCTGATAGAGCCAACGAGGGAGGGAGGACACTCTCTGGACGCATGGGGCAACACTCTAGGCGTAAAGAAGCTGGACTACAAAGCAACGTGGCAATGGATGATGAACAGAAGGGAAGAGTATGAAGGTGAGTCGTTTGATCGACCTATTGATGGTCTTCTTGAATATTACTGTAAGCGTGATGTGTCTGTACTCTGCTCTCTCTACTCAAGACTATCTACTGATTCCGATAAGCTTGGCTTTTCTATTGATAGCATACGTCTGGAACACCAAGTCGCTTCAATCATCAAGAAGCAGGAAACCAATGGATTCAAGCTCGATGTAGTTCACGCTACTTGTCTCTTGTCTGATCTGAAACTCAAGATGGGTGTCATCTATGACAAGATGCAGGAACTCTATCCTCCATACGAGGTTGAGCGTGTGAGCGAGAAGACAGGTAAGCTCTTGAAGCCTGAGCTGATTACATTCAATCCTGCCTCTAGACAGCAGATTGCTGAGAAGCTTATCGGCTTAGGTTGGAAGCCTACAAAGAAGACAGAAAAGGGCTCTATCATCGTTGATGAAGGTACTCTTATGGGTTTGAAGTATCCTATTGCAGGGCTCCTTGCTGAGTACATGATGCTTCAGAAGCGTATTGCTCAGATTGAATCTTGGTTCTCTTTCTTAGGCTCTGATGGTCGTGTGCATGGTCGTGTGATTACTAACGGAGCGATTACAGGTCGTGCAACACACTCTAGTCCTAATATGGGACAGATTCCAAACTCTTCTAGCCCCTATGGGAAGGAGTGCCGCCAGTGTTGGACAGTTGAAGAAGGAATGGTTCAAGTGGGTGTCGACTTGTCAGGTATCGAACTTCGGTGCTTTGCTCACTACTTGAATGATGATGACTATACAAAGGAAGTTGTTTATGGCGATGTCCATACGAGGAACCAAAATGCTTTTGGTGTCGATTCACGGAATGATGCAAAGACAGTATTGTATGCCACCTTGTATGGTGCGTCGCCTTCCAAGATCGGGACAATTATTGGTGCTAATGCCAAAAGAGGGCAAACCATTATTGATAATTTTGAGCGGAGCGTTCCTGCGTATGCCAAACTCAAAAGAAAGGTTGCTACGTATGCTGCGAAAGGATGGTTACCGGGCCTTGACGGAAGGAAGTTATGGGTACGCTCTGAACACAGTGCGCTCAATACTCTTCTTCAATCAGCTGGAGCTATTATCTCTAAACAATGGATTGTATGTGCTAATCGAAAACTCACTGAGTCAAAGATTCCGTTCAAGTTCATTGCATGGGTACACGATGAAATCCAAATCGAAACTGAACCGCAATACGCTGAACAAGTTGGCTTGCTTGTGGTAGAATCTGCTAAAGAAGCTGGAGAGATTCTCAAGTTTCGTTGTCCTGTAGGCGCTGAATGGAAATCTGGAAAGAATTGGTATGACTGTCACTAAGTATCCTAACGGGTATTTCAAAGATAAAGAGTGCAAGACTTGTAAGCAGGTCTTTACTCCGACGAATCCTTGTAATACGTACTGTTCTCCGCAGTGCAAAGGAAAGAACTCCTACTATAAAAGACAGTATGGTATAACGGATGCTGACCTTGCTCAAATGAAGGATGAACAAGACAACAAGTGTTATATTTGTGGATCAGAAGGTTTCTTGATAGGTAAGAACAACCACAGTGAGAAACTTGCAGTGGATCATTGTCACGATACGGGGAAAGTCAGAAAGCTTTTGTGTCATAATTGCAACAGAGCTTTAGGATTATTCAAAGATAAACCTGAATTGCTTAGAAAAGCAGCAGACTACCTTGAGGAACACAAGTAGAATGGAACCGAAGAAGAAAGATGATGTAACCCAACAGATTCTGTTGAATATAAGTGATGAGAGTTTCTTGATTCACCATTCAGCAGATATGGATATTCTCGATGTATACTTGGTGCTCTCAGCAGCCCTTGATTTCATTGAGGATGAAGCAGAGGCTGTCTCTCGTCGAGAAGGCAGTTATCTACAGTGACGTAAGTCACATCAGTAAAGTGTGCGATTTTGCACGTAATCGGCGAAAGCCCAATCCTTAAAAGGAAAAGAAACCATGAGGGATCCCTATGGATGAACTAAAGCGGTGCGCTAAATGTGAAGAGTGGTTTCATGCTAGTCTTTTTAGAGTTGTAAAGAAAACAGGTAAGTTAACTTCTTACTGTCGAGCTTGCAACAATAAGAACAGCCGAGAGCATTACGTTAAAAACCACGACCATATCAAAAAGTATCGAAAATCTAAACAAGACGAAGCAACGCTAAGTAGCATTAAAAAGCGAGCAAAGCAAAAAGGTCTTGAGTTTGATTTAGATGTTGAAGATATTCTAGGAACAACATGTCCTATTTTTGGTGTAGAATTAAAACGGGGTTCTAAACAAGGCCCTTCAGATTTTGCTCCAAGTGTGGACAGGATAGATAACTCAAAAGGTTATGTAAAAGGGAATGTACAGGTGTTGTCGAATTTAGCTAACAAAATGAAAGCAAACGCGACTCCTGAACAGCTTCTTCAATTCGCAGAGTGGGTCTTCAAGACCTACAAAAAACAGTAAAGGAAATAGTATGTCAGATCTTAAACCCGTTCGTATCTCTGGTGAGTTGTTTTGGACTAAGTGGATGGCTGAGTTCAATACAGCATTCAACACAGACAATGACAAGTATGAATGCACCATCGGTAACATCAATGATGATGATGCAGCTAAGCTCACGAGCTTGGGTATCAAAGTGAAGCACAAGGAATCACAAGGTAACTTCATTGTCGCTAAGAGCAAGTACTTGTTCAAGCCTACAGATGACAACCTCAAAGAAGTTGCCATCGAAGCTCTCGGTAACGGCTCTAAGTGCGTAGCTATCGTTGGTTCATACACACACCGTATGTCGTCTAAGCACGGCAATGCTCCTTCTCTGAAGACAATCATGGTGACTGAGGTTAAGACCTACGTGCCTGAAGCAGCTACTGCGGACGATGAGGCTCTGTAATGTTCAGTATCTTAAACTCCGTTGTTAAAGCAGCAGTTTCTGTTGTTGAGATCCCTGTAGCAGTTGTTGCTGATGTGGTTACTCTGGGTGGTTCAATGAACGACAAAGACCAACCATACACAGCTACAGCTGTCGAGCATCTCGTTAAAAACGTACAAGATGCAGCAGACCCTCATAAGTAACGAGCTGCCTCCTAAGCCTCGGCTGGCAATAATCGACGCGGACATTTTGGTGTACAAAGTCGGTTTTGCTTCCGAGGATGTCAGTGAAGAAATCTGTTTAGGTAGAGTGACTCACTTAGTCAATGAGATTGTTTACCAAGACCTCAAATGTGATGACTACAAAGCGTACATCACTGGTAAGGGTAACTATCGCAATGAACTGGCAGTCACTGAGCCTTACAAAGGCAACCGCAAGGACGCTAAGAGGCCAGTGCATTATCAGGCTATTCGTACCCATCTCCAGCGCCTTGGTGCAGAACTGGTAGAGGGTTCAGAAGCAGACGATGCAGTGGCTACTGAAGCTACTAAGACAGGTGGATGGATTGTCTCCATTGACAAAGACCTAGATCAAGTTGCAGGTTGGCATTACAACTTTGTGAAGCATGAGGAATACTACGTTACTGAGGAAGAAGGTCTTCGTAACTTATTCACACAGGTGCTAACAGGGGATCGTATTGACAACATCATTGGCTTGAAAGGCATTGGCCCAAAGAAGGCTGCAAAGCTTTTAGAGGATTGTAAAACTGAAAGGGAATACTATGACGCTTGTCTCAAAGCTTACGATGGTAATCAACTTCGTGTCGACGAGAATTTAGGACTTTTATGGCTTCGAAGAACACCAAACCAAATGTGCCCTTATCTTTCCACAGCTCTACAAGAGCGAGGAGCTGAATAGATGACTTCTAAGAAATTAAAGCCTTCTATTCCGATGAGCTTTTACCTCGTTGGGTGTCAGTGGAACGTCAAGTACGTAGAGGACTTGAGTGAGTACGGTAAGTGCGCTTGTGATACTCAGACAATCTTCTTACGTGCAGGAATGAACAAAGTGTTTACTGAACAAACATTCTGCCATGAACTTGTACATGCTATTATGTTCTCTATGGGGCATACACAGCATGAAGAAGTCTTTGTAGATGCTTTTGGTCAGTTGTTACATCAGTATGAGCGGACGAAGGCCGCGTAGAAAGGACTAAGTTATGATTGTTGAACCCACTAAAATCATGGAAGCTGCTCATTTCATAATGAACGGAATGCCTTTAAAGGATATTCTTAATCAGGACGAAGTAGAAACAGCTATTCTAATGTTAGCCGATGTTCTTTTGTTGACTGGTACACCGCGCTATGAAGAGGATATTGATGGTAACTCGTAAAGTAATCAGTAAGAAACGTGCTCATGCTCTCAAGAACGGTTATCGCTCAGGTTTGGAAGAAGACTTGGCTGACTCTCTTAGAGCACGGGGCGTTAATTTTACTTATGAAGAGACTAAGATCAAGTACATTCAGCCTGCTAGTGAGCACCAGTACACCGCAGACTTCGAGCTTGAGAATGGAATCATTATTGAGAGTAAAGGAAGATTCTTGGTGGCTGATCGTAAGAAGCACTTACTGATTAAGCGTCAGCAGCCTCACTTAGACATCCGATTTGTATTCTCTAATAGCAAACAGAAGCTCAATAAAGGCTCCAGAACCTCTTATGCAGACTGGTGTGTTAAAAACGGCTTCTTGTTTGCTGATAAAGAAATTCCAGAGCATTGGATACTTGAACGTAGAAAGAGAGTAATTGATGGAACAAGAATCAACAAACAAAACACAGAAGGAACAAGTAAATGAGCCAAGTGAATTTAGTGTGGGTGACACCGGATGCGGAGAATCTAGTTGCTCGTATGGCCCGTGTGTCAAATCCGGCAAACCAGAACAACCTTGCTACTGCTCCGAAACTACTCAAGTACCTTATTGAGAACAAGCACTGGTCGCCTTTTGAGATGGTGAACGTCTGTGTGGAGATTGAAACTACTCGTGATGTAGCTCGTCAGATCTTACGTCACCGTAGCTTTAGCTTCCAAGAGCTTTCACAGCGATATGCAGTCTCTGAAGGGTTCATTCAGGACTCTCAAGCTCGTCTGCAAGACACTAAGAACCGTCAGAATAGTCTCTACACTGATGACATCAGCTTACAGAACTGGTTTGAAGGTGCTCAGCGTCGATTGGTCAGCGAAGCTAAGTTCTTGTACTCAGCAGCCTTGGATAAAGGAATTGCTAAGGAGTGTGCTCGTGTATTCCTTCCTGAAGGCCTGACTGTCTCCAAGATGTACATGAATGGTACTCTTCGTAGCTGGTTACACTATATTGACATTCGTACAGATGTAGCTACTCAACTTGAACATCGAGAAGTGGCTAATCAATGTCGTGATATCATCTTTGCTGAGTTTCCAGCAATTAAAGAGGTATTGAATGCAGAGCGCAGCGAACACTGATGAACTTATCCAAAAAGCCCGTGAGTTAGCCCAACGTTTTGGAACACGTATGTGTGATGAAGAAGGCGATACATACGGAGAAGAGTTATATTGCATGAGTTTAGACGACATCATTGATATAATTAAGCTTTTACAAGGGGTGAAGCATAATGGCGAAACTAGTAGTTCACTATAAACCTCCTATGTTCATCCCTGATTGGACTAAGGGGTACAAAGTGTACGTAATTGACCATCCTCGATTAGGGTGTAGAATGATAGAGACAGCACCGGTTGTTAAGGACTACGGTAACGGAATCTTTGAGACTGCTTATGTCGTATATCACCCTATGGACGGAGAGTTCTATGACACTTGATCAGTATTTCCACTTAATCATCAACAAACCTCGCATTGTCGAGTTCAAGGAGACTAGTATGTTTGAATATCTGAAGAATAAATGGTCTGAGCTAATGACTACTCGTTATAGCTTTGTTGAACCTGAGACTATTGAAGAAGGCTACGAAGAAGGGAGGGCATTTGTGATGCGTACTGATTCTTACGTCAACGAAGATGGTGAGTTCATTCCCATGAAGGAAACTATCATTCAAGGTGACAACAATGGTACTTGGATGGAGTCCCTAGATCAGTTATTGGATGTATTCAGTGAGCATTATGGTTATAACATCAAAGAGCAAGTTTACTACTCAGTTAACTTCCCTTTGAATGACACTGACGATAAAGGTACTCCTTTCCCCGGCTATGGTCGTTGCTTGAATGATGAGCGTCTCCAACAGATCCTCTTAGCTTTTCCTGAGCTTTATGTGTCTGGTGGTTGGAGTAACAGTCCAGAACGTGAGGCTATGTTCAAATGAGGATCCTTTGCGTACCTGACACACAGTGTAAGCCTGAGGCAGCTCAGGACCATCTGACTTGGGCTGGTAAAGCTATCTGTGAGTACCGCCCTGATGTGGTAGTTCACTTAGGAGATCACTGGGACTTCCCTAGTCTCAGTAGTCACGACAAGGCTGGTAGCAAGTACTTTGAAGGTAAACGCTACCTAGCTGATGTAGAGGCTGGCAATAAGGGCATGGAAGTGCTCTTAAAGCCCCTCAAGGAGCTTCAGGAGACACAGAAGAAGGGTAAGCATAAGCCTTACAAGCCTCGTATGGTCTTCCTGAAGGGTAACCATGAGCATCGACTCACAAGGGCTGTTAACAACAATCCTATGCTTGAGGGTCTATTGACCTATGATGATCTTAACTTGAAAGATTGGGAAGTACATGAGTTCTTACACCCTGTTTTTATCAACGGTGTTGGCTTTAATCATTACTGGCCTGTTGGCGCCATGGGACGTCCTGCTGCTTCTCCTGCCGCTATCATTAGCAAGCTTCATATGTCTTGTGTCGCTGGTCACCAACAAGGTAAACAGATTGCTTATGGTAAGCGTGCTGATGGGAAGCCTATCTGTGCTATTGTTGCTGGTAGCTATTATCTTCACGACGAAGACTACATGAGTCAGCTTTCTAATAGACATTGGAGGGGCTTAGTAGTTCTAAATGATGTCCATGACGGTGGTTTTGATGAGATGCTGTTAAGCATTGAGTATCTACAACGAAAGTATTCATAAGATGAAACCAACAATTAAGGAAGTTGAGGAATATATGGCAGCATTGAACATCCCTGATGAACAACGCTTTACGCAAGGCTTGAACGGTACAACAGCTTCAGACCTATATGATGTGATTAGTAAACCAAAGCATTACATGCTCTTTGAAGATCAAGGTATCGAAGTACGTGATGTAATTGAGAAACTAATCGAAAAGCTCGTTAAAAGCCCTTCTTTGGTGCAGAATGTACCAACAGTAAAGCCAGCCCCTTTGTTTACATCAGATTATGTACAACTTATGCAGTACTTAATGCGATTTATGGACAAGAATGGTAAGGAGGATCTTGAAAAAGCTCGTTTTTATCTTGACAAAATGATTCAGGCGTATTAAAATACGTGCCCTCTAAAAATAACACAATGAAAGAAAATATGACAACTTTGACACCTTGGTCCTCAGTAGGTTATTTGACATACAAGCGTACATATGCCCGTCGCTTGGATGAGAACGACATCAATAGCCCTACAGAAGAGTTTCCTGATACCGTTGAACGTGTTGTCAAGGCCTGTGATGAGCAGCTCAAGTGTGGGTTTACTAAGGACGAAGAACAGCGCCTGCGTAACTACCTCTTGGGTCTTAAAGGCTCTGTAGCAGGCCGTTTCTGGTGGCAGCTTGGTACAGATACCGTGGACAAACTAGGCCTTTCTAGTCTCCAGAACTGTGCTTTCCGTACGGTGGATAAGCCTGTGGAGCCTTTCACTTGGGCTATGGATATGTTGATGCTTGGCTCAGGCGTTGGCTACAACATTCAGAAAGAAAATGTTAATAAACTTCCTCCAGTTAATCTTGATTTCAAGTGTCCTGTTCGTTCTAGCGATAGCGGGGCTGATTTTATTGTCCCTGACAGCCGTGAAGGTTGGGTTGCTCTTCTTGGTAAGACGCTCAAAGCTGCTTTCTTGGCTCACAACTCAGGTAAGCAGACTTTCAGCTATTCGACACAACTGATTCGTTCTAAAGGCGCTCCTATTAAGGGCTTTGGCGGTACTGCTTCAGGCCCAGAGGACTTGGTGTGGGGTATTGAGCAGATCAGTAAGGTCTTGGAGAAACGTGCGGGTAAGCAGCTTCGTCCTGTTGACTGCTTGGACATCATGAACATTATCGGTGCTGTTGTCGTGGCAGGTAACGTACGTCGTAGTGCTCAGATTGCTATTGGAGATGCTGACGATGTGGAATATCTACTTGCTAAGCGATGGGACTTGGGGAATATCCCGTCATGGAGAGCCATGTCCAACAACTCAGTCGTGTGTCACGATATTGGAGATTTGCACGACTTCTTCTGGGATGGTTATGAAGGCAAGGGCGAACCTTACGGTCTCATCAACCTCAAGCTCTCACGAAAGATCGGACGATTGGGTGAAACTCAGTATCCAGATCCCAAGGTGCAGGGTTATAATCCGTGTGCTGAGCAATCTCTTGCTGACGGTGAAACATGCTGTCTTGCTGAAGTATTCCTCCCTAATATCTCTAGCAAAGAAGAGCTTCTTGATGTCTGTACTTTGTTGTATCGTATCAATAAGCACTCGTTGGCGCTCCAGTGTCACCAAAAGGTCACAGAGGCTATCGTTCACGAAAACATGCGAATGGGTATTGGTATCACAGGCGTGTTGCAATGTACCGAAGAGCAGAAGTCATGGTTGAGTGAGACATACGGCAAGATTCGTGAATATGACAATGAGTACAGTGCTAAGAATGGCTTCAATAAGTCAATCAAACTGACTACTGTTAAGCCTTCAGGTACTCTGTCTTTGCTGCCCGGCGTTACTCCCGGCTGTCACCCTGCTTATGCTCGATTCATGATTCGTCGTATCCGTATCAGCTCTAACCATTCGTTGGTTCAAGTCTGTAAGGATCATGGCTATCATGTTGAGTATCAGCAGAACTTTGATGGCTCAGAAGACCGTTCAACAGTTGTTGTGAGCTTTCCGTTTCGTCATCCAGATCATGCCGTGTTGGCTAAGGACATGACAGCTATCTCTCAGCTGGAGACAGTTAAGTGGTTGCAAGAAGTGTGGAGCGATAACTCTGTGTCTTGTACTGTGTACTACCGTCCTGAAGAGCTTCCTGAAATCAAGAAGTACCTCAAGAAAAACTACAAGACAAACCACAAGTCACTGTCTTTCTTGCTTCACTCTGAGCACGGCTTCAAGCAAGCTCCGTTGGAAGAAATCACTGAGGAACAATACAATGAACTGGTTGCCAATACGCGCACTATCACGGCTATTGACGAAGCTAATATTGGCTTAGAAGATGATTGCGCATCCGGCGCCTGCCCCGTACGTTGACTCTAAATGAAAGGACGCCCCTTCGGGGGCTTGTATGAAAACAATTGTTTATTCTAAGCCTAACTGTCCCGGCTGCGATACATTGAAGACTAAGCTAAAGTCTGAAGGTGTTGAGTATGTCGAGATTATGTTAGGAAAGGATATGACCATTGAAGCCTTTAAGGAGAAGTTTCCTACTGTGCGTTCAGTGCCTCACATGATCTACTCAAAGGATGAAATATGGTAGTTAATTGTTATGTTGCAGTGTATTCCTATGACTATGAAGGCGACACTGTTATAGGTGTTTACGAAACTTTAGAAAGAGCAGAGGAAGCCGCTTTAAAGAACACATTTGGAGATTGGTGGTCTATTCTTCCTTTTGAAATGAACGTAACATCTGAAGACCCTCAATTTGTCATTAAGCAAGGAAAGGTTAAGAAAGATGATTATTGATTTCTCATGGACAGGAGGCTTCGTAGTAGGTATCCACCATACTGATGAAGCTATCGTAGAGATGGAAGAAGGTGAATATGAGATGTGTAACGCAATTCTTATTCATCTAGGGCTATTCACAGTAGCTCTAATCTTCGTGTAAGTTATGAGAGACTATGTGGACTGCCCAGCCCAAGTGATTAAGTTCATGCGGGACACCCACTAGAGTGAGACATCAGTAGTCTCTCACCCTCTATAAACAGAAAAGCCCTCTAATGAGGGCTTCTTTGTATCTGCTTAGTTATTAAGCTTTATGGTACTGTTCTTCAGTCAAGATACCGGGTTTATACTTGTTCTCAGGACGGAAAATAGTTAGTTCTTGTTGTCTCATCTCAGGTGCAAAGCTGATGTGCATCCAACGACCAAACTCATGGATCATCTGATCAAACTTGATACCAGCTTTCTGTACTTCTTGGCAGAGCTGCAAAGGAGTCAGTTTAGAGCTAGATACGTCAATAGCCCACCCATCCATATGAGAAGATACTTTAGAGCCTCCAACAGCCACGTTAACAGCAGGCAGACGCAACCAAGAGTTGATCTTCAACGGGCCTGTAACAGCACGTAGCTGCTCAAGCTTCTGAGCTGCTACTTTCATGTTCTCCAACTGGAGTGTAGAAGGTTGATTGTCGATACCGTTACGTACAGCAGTCTCACTGTAGGTCGCCTCATCAAGAGTAAAGTGTTCACTTAGGTTCATTGTCTTCTCCTACGATAGCTTGTGCGATAGCGGTTGATGCTTTACGACCTGAGATGCCGCCCATAGTGCCTACGCCCATGAATGCAATAGCTTTCAAGATCTCCAAGAAAACAGCATCAATAGGGGCTAATACTTCTTCTTCAGGAACAAAAGCAACTGAATACAGGACACCAAAGGCAATACCTAGTACCATTACAGTGATAGCTTTAACTACAAAAGCCCATACTTGGACTTCAACCTCTTCAACAGTAGGTTTAACTACCGGCTTAGTCAACCAAAGTGTTAACAATTCTTTCATTTCTTAGCTACCTTATCAGCTAGTTTTTCCATTGTCCTACCACCGAAGTAGAAAGACATCACGAGCATTCCCCACTGGCCTAAGAGTTCCACATAAGCACCTCTAGTCTCATAGTTGAAGATAGAGGCAATAGCGAAGCCACTATAGGCCAACAGAAGGAATATGAGCACCATAGGACGGATGTTCTTAGACAACCAAGAGTCAGAGGCCATATCAGCCTTCATACGCTCTGTCAGGTTTGTTTGTTCAATCTCATACTCTTTACAATCAATCTCTTTGAGCTTTAGAGCTAAGTCAGGATTGTCTTTAAGAGCTTGAGTAACTGCACTAGGTGTAGCCTCAACACCAAGCTTAGAAGCAATAGCATTCATAGCCATTCCACCTAAAGGCCCAGCTACAGCAGTCGCCAAGGCAGGTGCTGCATTTTTAAGCAGATTCATCAGTTCATTCATGTTTTTTTACACGCCTCTACAGCGTCCTTTACAATAATATAGAGATACAATTCAAAAGGTAAGATAAGGAAAAACAATAGAGTTAGTAATACAAGAAAGCTTATATAGGCTGTCTCGCTAGAAGAATTGCTGCTATTAGTCCCCATGTTTCCAGTACTATTAGAGCCATTACTACGACCCATGCTATTCGTTGTCTTACTTTGGAAAGAAGTTTGTTTCTGCGTAGCCACTCATCTTTCCTCTTCCTAGTATTTAATAAATGTGTAGCTTCTTGCTTTTCTTGTACGATACCGAACATACTAACTACATCGGTGTATAAAGCACCTAGCTCAGGAGGACTCTGATAGACCATAGTCTCTCTGATTTCCTTCTGAGCCTTCTCCATCTCTTTCTTAGCTACTACGAGGTCTAAGGAGACATCAAGTAGCTCGTCAGGGGCTATCTCCTCAGTATCAATACGTAGCTGCTGAGCCTCTATCTTCTTTTGAATGGCTATCATTGCTTTGAAGAATACCTTCAAGTTCTTGATTAGCTCACTCTTAATTGACTGCTCATCATAGTTATAAGTAACCTCTCGGGGTGCGCTTTCTGGTTTAAGAGGCGTGGGAGGTGTTGTTGTTGTTTCTATGCGGTTATTAGGCTCCTTAATCTCCGCAGGTTTAGCTGTGAATAAGCTCTGTATAAAGCCCCATACACTTGTGCTAACCTCCGTGACCTCAGTAGCTATACCCTTGACTTCATCGAAGGTAGCTTTAGCTTTAAGGACAGTACCTTTATACTCTTTGTATAGCTCACATCCCTGCTGGATAGCCTCAACAGCCTTGAGAGCACCAGCAAGGATTAAGAGAGGCATGTTTATTGAGCTTCTGGTGGAACCAAGCCTGTAGTAAACAATCCACGATAAGCCAGATTAGGTTGTGTAGGTAAACCTTGGCCTGAAGCAATTAGATTAGCAGCCTGCTGTGCAGCACGGCGACGAAGCACGCTTTGAATGGTATCAGCTGCGTAGCCAGCAGCGCCCACACCAACAGCAGCCGCCGGTGCTTGTGTAGCTCCAAAAGTATAGGCAGCAGCTGAGAGCTTAGAACGAGCTGGGTTAAACTGAGCAGCAAAACTCAGCAATGGATCTAAGCTGCCGCCTTTGATGACAGACTTGATGATATTCTGTTCTTGCTCACTAAACAAACCCATCTTATTTTTATTTGCTGCAATGTTCACAAAACCTCGACGGATAAGCTCGCTCTCAGAAGCGTTAGGCATTTCTTTCTTGATCTCAGCCACGTTAAGAGCATCTTCCAGTACCTGAGCACGAGAGGCATTACGCCAATCCTTACGGGCATTTACTACTTTACTTACTGCATCATCAATGCCTGCTTTTCCTGCAATTAAATCACGCCCATTAAGCTTTGTAATATAGCTATCCACAGCGTCTACAGCCACGGAACCAAGACGAGCTTCCTTAGGATCGGAACTTCCTTTTAAAGCATTTGCCATCTGACGTAGACGGTCAATAGTAGAAAAAGGCACTTTTTGTGTCCCAATGATTCGTTCCATTTGTGCCAAAGTTTTTTCAACTTCAATGGCTTCTTTAGACCCTGCAATCATGTTTGCATTATCCAAAGACTTGCGAATATCGCTTACCATATTCAAAGCACTTTGAGGCTTCACAGTAATACCCGCATCATCGACTTCACGATAAGCTTTAGAAGCACGTTGACGCACTTCTTCCATAGTGTAGACAGGTTTATTTTCTTTTATGGCTGCGCCGATAGCTCGACCAGAAGCCCCTGCTGCCAACGTGCCTGCGCCTATAGCTGCGATAGTGGCTGCCAAGTCACTGCCAGTGTAGTCTTTGATGACTTCAGCAGTAGGTTGAGAAACCATACCAGCAACAGCTGATACAGGAATCTGACGAGCCAAATCAGCCGAGAAAGCAGCAACGCCGGGCAAGGCTTTAGCCAATCCAGCAGTGCCTGTCATGGCTTGTGTACCAGCCTGTACAGCACGTTCTAAACGATTTTCAGGCTCAGGAACACCTGCTTGAGTGAGCATTTGACCTTGTGCTTGAGCAAAACTAGGAATACGGCTTTCAGAGCCTAGGAGGTTAGCACCAATGTTATAAACACCACGGCCTGCTTCCAGCACAGCAGTTGCAGGGGAGGTAAAACCTTCAACAAGAGCTCTACCTGTCAGTCCCAGTTGACGGCCTAGTTCTTGTCCTGTTGTGCGAGGAACTAGATCATCAAAGGAAACATCTTTAGGAATTAAATCATCAAACGATACATCTGCCATATATTTCCTTTATTGAACAGAGTAGCCTTGGTCTTTAAGGCGCTTCATTACAGACTCACGGCTTGCGCCACGTTTGATAGCATCATTTGCTTTGTCGATAACCGCTTGTGTAAGAGGCTTACCCTGAGGCATCGCAGTTTCAGCAGTTGGTTGCAGCTGAGGGTTGGCACCTGACATGGAGCTTTTCTTAGGAGCCACATCGTTAACGCCAAAATTAGGTATTTCAGGGACACCGGAAGATGTCAATGTCGTACGCTTAGCTTCCAAAGCTTTCTTAGTGTTGCCTAATGTTGTAGCAAGGTCTTCAAAAGCAGAGGTCAACAGTTCCTTGTTTTTCCAAGTGTCTTCATCTGCAATCTGGTCTTTAGCACGTTGAGCGTCACCCTCAGTTTGAGTTCCTTTAGCCAACAGCAGCAAGTTATTAGCTTGAGAACGAACTTCACGTTGCAACTGTTTAAAATCCTTAGTGTCTTCAGTAGGTTTACCTAGGAAGCCTGACACACCTCGCTCTACGTTCTGATACAAACCGAGATTGAGTCCTTGAATCTTAGGAGTCAAGGCTGTAATCTTAGCGACAGAAGTATCGAGAGATGTTAGTTGCTCATCAACATTACCGACCTCTTTCCGAATAGTAGGGGAAACTTTAGTTGCAGGGGTCGTGGATACTGTACCGCCAACACCCCCAGATTTAGATGTTTTCCCTACTAAGGAAGCAAGGTTTGGAGCAGAAGCTGTCAAATCAATAGGATCAATCTGAGTAATTTCGCCTGTTTCCGAATCACGGAAAATCTTAGGTTTGTTTTCTTGACCAATCAACCAACGTACACGAGCTTCTTCCTCAGGAGTAAGGTTCTCCCCCTTAGCTAGTTTAATCTCAGCATTAGCAATCATTTCACGATTACGCTCAGACACAGTGGTAGACCCGGCAGTACGCATAGCTTTTTCAGCTTGGGCTTTCTTTAGAGCAGCTGCACGAGCCATCTCAGCCAATTGAGAAGCACCGGCAGGGTCAATCTGAGCAAGACGCTGGGCTGACTGCATGATGGAATCGGGGTTAGTAGGATCCAACCCTTGAACAGCTGCACGACGAGCTGTAGCAAGTTTTAACTGAGGGTCTTCAGCACCCAAGGCAGAGCCAAGAGCACCACCAGCCATATAACCGCCTTGATACAACTGAGCTGAAGCACGTTGAAAAGGATCTAGTTGAGCTAAGTCAATACCTCGTTGTAGGGCAGCTTGTTGTTGAGCTTGCTGAATCTGTTGTGGGTCAGCGAATAGACCCATTACGCTATCTGTTGCCATATATGTTCCTTATTCGTTAAACCAAGAGTTTTGTTCATTAAGCATTTTAGCTTGCTGAGTGTTGCTATTTGGTACTTGCTGCATATAAGCACTCTGCTGTCCGTAGCCGCCTTGAGGAGTACCACCGTAGTTGTTACCACTCATCCACTGACCAAGAGCTTGTTGCACTTGTGGATTACTAGCAGCACCTGAGATAGCTGATCCCCAAGGAGAGTAAGAGTTGGCTTTAAACATTGCGTTAGCAGCGTTAGTGCCGCCTTGCATCAGTGTATTACCTACGTTAGCACCGTATTGGGCTGAGCGTCCGCCTAAGTTAGAGCCAATAGTTAAAGGTTGTTGAGCAAGTTCTTCAAAGGTAGCGTTCAAGCCTACGTTAGTCTGCAATGGGCTATAAGCACTAGACAACAAGCCTTGACCGTAAGTAACCTGTTGTTGAGCAGCTTGTTCAGCACCGGCAGTCAAAGCAGCATTCTGCTTAGCCAAAGCGTTGTAGTAAGCAGCCATCTCAGGGTTAGTAGCAGCTAAACCACCTTCATTGGTAGCGCCTGTAGCCAAACCACCACGACCTGTCTGGAACAAGTTATTACGAATACCCGCCAAAGCTTGTTCGTTCTGAGGAGCCAACAAAGCATTCTGTTGTTGAATATAACGCTGACGTACGGTATTAGGATCTTCAGCTAAGTAGCCACGACCTAGGCTCAAGAGGCCAGATACGTCCTGCTGTGTCTGTGGTCCTTGACCTGACAAGAAGTTCTGGTAACCAAGCAACTCACCTGATGGTGTATAACCAGCTGAGTTAAGGTAACCGTTCTCATCAAAGCCAAAGTTAGAAGAACCAAATCGAGAGGTAACACCTACAGGACGGAACTTCTGTGCTTCAGCTGCAATGTTAGCTGCGTCTCGTTGAGCCTGTGCTGATGTTTGTGCTGCTGATTTAGCTGCGCTGCCTGAGAGCAGCCCACCCGCAAGAGCTGCACCGCCTCCAATAATAGCTGCTGTAATAGGCATATATTTATTCCTTACTAATTAAAACTTCATCCACTTTAGATACATCTTTTTCGTCAGTAGCGTGGATACAGAACCAAACACAATCAGTTAAAGCACGAATACCGTGAATAACTTCCTTTTTAATTTCCAAACAAGCAGGGGCTTCCACTACAAGAGCATCGTCTCCTTGTAAGACAACCACTTTACCTTTAGCCAAAATAGACAGATGGTTAAAGGAGTGAGTATGCTTCTGAATAAGGAAATCTTTAGGTACGTGCATCTCTTTGGCGTACAGGCCGTCAGAAAAGTGGTGTACTGTTTGGTCTTGAATAATATTAAGTGCGTTCATTAGTGTAATATATCACGTTTTAATGATAAAGTAAATACTTTGTTATTCATACAAGATGTTAATAGATCCCGCATCAAATGTATCAGTACCGCCAACAGTAGTAATCCGGACTCTATCCAGTGTTCCGGTCAATGTTTTTTTACCTACGATTGCAGTTGTTACAAACTGAGCTACTGAATCACCAATATTTCCAGATGCAATCCAAATGTTACCACTAATATTGATTAAAGTGATAATACCACTAGAAACAACGCTTGACGAACGTGTACTGTAGTCAAGAATATATCCTGCTGTGCTGGACTGATAAGCTCCTACATCTGTTCCAGCGCTGGCAGTACTGTCGTAGCTACTGGCTTCAATACCTCCAGAATCACCAATTCGCAACAACAAACTGCTACTACCGCTGGTACTGACTCCGTTAAAAACAACAGAGATGCGCTTAACCCAAGAAGGAATACTTGTAAACTCAACCTGTGTGCCGGATGTTGAAGCCTCAGCTGTAACATTACCAAATTTATTGTTTTGATATGTAGAAGGAGTAATCGCTTTAGTAGTGTTAGTCCCTTCAATAAACTCAGCTGAAGAAGCTAGACGGATCTGACCTAAAGGGCTGTAATATTGTGTTACGTTACCCGTTGTTGTTATAGAAGTTCCATGGGTTACTGTATAGCTGTTTGCGTTAACAATAGAAGCAATAGTATACTCGCCGTCCGCAGCTGTGCCAGATGTAAAGTTCAAATAGACTAAATCATCGACTGAGCGACCATGTGCAGTTATAGACACAGTAATAGTCGTTGAACTGGTTGCGGAATACGTGCCGGTGGCTGTTGTAATAGAAGTGTTCGCTATATCAGAGGTAAATGCTACAGTACCTGTCTTATCTGGGAAAGTGATAGTACGATCAGCTGTTGGATCTGTAATGGTAAGAGTTGTCTCGTAATCGTTTTCGGTAGCACCTTCAAAGACAATAGATGAGTCTAATGTCAAAGTATCAGCAACAATTCCGGTAGCTGTAACCGCTTGCAAAGATGTAGCACCACTAACGGTAACAGCACCGCTGGCAGTCAAAGCAGCTACAGCAGTTGTACCTGTGAAAGTTGGAGAAACAGTATCAGCTTTAGAGGCAACAGCACCGCTGATTGCTACCAATTCATCGTCAATTTCCACGCCTTTGACAAGCTTAGCTGGGTTACCTGTGCTAAGTGAATCCTTAGCAGCGAAGTCTGTGATTTTTGAATAATTTGACACCTTAATCTCCCTGTTTCATATAAGCCAGCAACGCTTCTAATTCAGCTACTGTTGTTGACGATTTAACTCTGTTTGCCTTCCAAGAGATAATTTGAATGTTATCTTTTGTATAGCCCTTTGAGGAATCAATCCTATCTATCGAAGGATTTGTTTCTCTGAATCCTGCGCTGTTCCATTCTAATTCAAAACCAAAGACAGGGCATTTATTGTCCTCTGGATACACATCCTTTAAATCTTCTATTGTTATCGAGTGTTCTCTTCCTTTTTTCAAAGCTCTTTGTTTAGAGGCGTTCAAAAGCATTGTTAGGCGGTAATCAGAAGACATCCTTCGTTTTGCTTGATACTCTACGTTCCACTGCTTCCTTTTATCTTTTCGAGATCTTTGATATTGGTTATCGCAGCTTTTACATTTAGATTGAAGCTTGTCTTTGGTAGCTTTATTGACACTAAAATCAAAAACAGATTTAAAGTCTTTACAACAACTGCATTGTTTTGTATGTAAGACTGCAAGATTACTCATCGTGTACGTCCTAATTTACAAAATACATCTAGCTTTTGAATGCTGATTTCAAAGTTATTGATCTCTACTTCAAGGCCTACCTGAAGCACGTTGCCACTACCTCCAGCTTGAATCTTCTGGTTATCAAACACAATACCTGAAGAGTACTCAGCAATTCCGTATTCAGCAATTCCGTATTCAGCTACAGCAACAGTAGCAAGGCTAAACGGCAATGAACGATATGCGTCAGAATAGTCAAAACCGTACTTCAAAGCTAAGTTTTTACCTGAGCCGCCAACGATAGTGAAGCCCACCTTTTTCAATATCTTTACAGAAGCTGGACTACCTAAATCAAAATGGCTACTATAGTAAGCCATACGATAGGCTGCTGTTCTATCTAAACGTCCTAGATAACTTCCTACATAACCAGCATGGCCTGTAAGAAGCTCTTTAGACCTTGTAGAGAACATAGCTGTAGGGACTAAGCTCCAAGTAGTAACACGAGCCGACCCATCTGGAAGAGCCTTACGTGTATCAAAGCAATATGTAGTCTTGGATGCAGGGAACGTAATTAAATAAAAAGCATTGATATCTGAGTAAACAGCTTTGATATTAGCTAAGGTTTCCTGTGAGGTATCGCGTACCAAGTCATCACGGACGTTAGCGCTGATATCACGCATGGGCGCTGACTTCTCTTGAACTGTGCGGGTTAGTGAACGTACACCTGAATCAGACAGGAATAAGACATCAGTACCTGTAACTACAACTGAGTCACGAGCACAGCAGCCAATACCGCTGATATGGTCTTCTAGAGCCATAGATGACGGATCTCTAGCACCACGATAGATGAGTATCTGTCTACGACCAAAGACGTATAGATAGCCGTTATGGGCAGCTAAGGCAGTGATTTCATCTGAACCGTTAGGCCACACCTGAGAGACATCCAAAGTGCCCGCAGTACCTGTAGTCAACACATGACCAGCAAGGAGGTCAGAGAACTGGATGGTGCTCTTAGTTGTTGAGTTATTAGCTGTCCATGTACGTCCGTAAGCTGCAATCACACAGTTGTTCTGAGCTGCTGTACCCAAGTAACCTGTTTTTTCAGAGACTCTACGGAAAGTCGTATCTGACACAGAAGGGTCAAACACAAGAGGATCGTGACCGGCTTGGTACAAGTACAAGACATTGTTCAAAGCAGCCATTTGCCAGTTACTGTCTGTAATCGTAGGAGCTGTGCCACCACCGCCATAGGTCAAAGTGGTGACTGTGGAGTCTACAAGTTTAAATAGTTTGTCATTACCGGCAAAAATAATGTAAGAAGTGCCGCTATTACCAATCAACTCACCAATAGCTTTAACAGATGAGGTGCTCAGATCGCTATTCGCCGTATGCTTAGCTGTCCAACCCTTACGAGCACCGATACGACCAAACTTGTCGATGACACAGTTGAGAGCCTGAGTAGCAAAGCCTGACTCAAGGGTAACAGAGCTATCCTGAGTGTTCACTCCCATGAAGCCGGGAGCTGCGATGGAGGAGGCTACAATTTGTTCAGCCATGTTATGGAGCAGTCCAAGTCATCTCGTCTTCGTAACGATTACGCTCAATAGCCACTTCGTTAGCCAAAGCTGTCTTGTATAAGGCGTAAGCTTCAGAGGAGAGGTTACCACCGTCTTCACCACGTTCAGCAATAGCTTTAGCATAAGCTAACATAGCCACTAGGTGATGAGGTACTAAGATACGAGTGCTATCAGAAGTCAGTTCAGCTTGAGGAATAATCAAGTTAAAACGAAGCGTATAGACACCGTTAGGAATAGGGAAGACATCAACCTGTGTGTCATCACTGCTGTTTACACCGTTAAAGTTATAGTAATGTGGTGTATCAGTAGATTGACTAGACAACAAGAACTGTCTATTCATCCAAGATGATGGAGCTTGACGCAGTACAGTATCACTTGTGTCATTTAAGACATCCATGACACGAAAGCGTGTACCAGCTCCTGTCAAAGTGTAATTAAAAGTATTAGCTACAGTGTTCACTGTAATGGTAGAAGATAAGGAATTCCACTCTAAGGCATCC
>ERZ650308.431-NODE-431-length-22706-cov-13.789502_pt1 | contig 22706 bp, 17 predicted proteins | sample MGYA00376244_ERZ650308 | MGnify/ENA primary metagenome ERZ650308 (study PRJEB26733, sample SAMN07839295) | wastewater metagenome | biome: small river; feature: stream; material: water | place: USA: North Carolina | collected 2016-04-26 ... | reverse complement strand
CTTGCACTTCGGGCGTCACTTCGAGCTTGGCCAAGTCAGCGATTTCGCGCACGCAAGCAATCTTCATCGCGTCGGTGATTTTGGTGGCACCGCAATCCAACGCGCCACGGAAGATGTACGGGAAGCACAACACGTTGTTCACTTGGTTGGGATAGTCAGAGCGGCCTGTAGCGATGATGCAATCAGGGCGCACGGCTTTGGCCAACTCGGGGCGAATCTCTGGCTCGGGGTTGGCCAAGGCCAAGATGAGCGGTTTGTCGGCCATGGTCTTGACCATGTCTTGTGTCAACACGCCAGGCGCTGAGCAACCCAAGAACACGTCTGCACCGTTGACCGCATCGGCCAATGTGCGCAGCTCGGTTTTTTGTGCGAAGCGGGCTTTGGACTCGTCGTAACCGCCGGGGCGGCCTTCATAAATCACGCCTTTGGAATCACACACAAAAATGTTCTCGGCTTTCACGCCCAAGCCCACAAACACGCCCAAGCAAGCCAAGGCGGCAGCGCCAGCGCCCGACACCGCCACTTTGATTTGGGTGATGTCTTTGCCAGCCAATTCCAAACCGTTCAACATGGCCGCAGCCGAGATGATGGCGGTGCCGTGTTGGTCGTCGTGGAACACGGGAATGCTCATGCGTTCGCTGAGTTTTTTCTCGATGTAGAAGCACTCGGGCGCTTTGATGTCTTCGAGGTTGATGCCACCAAAGGTGGGCTCCATGGCGGCAATGATGTCCACCAATTTGTCTGCATCGTGCTCGTCGAGTTCGATGTCAAACACGTCAATGCCTGAGAACTTCTTGAACAAGCAACCCTTGCCTTCCATCACAGGCTTACCGGCCAATGCGCCGATGTCGCCCAAGCCCAGCACCGCTGTGCCGTTGGTGATGACGCCGACCAAGTTGCCGCGGCTGGTGTACTCATACGACAGCTGAGGGTCTTTCTCGATCTCCAAACAAGGGTACGCCACGCCGGGTGAATACGCCAAGCTCAGGTCATGCTGGTTGTCCAGAGGGTGAGTGGGCTCTACACGGATCTTGCCCTTGGTGGGCGAGCGGTGGTAGTCAAGTGCGGCTGTGCGCAATTCTTGTTCTGCTGGGGTCATGAAGGAGAGCTCCGAATTATTTTAAAAATGGTGGCTATCCTACTCATTCTTTACGCCAGCCCCACTGGCGAGTCCCCACAAACTATGACTGGCGAGACTCCAATGTCACCAAAGCATCAATGGTTTCATTCATTTGCGACTCAAGACGACGCACTTGCTGCTCATCTGCAGAACTTTTGCTGTAAAAAAAGGCCGTATTGGCGGCTTCTAGCGCAACGTACAAAGATTTGATGGTGTCTACAAGCTGGGCATGTTCACTCACGATGTTGATCCCCATTTGAAAAATTTCACAAATTCTCTAAGTTAAAGACAGTGGCTGCAATACGCCAATGAGCGTACTTGGACCACACCTCAGGCCCTGATTAGTTCAGTGCATCCAACAAATCTTGCGTATCTCGGATGATGGGCTGCGCCAATTGCAACAACAAGTGACCATCGCTCGCGAGCTGTGCCCAACGGTTAGAAGCCTCCAACACAGGATGCGCCTGCAAATAATCAGGCACCTCAAAATCAGGCGACTGCTGCTTGAACGACACCAACATGCTCAGATAGCCCGTGAAATACAAGCTGAACATGAGTGCGTTGGCGGCCTCTTGTGTGATCTCACGGCGACCCACCAATTGCAAAAACAAAGCCCTCGCTGTTTCAATGGTGGGGAGTTCGCTGGCACTGAGTTGAAACTCTTCGTCCAAGGCTTTGCAGGCCTTGTCCCATTGCGCTGATGCGTCTGTCATCTGGTCGGTCATTTCAATCATTTCAAGCCAGCATTGTGCCTTTGCACTTCTTGACCCCGCAGCGACAGGTGTATTTGGCTTTCAGCGCATCGGTCATGGGCTCGTCACTCACCAAGCCATAGTTAAACGTCAGCTCCTCACCACGCCACACTTGGCGACGGGTTTTGATGAAAACACGGCCTTTGATTTCGACAGGTTCGCAATTCGGGCGACACGAATGGTTGATCCAGCGTGAGGCGTTACCGCCGTACAAGCCATCAATCACACGCGTGTCGTCGATGTGAAAGTAAAACGTGTGCTCGGGGTTGCTCGGGTCGTGTGGATGACGGCGCTGCGCCTCGGCCATCGAGATGATTTCGCCCACGTATTCGATGACGGTTTCACCAGCGGCCATGGGGCTGAGGGCGAACACGCCTTTGCCATGGACGCGGGAAGAGAGGACTTCGATGCGAGGCTCGTTTAAGTTTCTTTTGACCTTCATGGAAGGCGATATCTACGCTTTGTTGTGAGGCTTCTGCCCCAGCTGGACCACGATAGGCTCTTGATTGTTTCTAATAGCCCTTAAGACGCCGATTTATCCTGCAGCAGGAAATGCGACAAGGCAGGTATCAAGATGAGAGCGCCGATCATATTCCACAAGAACATGAACGTCAGCAAGATGCCCATATCCGCTTGGAATTTGATGGGTGAAAACGCCCAAGTAATGACGCCAGCAGCCAATGTCACGCCCACCAATGCAACCACCTTGCCGGTGAACAACACCGCTTCTCCATAAGCTTGTGTCAAGCCCATGCCTCGGCGTTGTCCAGCCAACTGAACTGACAACAAATACAGAGCGTAATCGACGCCGATGCCGACCCCCAAAGCAATTACAGGAAGCGTCGCCACTTTTACGCCAATCCCCAGCCACACCATCAAGGCCTCGCAAAGAATGGAAGTCAATACAAGCGGCAACACCGCAACGATCGTTGCACGCCATGAACGGAAAGTGATCAAGCACAAAGCGATCACAGCTGCATAAACATAAAACAGCATCTTGATCCACGCCTCGCGAACCACGATGTTGGTCGCCGCTTCAATACCGGCATTACCTGCAGCAGGTAAAAGCTGAATCTGCGTCGGGTCACCAGGATGCTCAGCAATGAAACGTTCAACCACGCCCAGCACCGCACTCAAGGTTTCTGCTTTGTGATCGGTCAGAAAAGCCACGAGCGGCATCACTGAGCATTCGGTGTTAAACATGTCGGGCGTATTCACGCTCGCCTGCTGAGCGGCGTAATTCAACACGTCTTGATTGCGACTGATGGTCAGCCACTTGGGGTTACCCTCAAAAGAACCTGCGGTAATTTGCCGCACCACATCGGGCAGTGCCAAGGTGGTTCGCACCTGTGGCAATTGCTGCAACGACCACGCAAGTTGATCCACAACATCCAAGGTCTGGTATTTCAGGCAACCTTCTGGCGGTGTCTTAACGATGACGGCAAATACATCACTGGAAAGCGCGTAGTTGCGAGTCACATAGGCGTTGTCTAAGTTATAACGTGAGGCCGGGCGTAACTCTGGGGCACCTGGGTCCAAGTCACCCATTTGTAGATGTGTGGAAGTTAAATAACCACCCACACCCATCAACAGAGCCGTCACCACAGCCGTCCCTGCCCAACGTCGCTTGGCGGCAAAATTATCGAGGACAAGCCAGAGCCCACGATGGCCTGCGAGTTGCTGCTGCTCCTGTATCAGCGCACGCTGAGCGGCTTTCGGACTTACACCGAAATGGCTGAGTAGAACAGGAAGCAACAACAAATTAGTGAAAACCAATACAGCCACACCAATGCTGGCCGTTATTGCCAACTCACGAATCACAGGAATAGGGATCAACACCAGCACAGCAAAACCCACTGCATCGGCGATCAAGGCGGTGACGCCTGCAAGGAAAAGGCGCCGAAAGGTGTAGCGTGCCGCAACCACTCGGTGTGTGCCCCGCGCGATGTCCTGCATGATGCCGTTCATTTTTTGTGCGCCATGACTTACGCCAATCGCGAACACCAAAAACGGAACCAACATTGAATAAGGGTCCAGCTCTAAGCCGAAAAGAGCAAGCAATCCAATCTGCCACACCACTGCAATCAGTGAGCATGCCAATACCAATGCCGTTGAACGCAGGCAATGGGTGTAAATGAGCAGCAACACAGCCGCAATCACAATAGCGATCGCGAAATACATCGTCACTTGCACCAGACCATCGAGCAGATCACCGACGACTTTTGCAAATCCGATGATGTGAATCTTCACCCCCCAAGGCTGTCCATCGGTCGCCTTGCCCTGCTCAAAGCGATCTCTCAATTGGTCGAGATTGCGGCTCAGAGCCCAGTAATTAATTCGAACGCCCTGCGCATCGCGTTCGAGCAACGGCAACTGGACAGCCGTGGATCGAAGATCATTGGCAATCAGGTTGCCAACCAAGTTGGCACGGTTGGCATTCAGGCGCAGGCGCTCCAAGCTGGCAGCCGATCCGTTGTAGCCATCGGGCATGACCGGCCCACCGCTAAAACCTTCTTCCGTCACTTCGATCCAGCGCACTGCGGGAGTCCAAAGTGATTTCATCCATGCGCGATCGACGCCAGGCATGAGAAACAGCTCGTCATTGATCTGCCTAAGGGCCTCGAGAAACCGTTCATCAAACACCTCACCACGGGTGTTCTCCACTACGACTCGCAAGGTGTTACCCATGCCTCGTAAATCCTTGCGGTGCTCCAGAAAGTTCTGAATGTATGGATGCCCGGTAGGGATCATCTTCTCGAAGCTTGCATTTACTTGAACCTTCGGCGACATCCATCCTAAGGCGAGCGTGATCAGCAAACACAGCAGCAAAAAGGCTCGCCGATGGTTGAAAACTAGTCGTTCAAGCCAGCTTCCGGATTGATCATGGAAATCCGCAAGATTGCGGACTACGGGCATTTCAGAGGAAGTGCTAGTCAGTGCCATGGTTCAACCTGAATTCAATCTTTGGGAAAAGGGAGACTTTGCATACCGCGTGGCCCTGCAAATACCAGCGTATTTTTTGTAGCAATCATGGATGCGACTGGAATACCTGCTTTTGGCTTCATCGGCAAAAAAGACTGCCCGCGGTCATGACTGACACTGACATTGCCCAGTTGATCAGCCAACCAGATACGCCCATCAGCGCTACGTGCAGCAGCGGTAATAGTAGAAGGCAGACCTGTTGGAATCTGTTGCCATGTCTTGCCTTCATCACGCGTGCTGCGAACCTGGCCTCGCATTCCATATGCAATCAAAGACTCACCCGCATCTAACAAACCAAAGAAACTGCCGGCATAGCCTGCATGGAGACGCACAAAGCGTTGTCGGGACTGATCCAGACGCATCACCAGTCCAGCCTCACCAACTGCATAAATTTTTCTCTTGTGCTCACGAATACCGTAAAGGTTGAGCAATTTTTCGCTGTTGTCACTGCGGTCGTACCAGCTGCTCCAAGACTGACCGCCATCTTGTGTTTCAAGTATTAGGTTGTAAGCACCGACTACAAAGCCTCGCTTGGGGCTGGAAAAATAGAGATCCAGCCAAGGTTTATCAGGACCAGCATCCACATTGCGTTGAGCCTCAGCAAGTAATTGCTTATTAGAGCCGCCCTCTTTTTGTTTGAGCTGCTTAAGAACAAGGGCATTCGCCGATTTACCGTCAAGTAAAAGACGCCAATTCACACCGCCGTCATCACTGCCCAAAATCACGCCATCATGACCTACTGCAAAGCCGTGCTTATCATCGACAAACTGCACAGCTGTGAGATCCGAACTCACAGGAACAGAAGATTGGGACCAGTCGCTGCCATTTCGAGAAGACACAAGTACATGACCTCTCTGGCCAACTGCAATCAATGTTTCATTGCCCACTGACGCCAAAGATGTCAGCAGCCTTTTGCTAACCAAAGGGCTGATTTCCGAATGGCGTAGTAATGGGTCAGCATGAATGCAAGTGACAAGCAATGCGCCTGTCAATGCCAACAGGCTAGTTCTGGTTTTTAGATTCATCAATCAGCTTCAGACAAACCGCCTCTGCCTAAACTCAAGGACAGAGGCGGATGAGGTTCTATGTAGTAACGTCGAATACCTGCGGTAGTGCTTCAACGCACTCCGGAGCCAGCCAGTGCGTCCGCTGACCATTGACTCTCAGACCTTGGTTCAATGAACTTCAGACCATCTGGGTAAGCTCCCAAAAGACCAATGATGTTGTAGCCACCCGTAGCAAAGTCGTAGAAGAACTGAGAGGTCGATCCAGGAGACGGCTGCTCATAAAAAGGCGTGAATGCCAGATAACCCGATCGATAAAGTTGTCCGCGCGCATCGTATTGATCAGAGGCCAGTGCGTACCAGCTGTCTTCATCAACGTAGAACGTCCGCTTTGCGTAAATGTGGCGCTTGCCTTCCTTAAGTGTTGCTTCCACCACCCACACCCTGTGCAGCTCCCAGCGAAGGAAGTCTGGATTAAGGTGTTTAGGCGTCGTCACAGCATAGGGATCTTTGGCGTAGGCTAGTTTGAATGCGTTGTATGGCACCAGTACCTCTTTTTTACCGACCAGTTTCCAGTCATAGCGATCCATGCTGCCGTTAAAGACATAGGTGTCATCATAAGTCGAGGTGCCTGCCGTACTTGGATTGGGCGTGTCGTAGCTCAATTCTGGAGACATCTTTACACGACGCTGGCCAGGCAGGTATTGCCATGCCTTGCGAGGATTTTCCTGGACATTGATGTAATCCTGTACCAGCAAGGCCTCACCTGCACGACGTGCCGGCGCAGTGAATGAAATTGCAGTGCGGAAGTAAATGTCCTTGGGACCAGCCTGCCCCGTACGTTTGGGGTTGTAATAAGGATACTCAACCGTGTTTTCTCCAGTTGTGGCCAACACCGCGCTACCAGAAGCGCTGACGTTGATCGAGTCATATTTGGCGAAGTAGGTGTGACCTGAATAGCGCAACAGGTGGTTCCACATGACTTCTTGACCTGTTTTGGGGATCGGGAACGGGACACCTGCATAAGCCCCCTCCACACCCAAGCCACCGTCAATCGTTTTCACAGAAGTTGCATTTTTCTGCGTGTTATCAAGCACAACTTTCGGGAAAGCAGCCGTTCGATGTGTTGGGTAAACATCCACCCTCATGCTGGGGTGGCGCTTGAGTAACTCTCGAGTACCTGCAGTCAATTTGCCTTCATGCTGCGCTAAGTTAGCTGCAGTGATGGAATACAAAGGCTTTTCAGATGCAAAAGGATCGGGTCGAATACCAGAACCTTTTTTGTAATCGGCCGGAGGGGTGGTCAGTCCCCCAGAGTAGGCTGGAATGGTTTTATCCGCATTACCAGCTAGCTCTGCCCCCACTGGAGTCAATGAAGTGCCAAGCTTTTTAGCTTCGTCAGCAGTGACAGCCGCAATGGCGCTATTAAGAGCCAGAGTGAGGATTGATAAAGTCCAGAAAGTTTTTTGTTTCAACATAAGAATGTTTCTCCTGAGCTTGTCTTAAAAAGTAGTTTTGAATGTGAAGACCAGCATATCGCGGTCAGACAGTGGGGCATAGCCAGGTGCCACGCCTGCTGCACCTGGAGCAACCCCCGGCAAAGCCACTGTGGTAGTGGTGTAGGGGCCAAATGCGGCGATGTAGCGCAGCGCAAAGTTATATTGCGCCTTGTAGTCAGCAGCCAGTCCGATAGACCAGGTTCCAGAATTCTTAGCACCCCCACTGGTCACACCCGACTGCCCACTCAGGCCCACGTTGTAGCTGAAAGGCATGGAAATGTCCGTCTCAGGCAAAGCCGACAGCCAGCTGGGCGTGAACACCAATCCCAGCGTCGTGGCGTCGCGCGTCACACCGTCGATATTGGCAGCGCCTGCGGTTGCGCCATTGGCATAGGCAGCGTTACCTTTGTAGAGGTTGAAGGGGTCTGAAGTCACACTCATCACGCGGTTCCATGTGAATTCAGCCACGACTGATGCAATATCGAAGAGATCATTGCGAGGGAGAATCCCCGTCATGTTCAGCACCATGTGGGCTGTTTTACCGCGCGCACCCGGTACTTCGCCACTGTTAGCCAAGTTCCAAAGTGCATTGCTAGTTGCAACTGCTGCCGGAACGCTGCTGGTTGGAGGACCAGCCAGTGCTAATGCGTTCGCAGGTTGACTCACCAAGGGCATGTTCTCCCGCATACTGACTTCTGCGCCCACACTCACGCCATTGACAACTTTATTCAAGGACGTGCCAAGTATGTTGATACCTCTTGCATAGCTGAAATGGTATGCAGGAACAGTGGGTCCACCAGGGTTAAAAGCTGCCCATGACTGATTGGCGATGTCAGAGGTACGACGCGAGTAAAAACCCCATGTGCCGTCAAGCCACTCAGGACTCCAGCGTGCCGCCAAGCCCCAATCGCCGTTGTTCTTGGGCGTCACCATAGCACCTTGCGGAGGGCCAGCCAGTGCAGTTGTCTTGAAAGTTTGACCACCATACAAAGCAGCATCTGCTCCTGACAAATACGTGCCTGATTCCGCGACACGGGCAGGTGCCCATTCAAAAAATGTCTGGGCCGAAATGGACAGATCGCTTTGTGGTTGAAACTGCAAAGTGACGCCATTGCGAGGGCGATAGAGTTCTTTGGCTTCTGTTCCTGGTGTGGCAGCTGATTTCCAAATGTCCAACGGATATTGGCCATACGAAACACTATGAATGGCACCAGACAGCAACATACCCTCGCCCCAATAGGCCGTGTGTTTACCTAGACGCGCATTGACCGGTGTGTCGTTGAGTTGGAAGTTCGAGAAAACAAATGCGTCTAGCAATTCACCCGATGTGCCTTGCGCATATCGCTTGCTATATGGCGAGAGAGAGTTTGGGCCGCCTGAGCCATTGTAAAAACTAGGCATATTCGCATCTGTTGCCAGATTTCTGTACGCAGCATCGTCCCAAGCTGCAGCGCTCAAGCGAAAACCGTATTTCTTGTCAACGACGAGATCCAGTTCACTGAACAGGTCGAACCGGTTCGTCACAGCCTGCCCTTTGGCGAAATTTCTGTTTCCGTCATCCATTGCGGGGTTAGCAATCAATGCGGGGTCACGGTCTTTCATTCGAACACCGTAGTTGTAGCGAATTGTGTTGTCCCAGCGCAGAACTGCATCTGGGTTACCTGTGTCAATTTCAATAGCCTGAACTGACTGGGTTGCCAGCATAGTCATAGCCATGGCTGCACAAGCAGCCAAAGTGCGTCGATGAGGCGGCGCCCAAGCGCTCTTTGAATCTGAGAGCAGTGGATAAGCAATCTTCTTCATGCGTTGTCTCCTTTGTTGATTACGATCGTCCTCACTAGCTGGCGTCAAGTGATGCCTCTGTGATAACTGTGGATCAGTGTCAACTTGCAACACGCTGCGCAATATCGAATTTCCGCAAACTTGGGGTAAGCACTGAAGGGGCTTGAATTTGCGGAATTTCGATAGCGCCGACAGCCTTGTCACTCAAGACTCCATGTCTCGTTAATTGTGTTTGCCAAGGATTCATGAATGCTGCTACCACGTCACTTTAAATATTTGGTTTTGTTGTCTGGCCTGCTTTCTATGAGTTTGACGAGTCAGATCTCGAGTGCACAAACTGTCACGGAAACAACTGCATCGACGGCAACACCCCCTAGCCGCCTCATCTTGCTGGGTACCGGCGCAGGCCCGATCCCGCGCAAGGATCGCGCTCAACCGTCCAATCTGCTCATCGTCGGCGGACGCCCGTACCTGATTGATGCTGGCAATGGTGTAGCTCGCCAGATGGTTCAGGCAGGCTACGTGCCTTCTGATGTACGTACCGTCTTCATCACGCATCACCATATCGATCACAACGCGGATATCGGTGCATTGATGTCTTACGCTTGGATAGAAGATACGAAGCGCAATGACAAAAGTGCAGGAGTGATGAAGTTTTACGGCCCCACATCCACTTCTGATTTGGTCCAAGCAGGGCTGTCATTTTTAAGCGTCTCCGAGCGCATCTTCCGCTCAGGCGTACCCATGCCGCCCGCAGCAGGTCGATTTGAGGCTCACGACTTCAAAGGTGCTGGCGTGGTTTACCGTGATGATCGGTTGGTGGTCACTGCAGCTGAAAATACCCATTACCACCTAGCACGGCGCACTGGCGAGGCGATGTCCAATGACAAGTCTTATGCATTACGCTTTGACACCCCTGATCGGTCATTTGTGTTCTGTGGTGATACCGGTCCTTCTGATGCAGTGACGCGATTGGCCCAAGGCGCGGATGTACTGATCTGCAGCGTCAATGAGCTGGATGCCACGATGAAGGAGCTGGCTACTACAACAAAACTGCCACCTCCTGCGCAAGCTGCAATGCGAGCCCATATGGAGCATCAGCACATCACACCAGAGCAAATCGGACTCATGGCTCAGAAGGCTGGCGTCAAGACAGTGGTTTTGACACACTTTGCCCCTGGTCGTGACGGGGAGACAGATGCCAGTCTTTACACCCGTGGCGTGCGCAAGCATTTTTCAGGTGCGGTCATTGCGGGACGGGATTTATTGGAATTTTGACTCGAACCGATTTGCCCTGACCGCTGGGTTTATGCCAAACGCTGGCTTCGTTATAAACTTGTTTTATGAATAAACCGATTGCTAACAATGCAAGCTCAGCGGTAGAAGTCACTGAAATTTTTGAAACCACTGCGGCCAACCCTGCATTCGAGTTTTTTGACCAAGACCTGGTACCCCTGCCGTCCTCGCATGCTTTGAAGGGCAAGCAGATCGTGATCCGGCTTGATGGCGCACTTCTGGTTTTCTATTCCACCAATGTGCGTGTCAGAACACGCCCCTCATTACAGAAAAATTTTGCAGCCTTCGCAACTTTTGGGGTTGACTCACGGGGCACCATCAATGGCCTACCTGTCCGTCATGACATGGTGCTCGCGGTACCTGCCCGACAAAGCATCGCTGTGGTTGCCGAACCAGGTTACGAAAGCGCTTCCATTCTCATCGACCCAACAGATTTGATGAATCAGCTGAGTACCCAAGGGCAGCGAGAAGCTCCGCCGCTACTCCAACGGGTTGAAGTTCTTCATGCCGAACCGGCACTCGCAGGCAATCTATTTAAATGGATCAGGCACATGGTCATGTCAGCCGTTGAGAATCAAGAACTTTTTGAAACCTCAGTTGAACATCGCGCCGCAGCAAAACAAGACATGCTTGAAACGCTACTGTCTACTTTAGCGACCTCTTCGAGAATGACATTAGAGCGTCGAGATAGAACGCGCTTAATTCAAAGCGACATCGTGCGTGCGGCCGAGCAATACGCCATGGCTCATACAAGTGACCGTATTTACGTCAAAGATTTGTGTCAAGCAGCAGGCGTCAGCGAACGATCTCTAGAGTATGCCTTTCGAGCCGAAATGGGCCTGAGCCCCACGGCTTACTTAACACGCATCAGGTTGCACCGAGTCCGAGAAACCTTGCTTCAAGGTTCGGTCGCGAATACGACTGTCACCAACGAAGCTCTTCGCTGGGGTTTCTGGCACTTTGGAGAGTTTGCAAAAGCCTATAAGGAATGCTTCCAAGAACTCCCCTCAGACACCCTTCGTCGTGCGCAAGGTGTCTGAGATAGAAAAGCTCAAGAACGCCCCGCACCCGGCACATCCACCTCCAGCACCCGCAGCGTTGCGCTAGGCTTTACTGCGATCTCCGCTGGGTTGTGGGTGTCAGAAGCGCAAATCAGCAAATGGCGTCGCTCTAGCCCACCCAACGCTACGGCGTAGGCGTGTGTGTCGAGCTGAATACGCTCCAAAATCTCTCCGCCTTCGCGTACCCGCAGCACACCGTACTCCCCTTCTGGATTAGCCAACCAGACAGCTCCTTCGGCGTCCAGCGCAATGCCATCTGGATGTACACCTTCAGGCAAATCGGCATAAAGGCGACGACTGCCCAACTCGCCATTGGGCGATACGTCAAATGCCGTAAGACAGTGACCCATACATTCGGCCACGATCAACGTGCGCGCATCTGAGGACAGTGCCATGCCATTTGGAAAGTGGAGCCCCCGAGCTGCCACACTGGCAGTGCCATCGGGTGACATGCGAGCGATCACACACGTGTTGACAGGCTGCTGGCTCGGGTCCAAAAAGTTGTACCCAATATCACCAATGAAGAAGTTGCCTTGTGCATCAAGCAAACCATCACTGAGGCAGAACGCTGTGTGAGTGGTCAGGTCTGAGAGCAGCGTCAGGTGGCCCTGCTTCCAACTATAGACCTTGCGTTGCAAGGCATCACTGAACACCAAGCTACCGTCCGTACGAATGCCAAAGCCGTTGGGCTTAAAGGGCAAATCAACGACGGTCTCCAAGCGACCACTGAGGTCTACAGTGCGGATAGCTTGGCCATGAATATCGATGAACCAGAACTTGCCTTGATGCCAGCGTGGACTCTCAGTGAAGCGAAGGCCGTGGGTGTTATCAACCAGGATAGCGGGCGCATTATGGGTCTTCATTTTTACTCCGGTTTTGAGCTTGGGTGTAGATTCTTCAGCGACTCAAGATGTGTATGGCGACGGCAGCTTCTTCGATGCCCAGCATGCCGCCTCCGTTTTCCTGAATCGCATGTCGTGCGCCTTCGACCTGCCGTGCGCCCGCCTCGCCGCGCAATTGGGTGACAAGCTCGTAAAGCTGGGCAATACCGGTGGCACCCAGAGGGTGTCCTTTGGATTCAAGTCCACCGGAGGGATTGATCGGAATGCGACCACCCAGGCTGAATTCACCGCGCTCGGCGGCAGGCCCTGCCTGGCCGAGAGGAACAAATCCCAGGTTCTCGGCTTGGATGATCTCGCCCATGGCCGAAGCGTCATGGACCTCGGCCACATCCATCTCATGGGGCCCCAGTCCGGCAAGCTCATAAGCTTGCAGCGCAGCCAAGCGCCCGATGTTGCGTTCAGGCTCGTCTAGGCTTCTGTGGGTGAAACTGCGAATCACACTCGCAGCGATGCGGATACAGCGTCGGCGATCCAGCCCTAGGCGCTGCAAGCCTTGCTCAGTGCAAACAATTGCTGCGGCTGAGCCGTCGGACAGCGGGGCACACATGGGCAAGGTCAACGGGTAGGTGATGGGCGGTGCGGCCAACACCTCGTCAATGCTGAACGCTCGCCTGAATTGCGAATACGGGTTGTGCACCGAATGCGCATGGTTTTTGGCCGATACCGCTGCAATTTGCTGTTGCGTAGTGCCATGGGTTTTCATGTGATGACGACACAGCGCCGCATAGATCTGCATGAACTTGCTATACGGCTTGTCGGACTCGGAGCCAGGGGGCACGGGAACACCTTCACCCATACGAATCAGACGTTGGTAGTTTTCCTCGGCGCACGAAACATCCCAGCCGCTCTCAAACAATGCAAGCGCCCTGAGCTTGTCCGGAATGTTCATCTTTTCTGCGCCAATGGCCAAAGCCACATCGGTGGTGCCGGCCTTGAGGCATTGCACAGCCAGGTTAAAGGCCGAGCTGCCCGAGGCGCAACCGTTTTCTACGTTGTAAATCGGGATGCCCTCGATACCGATCTTGCTGAGCACCACTTGCCCCGGTATGGAGATTTGCCCTTGCAAAGGGCCGTTGGTCACACCTGCATAAAACGCGGCACCGAGGTCGATTGCACTGCAGCCTGCATCGCGCAATGCACCTTGCAATGCTTCACTCGCAAGACTTTCGAGAGACCTGTCAGGATGTCGCCCAAACACCGTCATGGCGATGCCTGCAACGTAGATGGCTGTCATGCGGTATTCCTTCAGATTCGGTGTTTGACTGCGGCCCAGTAGGGTTCGCGCAGGTCTTTTTTGAGCACCTTGCCCGCTGGGCTTCGGGGCAGGCTGGGCACAAAATCCACAGTTTTCGGTGCCATGACGCTACCGATCTTGTCTTTACACAGCGCGATGAGCTCAGCCTCCGAAACACTGAAGCCCGGATTGAGTTCGACCACGGCCTTGACCGCTTCCCCCCATTTCTCGTCTGGCACACCGATCACCGCACAGTCCTGCACGGCCGGGTGGCTCCAGATCACCTGCTCGACCTCACTTGGGTACACATTGAAGCCTCCGGTGATGATCATGTCCTTCTTGCGGTCGGTGATGTGCAGATAACCCTCTTCGTCGATGTGGCCCACGTCGCCGGTGTGCAGCCAACCATCCACGATGGTCTCGGCGGTCTTTTCTGGATTCTTGTAATAGCCCTTCATCACCAGATCGCCGCGCACACAGATTTCACCGCTTTGACCGCTCGGAAGAATTTGCCCCTGGTCGTTCATGATTTCTACGCGGATGAGTGGATTGGGGCGCCCCACTGAAGACAGTCGGTTATCGTCTGCCAGCTGACCATCACGAAGATGCTCATCAGGCCGAAGGTTGGCAATGGCTGTCATGGCTTCGCTCTGCCCATAACCACCCGCCATGATCGGCCCCCACAGCGCGATCGCTTTCTTGAGCTTTTCTACCGACATGGGTGCTGCACCGTAGAGCAGGTACTGAACTGAAGAGAAGTCGATTTTTTCGATACCCGGCACTTCGAGCAACTTGTAAATCACGGTGGGAGGCAGGAAGAATTCAGTCACACGGTGTTGCACGATGTTGCGCAGCATCAAGACCGGGTCGGGCTTGGTGACCACCACCACGGTCCCACCTTGGGCAGATGTTGGAATGGACAACACACCGGCCGTGTGCGTGATGGGTGCTGCTGCAAGGTTGACTGGCCGTTGACCATTTTTGTAGGTACAAGCCATCATGAAGTGAGCTACAAAAGTTTGGACCGTGCGATGGGTATTCATCACGCCCTTGGGCGCACCGGTGGTACCACCGGTAGCGGAGAGAACCACCACATCGTCCATGTCCACCTTCACATCAGGCGGCGTGTCCGGTTGACCGCTGCACCAGTTGGCCAGCGACGGGGCTTGCGGCAGGTCCGCGTCAATGCAGACCCAATGGCGGATGCACGGCAGACGAGACTGCATGTCGGCCAGCACCTCGGCAAACTGTTGCTGAAAAAACATGACTTCGCAGTCGAAGCTGTTCAGCATCTGTTCATTCTCTGCCGCCGAATTGCGCGCATTGACCGGAATCCAAGTCATATTGGCGCGCCACAAGCCGAGCGTGCAGGTCCAAGCCGTGACGTCGTTGGAGGCCCAGACCGCACCCTTAGTTTCTTTGGGCAGCCCGAGCGAAAGCAACTTGTTCGCGATGCTGCAGGACAGCCCACCTACCTCTCGGTATGTGAATGACTGCTCATCCTGAATGAAAGCGATGGCATCGGGGTTAAGCCGCCAGCCACGGTCAAAGAAATCGATCACTGCCATAGGTGTTTACTGTGGTTGGTAGCCGATGGCTGCAAGACGTTTGGCCTGTGTGGCCGATTCGGTCTGCAGGGTTTGAACCAGCGCCTGCTGTGTCGGGAAAGGCTGTGGGGGCACCATCAGGCCAATGTCTTTCCAGCGCTCGCGTACCTGCGGCTGTGCCAGCATCGCATTTAGGTTGGCGTGCAGTTTGGCCTGAGCAGCAGCAGGAACCTCAGGCGCGCAAAACATACCGAGCCACGGGGTTTCGATCATGCTTTTGAAGCCAAGCTCTGCAAAAGTGGGGACCTCTGGGGCGGCCGGGTTGCGTGCCGGTCCCGAAGTGGCAAACACCTTGAGCTTGCCCGCCTTGTACATGGGCAGCACCGAGCCCGGTGCGTCAAACATGAACTGAACATGACCGCCCATCACATCATTGAGTCCGGGCGCAGAGCCTTTGTAGCCCACGTGGTTCATGTCGATGCCCGCTAACTCATTGAGCACGAGACCCAAGGTGTGCGATACCGTCCCTGTGGTGTATGACGCATAGCTGATCTTGCCCGGATTGGCCTTCACGTAGGCAATCACCTCCTTGAGGTTGTTGGCGGGCACATTGTTGTTGCCGACAAAGAAGAGCCCTGCTTGTCCCATGTTGGCTAGGGGCATCAGTACCTTCAGCGGGTCAACCGACAATTTGAAAGCATGCGGAACTTCTGTGAGGAGCGCACTGATCGTGAACAACATGACATGGCCATCACGCGGTGCTTTAAGGAGTTCTTGCAACGCCACCATGCCGCCGCCGCCAGGTCGGTTATCGACCACCACCGACTGCCCCAATGACTTGGACAGATTGTCTGCAATGATGCGCGCGAGGATGTCGGCTGTGCCACCTGGAGGCGCAGCAACGACCATGCGCAATGATTTTTCGGGGAAAGACTGGGCCATCAGCGCAGGCGCACTCAATGACAGCGCCGAAGCAGCCATCAGAGAGGAAAAGTGGCGACGTGAAATGGACATGGGGGTTTCCTTGAGATGTGCAGGATGTAAGGGGGGGCGTGCAGGTCTACTTGGTGGTATCAGGCCAAAGGGGCCGACAGCGAATCACGTGCGGGCCAACGGCTGGGCAGCACGGGGCGGGTGGGTCTTGCAAAACGGGTGCGCAGCGTACCCAAGGCTTGGAACTGAATGTCGATCTCGTCACCAGGTTCAACGAAATCGTCGATGTCCATGCCGGTGCAGTCGGGTATGGTGCCCATGCCCATCACCGAGCCCGTCTGCAAAGGGCAGATGAGGCTCAGCCAGCGCACCATGTCCTCGGGACGATGGCTGATTTCGCGCGTATGGCCACGGTAGCGTTCCTTCCCGTTGACTTTTACTGTGACGTTCTGGTCAAAGACATCACCGGCTTCATCGGGCGTGACCAGCCACGGTCCGAGCTGATTGCCCTGGGCCATGTCTTTGGAAAGACAAAAGCCGCCAATAATCTCTGGCACCTGCACATCGCGCGCTGACACATCATTGAAGATGCAGTAACCGGCAATGGGCTGCTGAGCGTTGCCATACACCACCGCCAGTTCCGGTTCGATGTCGAGGTAGCTGGTGTAAACCGGCCAGGGCACCGTGACATCGTGGCCTGAAACCGCGTTGAGGTTGCATTTGTAATAGGACAGCCGCTCGGGCTGCCCCGGTGCTGCGGCCTGCTTGGGCGCGAGCAGCATTTTTCGGATGGCATCGAGCAGGGCCAATGTCTGCGGATTGCCTTGTTCGTATTTACCCATCGTGTCGACCGTATTGGCCAGATGGCGGGGCGTCAGACCGAAATCGAACAATGCACGCACCGCCACAGGTGCGTGCAGAGTGACTTTCGCGAGCACAGGCTTTTCGGCATCGCTGAACTGCGGCAGGGCGTCTTGCCCCCACAGCAACAATTCACGGGCAATTTTTTCGCTGGCAGGCAGGGCCTGCAAGTAGGTATCGCTGTCTTGCAGTTCAGTATGGGTGCGACCGGATCGCGTCATCAGGGTCTCGAACGACACCGCACGATCGCCGATCACCAGTCCGAAATGAATGGCGTCATCGCCTATGGAAAACCGGATCAGTTTCACGCTTCTCTCCTTCAGTTGACAAAAGCCACAACACGCGCCGGAGCCGCACTGCAACGCGCCAACTTGAGCGGGAAAAAGCCGACCATAAAACCGGACAAGGGCAATTCATTGAAGTTGCACATTTGCTGCACGATCAGCGCTTCTTTTTCCACAATCGCTTTGTGTCCATCCCAAAGCACAGATTTGTCACGGGTTTCCTGGAACTTGCGTGCCATGACACCAAACGGCAGATCCCAACCCACGGCATCGGTCCCCAGAATGGTGGCCCCCTGACGCGTCAGGTGGAGCGTGCTGGCGCGGCTCATGCCAGGCTGCTGGTAAAAAAGCGGGTCCGTCATGGTGTAGCGCTCCTGCCCAGTGCGAATCAGCACCGCATCGCCCTGCTGAATGGTTTTGCCTGTCGCTGCCAGTGCTGCATCAAGCATCTCCGTGGTGATCTCCTCGTTGGGCTTGGCCCAGGGGCGCACATCCAGCACCAGACCTGGCCTGTAAAGCTCCTCCAGTGGGATGTCGGTGATGGTCCGTGCCAGCAGCCCAAGGATGCGTGAGCCACTGTGCAGCGGGGCATCAACGTGGGTACCACAATGCGAAGACATGTCGGTCAGCAACTCCTCGCCCCAGCCCTCGCCGTCGGGCAGATCGTCATGGGTGCAACCCAAATAGCGACAAAATTCAGCCGCGCCTTCCCGGGCAGGGTGTCGGTACTCGATTGCGGGTGATACCACCTTGGCTACCCCCGCCAGATGCGGCGGAAGTTTGGCGCGGTTATCGGGGTCCAAGGTCTGTGTCAGATCAATCAGTCGTGTCATTCGTGTCTCCTCTTGTGTTTTTTTGCAGTGTGCTGCTCAAGCTTTGAAACAACTATCGGAAATCCGCAAGTTATTCGTTCGGTGCTTCAGCGCACTTCGGTGAAAACCGAATCAGGTTGCTTGTTCAACGCCTCGATCAAGAAGCGGTCTTGCGGTTTTTCGGACGCGGTCTTAGGAATGGCGTCCAGAACCTGGATGAAGCGGGGGATAAAGTTGGCTTCGAGCTGGCGTCTGCACAGCGCGAACAAGGCCTGAACATCAAACCCCGGCGACATGCCAGATTTGGCGACGACAGCAGCGACCACATCCTTCTCGCCCACCCCACCATTCTTGGCGGGAATGCCGTAGACATAGACATCGTCCACGCTGGGGTCTTCAGCAATGACCTTTTCGATGTACGCGGGATCAATGAAATCGCCGTTGCGCCGGATACCCCCACCCTGGCGGAACATGAAGTAAAGCCAGCCGTCGGCATCCTCACGCACCACATCGCCCATACGCAACCAGCCTCCGGCGCACTTGCTGGCACTGGCTTGCGGATTGCCGTCATAGGTCACCACAAAAGGTGAACCGTCGTGGTGCCGGAAAAGCAGTTCGCCCACACGGTTGCCGCTGGCATCGGGTTGCACATCGGCACCCTCCTCGTCCACGATGCGGTGTTGCAGGGTAGGCACCGGCTTGCCTATGCTGCCCACCGGGCCGACGCCGGGCGGATTGACGGTCAGTCCGCCCTCTGCAGCGCCATAAAACTCAAGCAACTGCACGTTGAAGCGACGTTCGAAATCTGGCCAGATAGCTGCCGGCATGCCTGCAGAAATGATGTGCCGCACCGGATGCTCACCATCGTTGGACTGAGGCGGCTCAGCGTAAATGGCGGTCGTCATGCCGCCCAGCAGGGTGAAGCTGGTGCAGCCATGCTGACGTGTGATGTCCCACAGGCGCGATTTTGAAAATCGACGGGAAAGCACACAAGGCAAGGCATGCACCAGTGCCGTGCCCAGTGTGATCAATTGCGCATTGGCATGCGTCAGCGACAGACCGGAATACAGGCGCTCATCGGGCGTGAAGCCAAAGACCTGCGGCAGGCTCATGGCCGTCCCCACATAGCGACGATGGGTCATCACAATGCCTTTGGGGTCTCCCGTGGTGCCCGAGGTGAAGATCAGCTCCAGCGCATCATCGGGCGCACAGCCTGTCAGTTCTGCCGAAGTGGCATCGGCGGCCAGCGCATCCAGCAAAAAAATGTCTTGCGCGTGCTCAGGCAGCTTCAGGGCCGGAGCTTCATCGGTCGTTAACACAGCGGTCCAACGCAGGCCGGGCAAACGGTCGTGCACCTTGGCAAGTTCGGCCCACGCGTAGTCAGCCACCACAACGGCCCGGCAATGCACCGAGTCGAGCATGAAGACCAGCTTATCGCCTCGGGTTCGAGGGTCAATCGGCACCAGCACCACACCCAGCAGCGAGCAGGCCACCATCAGGTCGACCCACTCTGCATGGTTGGCCAGCATCGTGCCCAAACGATCACCGCGCTGCATACCCCGCGCCTGCAAGCCAGCGGCCAGTGCCTGCCCACGTTGCCACAGCTGCCTGTAGCTGCGGGTTTCGTCGGGCCGCACCCCAGCCCCCTCGACCGTGACCACCACAAAATCAGGGCGTTCGGCCGCCTGCCGCTCCAGCACACCACCCAGCGTCAGAGGATCATGTGCCATGTCAATCTGCCCGTTCAAGGATCGTGACCACGGTAGCTGCCGCATCGGTGCCGATAGCGCCGCCACCGTTGTGGGCGAGTGCGATACGTGCCCCCGCCACTTGGCGAGGGCCGGACTGGCCACGCAGTTGCTCGGTCAGCTCGACAATCTGTGCGCATCCGGTGGCACCCACCGGATGCCCCTTGCGCAGCAATCCACCCGATGTATTGACCGGGATGCGCCCGCCTAGATAGGTGGCACGGCTTTCGATCAGACGCGGACCTTCTCCCGCTTGGCATAGCCCCAGGTATTCGTAGGCTGAAATTTCCGATGGGGCTGAAGCATCGTGCAGCTCCACACAGGACAGGTCTTGGGGGCCGATACCAGCGGCTTCATAGGCCTGTTGTGATGCCAGCGTACCCACCGACTCATCAGGTCGGGTGTAATCCCAGCCCGTGGCCAACACAGAGGACGCGACACGAATTTTCTGACGCAGCCCCATCTCGCGGGCCTTGCGCTCACTGACGATGATCAGGGCGGCGGCACCATCACCAATCGGCGAGCACATGGGCAAAGTCAGCGGATCGATGATGGCGCGAGCGCCCAGCACCTGTTCTACCGTGAGCACATCCTGAAACTGTGCACGTGGGTTCATGCTGCCGTGGAAAGAATTCTTGGCGGTCACCATGGCGAAGTGCTCCCGGGTCGTGCCGTATTTCTTCATGTGCTTTTTCGCCAACACCGCATAAATATCCATGAAGATGGAGCGGTTGACGCCCACATTGGCGGCATCAAAAGGCTCGCCCATCTCCAAGGTGATGCGCTTGACCACATTCAAGGCCCCATCGGGGTCTTCGACGTCCACCGCGCTGCTGAAAGCGCCCAGACTGCGGCTCTTGTCCTCATGAAAAAGCTTCTCACTGCCGCAGGCTAAAACCACATCGTAAGCACCAGCCGTGACCAAAGCACAGGCCTGCTGAAAGGCTGTAGACGATGACGCGCAGGCGTTCTCCACGTTGATGACTGGAATCTTGCCGATGCCCAGGGCGCGCAAGGCTACCTCGCCTCGGATCATTTCCTGCCCCGTCACCACGCCAGCGGCGGCGTTGCCCATCCAGGCAGCCTGGATGTCGGACTTGTCCAGACCCGCATCGTGCAGCGCCATCTGGATGGCTTCACCGGCCAGGCCCTTGAGGGTCTTGTCTAGGTGCTTGCCAAATTTGGACATGCCCACACCAGCCACATATGCATTCATTCGCATCGCTTGTCTCCTTTGACCGCGAGTCTCGTGGCCGAAAGAGTTTGGAACTATCGAATTTCCGCAAATTGCATCATGGCAAAAAGTTAACCTGAATGAACCACTGCAAACTCCTCGATGTTCTGTGTCGATTAAACAGAAGGATCCAAAGAAAAAGACCTTGGGCTACAAGGTCTTAAACAACTCTCAAACGACCCAAATACGGGTGAAAAAGAGGGACGGCAGGGGAAAGTAAATTACCCCCTAGCCACCTTACTCGACGGTCACCGACTTAGCCAGGTTACGCGGCTTGTCCACATCCGTGCCACGCGCACACGCTGTGTGATAGCTGAGTAGCTGCAAAGGCACGACGTGCAAGATGGGCGAGAGCACGCCGTAGTGCTCGGGCATGCGAATGACGTTCACGCCTTCGCTGCTTTCAATCTTGGTGTCGCCATCGGCCAGCACATACAACACGCCGCCACGGGCGCGCACTTCTTGCATGTTGCTCTTGAGCTTCTCTAGCAGCGCGTCGTTAGGGGCCACTGTCACCACGGGCATGGCGCTGGTGACCAAGGCCAAGGGGCCGTGCTTCAACTCGCCAGCGGCATAGGCCTCGGCGTGGATGTAGGTGATTTCTTTGAGCTTCAACGCGCCTTCGAGCGCGATGGGGTAATGCGTGCCACGGCCCAAGAACAAAGCGTTTTCTTTGCTGGCAAATTCTTGTGACCACGCAATGAGCTGCGGCTCCAGCGCCAGCACAGCTTGCAACGCAGCAGGCAAGTGGCGCATGGCTTTGATGTGTGCTGCTTCTTCTTCGTCGCTCAAACGACCTTTGGTTTGCGCCAAGGCAAGCGTGAGCAAGAACAAACCGGCCAGCTGCGTGGTGAAAGCTTTGGTCGATGCCACGCCAATCTCTGCGCCTGCGCGGGTGACGTAGGCCAGCTTGCACTCGCGCACCATGGCGCTGGTGGACACGTTGCAAATGGTGAGCGTTTTGTCCATGCCCAAGCCTTGCGCGTGGCGCAGCGCGGCCAAGGTGTCGGCCGTCTCGCCCGACTGGCTGATGGTGACCACCAAGCTGTTGGGGTTGGGCACCGATTCGCGGTAGCGGTACTCGCTGGCAATTTCCACTTGGCAAGGAATTTTGGCAATCGCTTCAATCCAATACTTGGCCACGCAGCCGCTGTAGTAGCTGGTGCCGCAGGCGAGGATGAGCACGTTGTCGATGGCTTTGAACACCGAGTACGCACCGTCGCCAAACAACTCAGGCGTGATGCCCTCAATGCCTTCGAGCGTGTCGGCAATGGCGCGCGGCTGCTCGAAGATTTCTTTTTGCATGTAGTGGCGGTAAGGCCCCAACTCGGCTGCGCCGCTGTGCGCTTGCACGGTTTTGACTTCGCGTGTGACGGCTTTGTGGTGGCGGTCTTGCACCCAGTATTTGCCGATTTGAATGTCCACCACATCGCCCTCTTCGAGGTACACGATTTGGTCGGTCACACCGGCCAAAGCCATGGCGTCGCTGGCCAAGAAAGTTTCGCTGTGCTCTTTGCCCACGCCCAAAATGAGCGGCGAACCCGCACGTGCGCCAATGACACGGTGCGGTTCGTCTTTGTGGAACACGGCAATTGCGTATGCGCCATGCAACTGAACGATGGCGGCTTTGACGGCTTCAAACAAATCGCCGTTGT
>ERZ650308.430-NODE-430-length-22746-cov-6.013882_pt1 | contig 22746 bp, 22 predicted proteins | sample MGYA00376244_ERZ650308 | MGnify/ENA primary metagenome ERZ650308 (study PRJEB26733, sample SAMN07839295) | wastewater metagenome | biome: small river; feature: stream; material: water | place: USA: North Carolina | collected 2016-04-26 ... | reverse complement strand
CCTCAGATTCGAACCTGATTGGTCCAGGCGAAATCATTGACATTCGTTTCACCGGAGTGAGCAACCAGTATCTGATTGAGATTCCAAATGTTGGCAACGTCACCGTGTTTGCTCAAAACATCGGTAAGAGCCCAGTAACAGAATTAGGCGCAAAGGTTTGGGTTAGCTGGAAAGTCGAACACAGCTTTGGTCTTTCAGATGTACCTACCAATGTGGGCGCTGAAACCGTTACTGAGTCAATTACGGTCCAGTAGTCATGGCATTCGCAGCATTTAGTCACGGTGGCGGAGGCGCAAAACCTGCCGCTTCTTCGGCCAGCAAAGGTAGCGGAAAAGTTGCGCTTCTGCTCTTGCTGCCGGGCTTGCTTTACCTTGCCGTCTTTTTTATTGCACCTTTGTTTTCGCTCATTGCGACCTCGCTGCAGACCATGGACATCAGTTCCGGATTCCCGGTTTACAACTATGGCTTTGAGGTTTCAAACTACGTAAACGTGGTCTCACAATACGGGCCGCAAATCTTCCGCTCTTTCTTCTACGCGTTGATTGCAACCATCGCGGCACTGATTATTAGCTACCCGTTGGCGTACTTCATCGGTGTTAAGGCGCGTCGTTGGCCGCTGATGCAGGGGCTAATGCTGACCCTGGTAATCGCGCCATTCTTTATTTCATTCTTGCTTCGCACTTTTGCCTGGAAGCAAATTTTCTCTAACGAGTCATGGATTGTTAGCACCCTACAATCGATTGGTTTCCTAACCCCTGATCAATATCTTGTGGGAACACCGTTCATGGTGATTTTTGGTTTGACCTACAACTTCATTCCGTTCATGACCTTGCCGCTCTACACAACTCTTGAGCGGCTAGATGTGCGCTACCTAGAAGCGGGGGCAGATCTTTACGCCAACCCGCGCAAGACGTTCATGAAAGTTACTTTGCCGCTTTCTATGCCTGGAATTGTGTCAGGAACTCTGCTCACCTTCATTCCAATCGCCGGCGACTACGTAAACGCCAGTGGATTGTTCCTCGGTAGCACCGAAACTTCGATGCTTGGAAACGTGGTGGAGTCTAAGTTCCTTAAAAGCTATGAGTATCCAACGGCATCGGCACTTTCTGTAATTCTCATGGGCGCAATCCTGTTATTGGTCACCTTGTACGTTCGCAAGAGTGGAACGGATGACCTGCTATGAGAAAGTTTTCCTTCGGCAAGTACGCACTTCCGGTTTACGCGGTGATCGCCTTTACCTACTTGCTCATTCCTATTGCCTACACATTTGTTTTTTCGTTCAACGACTACCGCCGAAGCAACATCGCGTGGCGAGGATTCACTTTCGATAACTGGACCAGCGTTTGTGAAGCTCAAGGTGTTTGTGAGGCTTTTGCCACCTCGGTTTCCATCGGTGTTATTTCAACCGTGATTGCGACAATTCTGGGCACCATGATTGCGATCGCCCTGGTTCGCTACCGTTTCAAGTTCCGCTCAGCGGTCAGCCTGCTTTTGTTCTTGCCGATGGCAACTCCGGAGTTGGTGCTGGGAGCAGGTCTGGCTGCGCAGTTCTTCAACGTCGGGGCTGAAATGGGTTTCGGCACCATCGTGATTGCGCACGTCATGTTCTGTTTGAGCTTCGTTGTGGTTACCGTAAAGGCACGTGTTGCCAGCTTGGACCCGGCCCTAGAAGAAGCCGGCCGAGACCTCTACGGTTCACCAGCACAGGTTTTCTGGAAGATCACATTCCCGCTTTTGCTACCGGGGATTATGGCAGCTGCACTTTTGGCCTTTGCATTGAGCTTCGATGACTTCATCATCACCTACTTCAACTCGGGCCCAACCGAGACCTTCCCAAAGTTCGTTTATACCGCGGCGGCCAAGGGTCTTCCTGGCGAGGCGAATGTGATTGGTATGAGCGTGTTCTTCTTGGCCATCGCCATCGTGGTTACCGTGCAGGTTCGCAGTTCGCTTAAAGCCAAGCGCCTAGCCAAAATCAAATAGCTCACGTAGAACTAAAAAATCCCCTCGAATTTCTTCGAGGGGATTTTTCTCTAATCCTTATAGCGACTTAAGCGCTTCTTCTAGAACACTTAGTGCGTCAATCAGTAATTCATCGGTGATTGCAAGCGGCGGCAAGAATCGAATTACGTTGTAGTGGGTTCCAGCGGTCAACACAAACACTCCGTTTGAGTGCATGAACTTAGCAACCGCATCTACAGCAGCTTTGTTTGGGTTAAGTGTTCCCGGCTCAACGAACTCGATGGCAACCATCGCACCGCGACCGCGAACATCACCGATCACCGGGTACTTGGCCTGAAGCTCGCGAAGCCTAGGAACCAGCAGGGCTTCAATCTGCTGAGCGCGTTCGATTACACCGCCAGCTTCAATTTGCTTTAGTACCGCAACCGCGGCAGCAGATGAAACCGGGTTACCACCAAAGGTGCCACCCATTCCGCCCGGGTGTGACGCATCCATAATTTCTGCACGGCCAGTTACAGCCGAAATTGGCATACCGCCGGCAATACCCTTGGCGATCGTAAATAGGTCAGGCTCAAAGCCTTCTTCCCACTCGCTAGCAAACCACTTACCGGTTCTGGCGATACCGGCCTGAACTTCATCGGCTACAACTAGCACGCCGTTTGCGTGGGCCCAGTCGCTAAGAGTCTTTAGGAAGCCAGGTGCAGGAACGATGAATCCGCCCTCACCCTGAATTGGCTCGATGAAAATCGCAGCCAGGTCTTCAACGCCAACGCGCTTTTCGATGTAGTTGATTGAGCGCTGCGCCGCTTCGACACCGGTCATGCCCTGCGGGTCACGGTAAGGGTAAGACATCGGTACGTGCTGAATGCTCGCGGCGGTTGGGCCAAAGCCGTTTCCGTAAGGAGCATTCTTGAAGTTCATTGAGAAAGTCAGATTGGTGCGACCGTGGTAAGCGTGGTCAAACACCACGATTCCATTCTTACGAGTTGCCTTACGAACCAGCTTGACGGCGTTTTCTACCGCCTCGGCACCGGAGTTAAATAGCGCGGTCTTCTTCTTGAAGTTTCCGGGCACGTGCTTGTTGAGAATTTCACATACCTCTACGTACGGCTCATAAGGGGTAGCGGTAAAAAGTGTGTGAGTTAGCTTTCCCACCTGATCGCGAACAGCCTCGACAACACCCGCATTTGTGTGGCCAATGGTCACAACGCCAATTCCAGACCCTAGGTCAATCAGTTGGTTTCCGTCGGCATCCACCAAAATCGCACCGTGTGCGGCCTCGATATATACCGGGAGGGCGGCACCTGCACCGGCAGATACAGCATCCAGGCGGCGCTTGTGAAGTGCTTGCGACTTAGGGCCTGGAATAGAAGTGATAACTTTGCGCTCTTGCGCGATCTGGGTCTCGCTCATGGCTTAAGTCTAAGCCTTTCATTGGTGGCAAGATGGTCTCATGCGTCGCGTAATCATTCTTGGTTCCACTGGGTCTATTGGCACCCAGGCCTTAGAGGTTATTGCAGCTAACCCGGACCGCTTTGAAGTCGTGGGCTTGGCGGCCGGTCAGAACACCGAACTTCTTGAGCAACAGAAATCTCAATTTAAAGTTAGCAACGCGGTGCAAGGTGCTGAAGCGGCAACCAAGTTGGTTGAAAACACCGATGCCGATGTCGTGATTAACGGCATCACCGGCTCAATTGGTTTGGCGCCTACTTTGGCAACATTGAACTCCGGCAAAACCTTGGCTCTGGCAAATAAAGAGTCGCTAATCGTTGGCGGTCGCTTGGTAACTCAGGCGGCGAAGCCGGGCCAGATTGTTCCCGTTGATAGTGAACACTCCGCATTGGCACAGTGCTTGCTTGGCGGAACAAAACAAGAGGTAAGCAAACTAATTTTGACCGCTTCGGGTGGGCCATTCCGAGGCTGGACCAAAGAGCAACTTGCTTCGGTAACTCCGGAGCAAGCACTTGCCCATCCAACCTGGGTAATGGGCAAGGTTGTGACCACCAACTCAGCTACCTTGGTGAACAAGGGACTAGAACTTATAGAAGCGCATCTGCTTTTTGATATTCCTTTTGATCGAATTGAAGTTACCGTGCACCCGCAGTCGGTTGTGCACTCGATGGTCGAATTTGTGGATGGTTCAGTTCTGGCGCAGTGTTCGCCGCCGAATATGAAGCTGCCCATTGCGCTCGGCATGTCTTGGCCTGATCGGGTTCCAAATGTCGCTCCCGCTTGCGACTGGACTAAGTCCGCAACCTGGACTTTCGAGCCGCTGAACGAATCGGTGTTTACGGCAATTAAACTGGCGAGACAGGTCGGCGAAGCAGGGTTGACCTATCCAGCGGTTTACAACGCTGCAAACGAGCAAGCGGTGGAGGCGTTCCACTCAGGTTTTTTGAAGTTTGATCAAATTGTTGATTTGGTCCAGCGAGTGGTGGACGCGCACGATGCAGAAAAAGATTTGTCTTTGGAAGGCGTGCTGGCCGCCGAGCGCTGGGCACGTGATCGCGCAGACTCGCTGTTTGCAAGGGCATGCTGAGATTGTCATTCGCGTCGGTGAGTTCAGTGAATTGTCAGGCATCGGGTTTAGGTTCTAGTCGTGTCTGAAACTCTTTGGTATGTCGGCGGAATCGTATTCGTTGCTCTTGGAATTGGCTTCTCTATTGGGCTTCACGAGCTAGGTCACCTTTGGCCTGCCAAGAAGTTCGGCGTAAAAGTCCCCACTTATGCAATTGGTTTTGGGCCAACCCTTTTCAAAACCAAGCGTGGCGAAACAACATATGCAATCAAGTTAATTCCCTTGGGTGGTTACATCACCATGATCGGAATGTATCCACCTGCAAAGCCAAATGAGAATTCCAAAAAAATAGAACTGGCTGATAAAAAGCGTGGCTTTTTTGCAGACATGGTTTTCAGCGCCAGAAATGCACACAGCGAGCACATAACACCAGCAGATAAAAACCGCATGTTTTATCAGCTCCCAGTTTGGAAGCGCATGATCATCATGTTTGGTGGTCCATTCATGAATCTTGTCCTGGGTGTGCTGCTCATGGTTCTGGTCATTTCCGGAATCGGAACAACTCGGCAATCCACCACTATCGACCAAGTTATGCCTTGCGTAATTGTGGAACCAAGATCTGTAAGCCAGTGCACCGATCAAGAACCAGTTTCACCGGCATCCGTGGCAGGGCTTTCAGCGGGGGATCGCATAATTTCAGTCAACGGCAAGAAAATTGCAAGTTCCGCAGATCTGTCTACAAACCTGATAGCAGGTCAGCAGGCGTCGCTGACTATTCGCCCAGCTGGTTCTAGTGCAGATAAAACCATTGAGGTCACCCCGGTTGCCGCTTCTCGCGGCAAGGTGGACTCTAATGGAAACCCTGTGTTAAAGTCCGATGGTTCAGTCGAGCTCGAACAGCGCGCTGTCATCGGAATAATGTTCGGCACAGAGCGTGCGCCGCAGCCAGTCACGGCTGCCTTGCAACAGTCTGCATGGGGAGTAGCGCAGGTCGGCCAAATGATTTTGACGCTTCCTCAGCAACTCACCGACGTTGCGATTTCAACTTTCACCGGAGAAGAGAGAAATCCCAACGGTGCAGTTTCGGTTGTTGGCATCGGCCAGATCTCTGGGGAAATCAGTTCAAACGACAATCTAGAAATTGTAGACAAGCTTTCGGTTGGCCTTTCGATTGTGGCTTCATTGAACTTTGCCCTATTCGGCTTCAATATGCTTCCGCTATTGCCGCTCGATGGAGGCCACATTGCCGGAGGCATTTACGAGGCAATTAAGCGCGGTATCTACAGGGTTTTTCGCAAGCCTGCGCCAGGTCCGGCTGATACCGCTCTTTTGATGCCCGCTACCTGGTTTGTCTTTATTTTGCTGATGGCCATGAGCGCGCTTTTGATCATTGCCGACCTGGTAAACCCAATCACTCTTTAAATCGCTTAAGATTTAGTGAAACCTGAAAGCGAGCAAACGTGGCTGCAGTAAACCTAGGTCTACCAAAGACCCCACCACCGACTATTTCTCCACGCCGAAAAACTCGTCAGATCATGGTCGGCAAGGTGGCTGTTGGTGGCGACGCTCCTATCTCTGTGCAGTCAATGTGCACCACTCCAACCACAGATGTAAATGCAACACTGCAGCAGATTGCCGAGCTCACCGCCTCAGGCTGTGACATTGTTCGCGTTGCAGTGCCTAGCCAAGATGATGCTGAACGTTTGCAGCTAATTGCTCGCAAATCGCAGATTCCGGTCATTGCAGATATTCACTTTCAGCCAAAATATGTTTTCCAGGCAATCGATGCCGGTTGCGGCGCGGTCCGAGTAAACCCAGGAAACATTCGTCAATTTGATGACAAGGTTGGCGAGATTGCCAAGGCCGCGAAAGACGCTGGCGTATCCATTCGCATCGGTGTTAATGCTGGTTCGCTTGACCCACGATTGCTCGAGAAGTATGGCAAGGCAACTGCCGAGGCTCTTGTCGAGTCAGCAGTATGGGAAGCCAGCCTTTTCGAAGAGCACGATTTTCATGACTTCAAAATTTCGGTCAAGCACAACGACCCGGTAGTAATGGTCAAGGCCTACGAGATGCTTTCAGAGCGAGGCGACTGGCCACTGCACCTTGGTGTTACCGAAGCAGGACCTGCCTTCCAGGGAACGATTAAGTCGTCGGTTGCTTTCGGCGCACTGCTTTCACGCGGCATCGGAGACACCATCCGTGTTTCACTTTCTGCACCTCCGGTAGAAGAGATCAAAGTTGGCTCACAGATTCTTGAGTCACTAAATCTTCGTCCTCGCAAACTTGAAATTGTTAGCTGCCCATCATGTGGCCGTGCCCAGGTTGACGTGTACACCTTGGCCAACGAGGTAACCGCAGGGCTTGAAAAACTAACCGTTCCACTTCGCGTTGCCGTTATGGGTTGCGTAGTCAACGGGCCGGGTGAGGCTCGCGAAGCAGACCTAGGTGTTGCATCGGGTAACGGTAAGGGCCAGATTTTTGTTAAGGGTGAGGTCATCAAGACCGTGCCTGAAAGCGAAATCGTCGCGACTTTGATTGAAGAAGCCAACCGCCTTGCCGAAACTATGGACCCAGCCTTGGTTGGTTCGCCTCAGGTAGTTGTAGCCCAAAAGGATTAGGTCTCTGCTCTACCTACAGTTCGCAGTTAGGGCAGCGGTCGCCTTGTAAACTTGTGCCCATGCCTATTCGCCTTTCCAGCCTGTTCCTGCGAACCCTTCGCGAAGACCCAGCCGATGCCGACGTAGCCGGACACAGGCTTCTGCTTCGCGCAGGCTACATTCGTCGCGCTGGCGCAGGTCTTTACACCTGGCTGCCGTTGGGATTGGCTGTAAAGGCAAAGATCGAGAAGGTAATTCGCGAAGAGATGGCCGCGGCTGGCGCGCAAGAAGTTTTCTTTCCTGCGCTGTTACCTCGCGAGCCATTTGAAGCTACAGGCCGCTGGACCGAGTACGGCGATAACCTTTTTCGTCTTCAAGACCGCAAGAAGACCGATTATCTTTTGGCGCCAACACACGAGGAAATGTTCACCCTCTTGGTGAAAGACCTTTACTCCAGCTACAAGGACTTGCCACTTTCGATTTACCAAATTCAAAACAAATACCGCGATGAAGCGCGCCCTCGCGCGGGTCTGCTTCGCGGTCGCGAGTTTGTTATGAAAGACGCATACAGTTTCGACACCACCGATCAAGGTTTGAAGGTCTCTTACCAAGCTCAGCGTGACGCCTACGAGCGAATCTTCTCTCGACTGGGTGTTGACTACGTCGTAGTAAAGGCAGATGCTGGCGCAATGGGAGGTTCTGCCTCTGAAGAATTCTTGTCACCTTCGCCAATCGGCGAAGACACCTTTGTTCGTTCACCTGGCGGCTACGCGGCAAACGTAGAAGCTGTTACCACGGTTGTGCCTCCAAAAATTTCCATCGATGGCCAGCCTGCTGCGGAGATCGTTGTGACCCCCGAGTGTTCCAACATCAAACGCATCGTTGCGTTCTCGAATGAAAATAAAAAGCGCACCGATGGCACCGATTGGACCGCGGCGCACACTTTGAAAAACAACGTTATGGCTTTGGTTTCACCAGAGGGTAAGCGCGAGCTTGTCATCGTTGGTCTACCGGGTGATCGCGAGGTTGATGTAAAGCGTGCCGAGGCAGCGTTTTCACCAAACGATATTGAGCAAGCCAACGAAGAGGATTTTGCCAAGCACCCTGAACTGATTAAGGGTTACATTGGTCCGGTGAAGGACGGCAGTGCAGTTCTGGGACTCAAGGGTTCAACCAAGATCCGCTACCTGCTTGACCCACGTGTGGTTGAAGGTAGCGCCTGGCTAACGGGAGCAAACGAAAAAGAGAAGCACGTTTACGGTTTAGTTGCCGGTCGCGATTTCACCGCCGACGGTGTTGTTGACATCGCCGAGGTTCGCGCCGGTGACCAGGCACCCGATGGGTCTGGCGCACTCGAGTTAGCCCGCGGCATCGAGATTGGGCACGTTTTTCAACTGGGCCGCAAGTACGCCGAAGCCCTTGGCCTTCAGGTACTTGATGAGAACGGAAAGCTCATCACTGTCACAATGGGTTCTTATGGAATTGGCGTTACTCGCTTGGTTGCCGTGCTTGCCGAGGCGAACCATGATGAAAATGGTTTGATCTGGCCAGAGGCAGTGTCGCCAGCTGATGTTTACGTAGTTGCCGCAGGTAAAGATGACGTGGTTTATGAAACAGCCGAGAAGTTGGCTCTCGAACTTGAATCAAAAGGTAAGACTGTAATTTTGGACGATCGCCTCAAGGTAAGTCCTGGGGTCAAGTTCGGCGATGCCGAACTCATCGGTGTTCCAAACATCGTGATTGTGGGTAAGGGCCTTGAGAGCGGAGAGGTAGACCTCTGGGATCGCCGCTCTGGAGAGCGCCGGCCAGTGCGACTAGAATCGGCTGTAGCAGAAATTCTAAAAGGCTAAAAACTTAAGACCCGCCAAGGAGGCAACTAATGGACATCGATCTAAGTGTTCTGAAAGTCCTCGAGCGCGAAGCTGAAATTCCGTTCAACGAACTCGTTAGCGTTATCGAAGATGCAATTCTTGCCGCTTACCTAAAGATGGTCGCTAAGGCAGAGCCTGTAGCCGTGCCGGGTGGGAAGAGTGCGCCAAAAGTTTTTGATCGTGACGCGGTAAAAACTCCAGAAGCCAGAGCCGAGCTCAACAAAACCACCGGCCACGTAACCATTTATGTACCAACTCTTGATGAAGAGGGAAACAAAATTGGTGAGACCGAGGCGACTCCAGAAAATTTTGGTCGCGTTGCAGCGGGAGCAGCCAAGCAGGTAATTGCGCAGCGAATTCGTTCGATTAATGATGCAAGCCTGATGGGTGAATTCAAGGGTAAAGAAGGCGACATAGTTGCCGGTGTAATTCAGCAGGGCCAGAAGCCTTACATGGTTTACGTTGACCTTGGCACCATAGAGGCAATCATGCCGCCGGAGGAGCAGGTTCCTGGCGAAGACTATTCACACGGAAAACGCATCCGCGTTTATGTCACAGCCGTAAACCAGGGCACCAAGGGCGGCCCAATGGTTACCGTTTCACGCACTCACCCCACTCTGGTTCGTAAGTTGTTTGCAATGGAAGTTCCAGAAATCGCCAGCGGAGTTGTTGAAATAGTTTCTCTTGCCCGCGAAGCGGGTCACCGAACCAAGATCGCTGTGCGCGCCCACGAGCCCGGCGTAAATGCAAAGGGTTCATGTATTGGCGAGCTTGGCCAGCGCGTGCGTGCGGTCCAGAGCGAATTGAACGACGAAAAAATTGACATCGTGGACTTCTCCGAGGACCTGCCAGCCTTTGTGGCTCAGGCGCTTTCCCCGGCAAAGGTCTCGAGCTCTTTCATGCTTGATGCGGCCACAAAGTCCGTTCGAGTGCTGGTACCAGACTTCCAGCTGTCGCTGGCAATCGGCAAAGAGGGCCAAAACGCCCGCCTGGCGGCCAAGTTGACCGGCGCAAAGATTGATATTCAGCCGGATAGCATCCTCGAGGACGACTAGCCCCTATCGAAGCGGGCTATTCAGGGGTTAGAATGAATCGAACCTGCGTTGGTTGTCGCCAGCGCTCTCAGCGTGCAGATCTCTTGCGAATTGTTTCAAAATCCAATGTTTTGGCTTTTGACCACCAAAAGAATATGCCCGGCAGGGGAGCGTGGATTCATCCAAGTTCAGACTGTTTAGCACTAGCTATTCAACGCAACGCCTTTGGCAGAGCTTTGAAACTTACTAATCAGGTTGATTCATCAGGTCTTGTATTCACTAAAGAACAGGCAGAAACGATGTTGGCAAAAAATGAGTAACTCGAAATGAGTACCCAACAGCTTTAACGGCCTGCCCTGTCTTGGGGAAGGCCCCAGACAGGAGAAATAAGTGGCGCTTCCACGCGTATACGACATCGCCAAGGAACTTGGAATTGATTCCAAGGTTGCTTTGGCCAAACTTGCGGAACTCGGAGAGTTCGTAAAGAGCGGATCATCAACCATCGCTCCGCCGGTTGCAAAAAAACTTCGCGAAGCATTCCCAGACGCAAAGCCAAAAGAGGAAGCTCCTAAAAAAGCTCCCGCCAAGAAAGCTGCGGCAAAGTCTGATGCACCAACCGATGAAGCTCCGGCTGAAGAAGTTGCGCCTGCACCGAAGGCAGCCAAAGCTGCACCTGCTGCTCCGGTAGCAAATGCTCCGGCTCCGGCCGCACCCGCTGCACCGTCGGCAAAAGCTGCACCTGCTGCTAAGGCCGCACCAGCTGCGCCGACATCAGCTCCAGGTATTCCTCGTCCAGGAAACAACCCATTCGCATCTGCGCAGGGCATGGGCATTCCTCGTCCGGTTTCTCGACCGGGCAACAATCCTTTCTCTCCATCACAAGGAATGGGTCGCCCTGGTGCTCCTCGTCCTGCTGGTGCAGGTGGCGCGGGTCGTCCCGCTGGTGCAGGTGGCCCAGGTCGTCCGGGTGGTGCTGGTGGCGCGGGTCGTCCTGCGGGTGCCGGTGCTGGTCGTCCGGGTGGTTTCTCTGGCGCAGCTCGTCCCGGTTTTGGTGGCGGTGCTCCTGGCGGAGCTCCGGGTGCCGGAGGCTTCAGTCGTCCGGGCGGTGGCCCAGGTGGCGGCCGTGGTCGTGGCGTTGGCGGCGGTACCGCCGGTGCATTTGGTAAGGGCGGTGCTCGCGGTCAGAGCAAGGCTCGCAAGTCAAAGCGTGCAAAGCGCGAAGAGTTTGAACAGCGTACCAATGCGCCATCACTTGGTGGTGCGATTGTTCCACGCGGTGACGGCACAACCGTTCTACGTTTGCGCCGTGGATCATCAATTCAAGATTTCGCCGACAAGATTGACACAACTGCAGGTCAACTGATCACGGTGCTTTTTGCACTTGGTCAGATGGCAACGGCAACCGCTTCGCTTGATGAAGAGACCTTCCAGATTCTTGGCGAGGAGCTTGGCTACAAGATTGAGGTTGTCTCTCCGGAAGACGAAGAGCGCGAGCTATTCGAAGGCTTTGGTCTTGACGTTTCTACTGATTACGACGATGACGAAGCTGATCTAATTGCACGCCCTCCAGTTGTAACCGTGATGGGTCACGTTGACCACGGTAAGACTCGCTTGCTTGACAGCATCAGAAACTCAAACGTCATCGCTGGCGAAGCCGGTGGAATTACCCAGCACATCGGTGCTTACCAGGTACACGTTGAGCACGAAAATGTCGACCGCGCAATTACCTTTATCGATACTCCTGGTCACGAGGCGTTTACCGCTATGCGTGCCCGTGGTGCTCAGGTAACTGACGTTGCAATTCTTGTAGTTGCAGCCGATGACGGTGTTATGCCTCAGACAATTGAAGCGTTGAACCACGCTCAGTCTGCCGGCGTTCCGATTGTTGTAGCAGTAAACAAGACCGATAAAGAAGGTGCAAACCCTGCCAAGATTCGTCAGCAACTTACCGAGTTCAACTTGGTCGCTGAAGAGTACGGTGGCGATGTCATGTTCGTAGACGTATCTGCGTTGACCGGTAAGGGCATCAAGGATCTTCTCGACGCCGTTCTTCTGACAGCAGATGCGGCTCTCGACATGCGTGCCAACCCAAACAAGGATGCCCGCGGTGTTGCCATTGAAGCCAACCTCGATAAGGGTCGCGGTTCAGTTGCAACTGTATTGATTCAGTCAGGTACCTTGCGCGTTGGTGACTCAATTGTTGCCGGTGCGGCTCACGGTCGTGTTCGCGCGATGTTTGACGAAAACGGCGTGGCTGTTGAAGAGGCAGTACCAAGCCGCCCGGTTCAGGTACTTGGTCTTCAGTCCGTTCCTCGAGCGGGTGACACTTTCGTAGTTACCGAAGACGAGCGTCAGGCACGCCAGATCGCCGAGAAGCGTGAAGCCGCAGACCGCAACGCTCTACTTGCCAAGACTCGCAAGCGCGTTAGCCTCGAAGACTTTACCAAGGCTCTCGAGGACGGCAAGGTTGAAGCTCTTAACCTCATCATCAAGGGTGACGTTTCTGGTGCTGTTGAAGCACTTGAAGATTCGTTGCTCAAGATTGAAGTCGATGACTCAGTTCAGTTGCGCATCATCCACCGCGGTGTTGGTGCAATTACAGAGTCTGACGTTAACCTTGCAACCGTTGACTCAGCCATCATCATTGGTTTCAACGTCAAGCCAGATAACAAGGCCAAGGAGCGCGCGGATCGCGAAGGTGTTGACATTCGTCAGTACTCAGTTATCTATGCCGCACTTGATGACATCGAGAAGGCGCTTAAGGGAATGCTTAAGCCTGAGTACGAAGAATTCCAGTTGGGAACCGCAGAGGTTCGCGAGCTGTTCAAGTCTTCAAAGGTCGGCACCATTGCAGGTTCGATTGTTCGCTCAGGTTCAATCAAGCGCAACGCATCGGCTCGCGTGCTTCGCGCCGGCAAGGTAATTGTCGACAACGTGAAGATCGAATCGCTGAAGCGCTTCAAGGATGACGCAACCGAGGTCAAGACCGACTTCGAGTGTGGTATCGGTCTAGCTGGATTCAACGAGCTTGAGCTTGAAGACATCATCGAGACTTTCGAGATGCGCGAAAAGCCTCGCGTTTAATTTGCAAACAGGATTAGGTAATGGTTGACGCAGCCCGCGCTAGGAAACTAGCCGAACGAATTAAGGTACTTGTAGCCGAGGCGCTCGAACGCGCCGTCAAGGACCCGGATTTAGGCTTCGTCACCATTACCGACGTCAAGGTAACCCCTGACCTGCAGCACTCAACCATTTACTACACCGTTTATGGCACTGCCGAAGATAAGCAGCGCAGTACAGAAATAATCGAGCGTAACCGCGGGGTAATTCGACGCGAGGTTGGTCACAAGCTAAACATTCGACTAACCCCAACCGTCGAGTTTGTGCTGGATGAAATTCCAGAAACAGCCGCCCACATGAACGATCTGCTTGCAGAGGCCCGAAACCGAGATGCGGAAGTGGCTCGAATTGCAGCTGCGGCTAAATTCGCTGGTGAAGAGAACCCTTATAAAGAGCCAAGAATCATCATCGATCCACGCGATGTCGAGTCGGCGGCCGAAGATATTTACGACGATGAAATTGCACTGGGTGAGGCTGACGAGAAGTAAATGACTTCCGGACTCGTACTGATTGACAAGCCTCAGGGCTGGACCAGTCATGATGTTGTCGCAAAGCTGCGCAAAATAGCGGGCACCCGTCGAGTAGGTCACGCCGGAACACTCGACCCGATGGCCACCGGGTTACTTCTGATTGGTGTGAATTCCGCCACGAAGCTGCTTACCTTTCTGGTGGGCGAAGATAAAACTTATTTCGCAACGATTCGCCTCGGCGCCTCAACCATCACAGATGACAAAGAGTCTGAATTCTTAACATTTGGTGACGCGGATCACATCGAGCAACTCAACCAAGATCGAATCGAGTCAGCCATTGAAAATTTTCGCGGGTCAATACTGCAGGTGCCAAGTTCGGTAAGCGCAATCAAGATCGATGGTGAGCGCGCTTACGCGAAAGTCCGATCAGGAGACGAAGTCAAACTTGCCCCTCGGCCGGTTGAGATTACAACTTTCAAAATAATCGACGCCCCTCGGCTGGTGATTGACGGCGGCCGCAGCTTCGTTGACGTAAACGTGCAGGTTGATTGTTCTTCGGGAACCTACATTCGTGCGTTAGCAAGAGACCTGGGTGAGGCGCTTGGCGTTGGCGGTCACCTCACATCACTGCGACGCACTCGAATCGGAAATTACAACCTCGAACAGTCGCAGCCGCTCGATAGCCTGACCAAAGAATCACTGGCCGTCCTCGATATTTCCCAAGCGGCCAAGCAACAGTTTCGGACTCGAGCACTGAGCGACCAGGACGTCATAGACCTTCGTCATGGCAAGCGCCTGAAAGCAAACGGTGAGGGGGTTGAGCCTTACGCTGGCATCGACTCAGCCGGAAACCTGATTGCCATGCTGACTGTTTCAGGTAAAGACGTTAAATCGCTCGTCGTTTTTAGTGAAGGTGGCGCGGAATGATTTCCTGGCTTTACGGCTCACAACTTTTTCTAGCCGTTGCTGCTGGATTACTTACGCTGGTGTTGGGTCTAGCCAAGCGAAAGCCAAGTGGATTATCAATCGGCGCCCTCGCAATCGTCGAACTTGGATTGCTGGTGCAATTGATTGCCTCAATAGCGATTGTGATTTCGGGGGAGCGCGCAAAACTAGACACGGTGGAATTCTTTGCCTACCTGATCGTGGCCCTGATGATTCCAATCGGTGCCGCGTTTTGGGCTCTGATCGAACGCACCCGCTGGTCGACGGTAATTCTTGGGGTTGGGGCCCTAACGGTGGCGGTCATGCTGGTTCGAATGAACCAAATTTGGACCGGAACCTACTAGGTACAGGGTTTTTACCCGATTGCTGGCAAAGTCGGCCGGAGTTGTTCACCTACCGTTAACCTTCTGAAAATGTCCCCTTCACCGCACCTGTCAAAAATAAGGGCATGTCCGAAATTACAGAGATTGTCCCGCCTAGGCGCAAGCTAAAGCTAAAAGCAACCTCAACTTCGGATCGCGTGTTTTACGGTGTGGCAACGGCAGCCGCATATTCCACGATCATTTTGGTCGTAGCAATCTTGTTCTTTCTTACAATTCGCGCCTGGCCAACTTTTGAAAAATTTGGACCGCTGAACTTTATCTTTGGTAGCGGTTGGGACAACACGCTAGAGAATCCTTCGTTCGCGATCGGCCCGATGCTCTACGGATCATTCCTAATCGCAGGAATCGGTGTGTTGTTTGCGGTGCCTATGGCGATTTCCATCGCGTATTTCATCGAGTTCATGGCGCCAAAGCCGATTGCAAAAGCAACTTCATTTTTAGTTGATCTTTTGGCTGCCATCCCTTCGGTAGTTATTGGTATTTGGGGCCTCACGATTTTTAGCTCGGTGGGTGCGCACTGGGGGGAAATGCTCCACAACACCTTTGGTTTCTTGCCAATGTTTGAAAACGATGCGGGAAATTTCCTTAGAACTCCATTCATTGCAGGAATCATCGTTTCTGTCATGATCGTGCCAATTATTGCTTCAATTACTCGAGAAATTTTTAGCCAAATAGACCAAGACCTAATCAAAGCTTCGCTGGCACTCGGCGGTAATCGCGAATCTACTTTCCGCAAAGTAATTTTGCCGACAGCGTCGGGGGGAGTCATCGGTGGAGTTCTTTTGGCGTTGGGGCGCGCCTTGGGCGAAACCGTAGCGATTTTCTTCGTTTTGAACTTGGTCTTCAATGACGTGAACTGGTTCAGAATTGTTCTTCCAGAAGGTGGGGCTATCGCTTCGCTTATTCTGGCAAAATTTGCCGATGCCACAGCAGATGAAATCTCTGCTCTGCTGGCTGCGGGTGTCGTCCTATTCGTGTTTACCTTGATTATTAATTCAATTGCGTCATACATTGTTGTGAAGGCTCAGCCATGGAGAAAGTAATCGATCTTGCACCGGTTGAACGTCCAAAGAGATCAACGCCATGGACTTCAACCAGCACGAAATCAAAATTTACACTTATCGTTGCCAGCCTTATTCCTGCCTGCATTTTTATGTACATGCTGGTTGTCAACAACGTTGATTTCATGGCGGGACTTCTGGTTATCTTCCTTCCTCTTCAGCTAATTTCATCTTCGATTTCTGGAATTGTAATTCTGGGGCGTCGTGGAATCTTGGACGGCATGATGATTACTACCACCCTATTTCTGGGCGCGTTCGTATTTGTCTTGCTGATGTCAGTGATGTGGGCAGTAATCGAAAGAGGATTTGCAACCCTTAGCCCTCAGTTCATTTACCAAAACGATGTTTATGTAACTCCTACTACCGGTCTTGAGATTGGTGGAGTCGGCCACGCAATACTGGGAACGTTGCTCGTGGTGGGGCTAAGCACAGTGGTCACAGTGCCGCTAGCTCTAGCCACGGCTGTTTACCTCACTGAGACCCGCGGAAAGAGTCGTGGTCTAATTCGCACCCTCCTTCAGGCCATGTCTGGTCTACCGTCGGTGGTATCTGGCTTGTTCATCTACTCCATGCTGATCGTTAGCGGAGTGACTTCTTATGCGGGTTGGGCTGGTTCGCTTGCACTTATCCCTTTGATGTTGCCAACGGTTTCTCGTGTGGCCGAGGAATCGCTGAGACTCGTGCCGACTGAGCTTAGAAACGGCGCACTTGGACTTGGTGCTTCAGCATGGAGTGCATTTTCTATGGTGACTTTGCCAGCCGCTAAATCGGGACTAGTTACCGCCGTGCTTCTTGGTGTTGCCAGGATCGTCGGCGAAACCGCCCCGCTACTTTTGACCACAACACTGGCAAATAAAACAAATCTCAACCTAATCGAGGGTGGAATCTCAACTTTGCCAACCTATCTTTACGGCTACGTGAGCCTTGGTTATGACACCAGTATTCAACGCGCCTGGGGAGCAGCGCTGGTGATTTTGCTTTTGGTTGGCATTTTGTTCGTGGCCGCCCGAGTTGCTTCAAGTCCCAAATCAGCTAAGAAAAGAAAGTAGTCAAGTTGTCAACTTCCAATTTCTATCTCGAGTCAAAAGACGTCAATGTCTGGTTTGGTGAACGTCACGTTCTAAAGAACGTCAGTCTTCAGTTTCCAAAAAAGGAAGTCACGGCACTTATCGGACCATCGGGGTGTGGCAAATCTACTTTTATCCGCACGCTAAATCGAATGCACGAACTAATTCCGGGTGCAGGCTTGTCTGGAAGCGTTTTCCTGGATGGTCAAGACATTTACGGAGAAGAGGTTGATCCAACTTCGGTTCGCCTTCGAGTTGGCATGGTTTTTCAAAAGCCAAACCCTTTTCCAACTATGTCAATTAAAGACAACGTAATTTCTGGACTCAAACTATCGGGCCGGAAGAACGAAATTACATCGGATCTAGTCGAAAACTCACTCAAGCGAGCCTCAATGTGGAATGAAGTGAAAGATCGTCTAAACGAACCTGCACTTTCCCTTTCTGGTGGTCAGCAGCAGCGTCTGTGCATCGCCCGCTCTCTAGCAATGAATCCAGAGGTTTTGCTCATGGATGAGCCTTGCTCCGCTCTAGACCCAGGCTCTACGCGCCGCATCGAAGAAACAATCCTTGAGCTCAAGGAATCAATGTCGATTGTTATCGTGACCCACAACATGCAGCAAGCACAGCGTGTGGCAGATAAAACAGCATTCTTCCTAGCAGAAGACGGTGACCCGGGCAGAGTCGTTGAGTTTGCCAGCACCGAGGATGTCTTCAACAAGCCGGTTGACCCTCGGACAAACGATTACGTAAACGGTCACTTCGGATAACCAATTGTTAACCTTCGCTTTGCTTGGCGTTATAAAGGTTAAGCCGGTTAGTTAACTTAGAAACTCTTGAATAAGAGTGTTCTAAAGCAGAACTTAAATAAGGAGAAAAATTTAATGCGTAAAGTTAGCGGAATTATCGCTGCAGCAGCACTAGTAGCCTCAGTTGCTCTAGTTGGCCCAGCAGCAAACGCTGGAGAAACAATTGCAGGTGCAGGATCTTCCTACATGAGCGCGATTCAGAAAGTTTGTGCAGCTGCTTACACTGCACACACCGTGACCTACTCACCTGATGGTTCAGGTACCGGAAAGACCAAGTTTGCCGCTGGAACCACACAGTTCGGTGGAAGCGACTCTCTATACGCTCCTGGCACAGAGCCAGCAAACTTCACCTATGTTCCACTTGTTGGTGGGCCAATCGGAATCATCTTCAACGTTGACGGCCTAACCAACGTAAACCTGACCCCAAAGCTAATTAGCGCAATCTTCCTGGGCAAGATCACCAAGTGGAACGATGCAGCAATCGCCAAGGTTAACAAGGCAAGCGCTTCAAAATTGCCAGATGCTCAGATTCAGATTGTCTACCGCTCAGGTACCTCAGGCACAACAAACAACTTCGCAAACTACTTGTCACAGACCGTAGGTGGCGCTTGGAAGGCTAACGACTCATGGTCTCTAGCATCAGGCAGCACTACAGGTACCGGTGCATCAGGTTCTGCGGGTGTTGTTTCAACTGTCAAGTCACTGAAGAACTCAATCGGTTACGTTGACCTTGCTGACGCAGCAACTGCAGGTCTTCCTTTCGCAGCTGTTCAGAACGGTGCCAAGCAGTACATCAAGCCTTCTGTGAACGCTTCAAAGCTATTCCTAGCGAAGCAGCTAATGAACTCACAGGGCGTTGTGTTGTTTGACTACGAAGAAGTTGTAAAGGGTGGTTACAACCTTTCACTACTTGCATACGGTCTAGCACCAACCAAAGCGGGTACCGCTAAGGCAACAGCAACAAAGGAGTACCTAACCTACTTCTTGAACAGCTGTGCACCAAAGGAAGCTGCGAAGTTGAACTACGTAGCGCTTTCAGGTTCACTTTTGAAGACTGCTAACAAGTTAGTAGCTCGCGTAAAGTAATCGCATCAAAGTAGTATTTCAGGGGCGTGATCTTGCGATCATGCCCCTGAAATACTTTCAGAGCAGAGGAAGAAGTATGAATCGCCCAAAAAGAATCGTTGCTGTCATTTCCGCAATTGCGCTGAGCCTTTCACTTACTGCTTGCGACCCGCCGATGCCTGAGGATCTCAAAATTGCCTTAGCCGAGCAAAATGTTCTTTGTTCACCTGGGAGCGTAGAACTGGAACTACCTGAATCAAAGACTGACCTGGGCTTCGTCTGGGCAGATGCCATGGCTTTGGGTTGCCCAGAGATGCAGCTCGCGGTGGTAGATGCGCTAGCCGAAAATTCAGGGCTATTAATCTCTGAAGGCGCGCTTCTCAGTTCTCAAAGTTCCTTTTTGAAGGTTCCATTTTCAATCGATGCAGCAGTATTGGTTGTCAACATCGCCGATGCCTACGAGATTTATCTAAGTGCGCAAACTATTCTTGAGATCTTTTCTGGTGAAATTACAAATTGGAATGATCCAAAGATTCTTGCCGACAACGCTGGAATAGATTTACCAGATCTGAAAATTTTGCTACCAAAGCAGGCTTCGCCTGCAGCCAAGGCAAGCCTTGCAGCCTGGATTAATTCCCTTACCGGCAGCGAACTTGATTTAACCAAGATCTCTGATGCCACGGAATCAGAGGTTAAGCTTGCCACCCCAACGGCTGACGGTTCAATTGCCATTGCGGCATACAGCGCAGCAACTTTCAGCGGATCAACGATTGCCGCCGTTTTGACCGAACCGGGAAACATCGATTCAGCAATTCTCCCTGCTACTGACACCCTCTACTCAGCTTCAACTCAGTTGGTAGCAACTGCGGTTGGCGATGATATTTCGCTAACTCTGGATCCAAAGCTAAAGCCAATGGCTCCCGAGGGAAGCAAAGAGGCGGCAAAGCCCTATCAAGCGATTTACACCGTGTATCTCAACTTCGTAGGTGAAGAGTCTGAGCTGGTTCGAACCGCAGGACGATACCTGTTGCGTCAAGAGTCTCAAGGTGTGATTAGCTCAGGAACAATGCTTCCAATTCCTGAAAGCGTTCGAATTTTGACAGTGAAGATTGTAGAAAAAGGCCTGCCAAAGGCTTCACTTCCGGTTTCTGAGTAACTAGCTAGCTTGGCTTGTTAGGCTTGAACTCATGTCCAGCCAGCAAAAGAACCTAGGTATCGGTCGCGTTCTAATTGCGGTGTATGCAGTTTTTGCGGTTTCGTCTTCAGCTAGAGCAACCTTTCAACTGGCGACCAAGTACGAAGATGCTCCTCTGGCTTATTCGCTATCTGCATTGGCTGCGGTCGTTTACATCGTTGCGACACTCGCTCTGGCCAAACGCCGATGGCACAGATTGGCGTTGGTTGCCATCGTTTTTGAACTTACCGGTGTGCTGGTGGTTGGGGCTTTGAGTTTTACTCACCCCGAATTGTTTGCGCACCAATCGGTCTGGTCTAAGTTTGGTCAAGGCTACGGTTATGTGCCGCTTATTCTTCCTATCCTCGGCTTGATTTGGCTAAGAAGGAATCCAAAAAACTAATGCGCTCAATAACTTCACTAGATCAGGTTGCCGGTGGATTCACCGGGTCTGCCGTAACCATCGGCAAATTTGATGGCATACATCTAGGCCACCAGAAGGTCTTCTCTGCTGTGGTCGCGGCCGCCAAAGAGCATGCAATTCAGTCGGTCGTCGTGACTTTTGATAGGCACCCAGACGCCTTGCTAAATCCAAATAAGGCAAAGTTGCCTTTGATTGGCCCAAATCAAAAAAACAGCCTCATCTCATCTCACGACGTAGATGTGCTGGTAACCCTGCCATTCGACGAAGCTCTTGCCAAGCTTGATCCCCAGGAATTTGTTCAGTTGATTCTGGTGGACGGCCTAAAAGCAAAAATAGTTTTTGTAGGCGAGGACTTTAGATTTGGCTACAAGGGCGCCGGAGACGTTCACCTATTGCGCGATCTTGGTCAACAACTTGGCTTTGAAGTTCGGGTAGTTCCTAGCGAAATGTTGGCAGGCGTCAAAATCTCAACGAGCACCATCCGCAATTTGTTGGATCAGGGTGATGTGTCAACGGCAGCAAAGATGCTTGGCCGAGTTCACACCTGCGTTGGCATGATTGAGCACGGATTGAAAATTGGTAGAAGCATAGGTTTTCCAACAGCAAACATGGCCCGCGATTGCGAAGGCTATTTGCCGCTCGATGGAGTCTACGCCGGTTGGCTAGTTGTCGACGGACACCGATACCCTGCGGCACATTCGGTTGGAATCAATGAAACTTTTCAAGCAGTACCTCGCTTAGTGGAATCTCACATTCTCGACCGCGATGACGTCGACCTATACGACAAAGTCGTAACTCTCGAATTCGTAGATTTCATCAGGACCGCCGCAAAGTTCAACGGGGTAGAAGACCTGGTTGAGGAGATCAATCGCGACTTGGCTAAAATCCGCGTTGTGCTTGGTATTTGACCAACTTGCGCAATCCGATTCACAGGTAAAACACAGCCACCTTTGTCAGTTCACACATTCTTCGATGAGACTGTGAAGACATGGAAAACAACGACAGCCCCTACGTTTACGAAAAACCCCTTCGCGCAAGGCGAGTAAAGGGCTCGAAACGATTGCCGGCAATTGCGGCACTTGGCCTCGTTGGTCTTGGCGGAATTTTCGGCGGCGGAGCTTTTGCAAACGGTCTTGTTGACTCCGCAAAATCAGTTAACGCCTCAGGCGAAAACACTACGCCAGACGTAGTTGTCGATGCCTCAAATCCCTCGGCAGCGATTAGCGCAGATTCCGCGGCTCAAATTGTTTCACTTCCGCTACAGGAGGCAAAGCCAAAACCTAATTCTGCAGCCGTATCCCTTCCAAAATCAGTTGGCCAGACCTATGGCAATACATCAAGTGCCACGCCATCAGCCGGTAGCGGTTCCGCCTCTTACGGCACTAACGGCGAAGACGGTTATGAGCAACACGGCTCAAATGAGAGTCGAGAATACGAAGACGACTAGTTTCTGAAAATCCCCAATCGGAACTCCCTAACCGATCGGGGATTTTGAGTCATAAACTAGAGCAATGAGCTCAGAAAAAATCTCCTTTGCCGCGGCAGTTGGAATTGCTTTCAAGAAGTTTTTCAACTTCCGAGGCGTCGCAAGTCGAAGAGAATACTGGTTCTTCATACTTTTCTTCGTGCTCGTTAGTTTGGTTTCCGGCCAACTTGATCAAATTCTTTTTCCCGAGCTATCCCAAAAGGCAACCGAGTCCGCAGATGCGCTGTTCGCCTACATTGAAGGCAATCCCACAGTCGCCGATTGGACCCTGTTCCAGCAAGCTCTGGCAGATGCCACCAGGGCCACTCCAATTGGAAATCTTGTGAGCCTGGCCACTTTGTTCCCACTGCTAACAGCCACCGTTCGCCGCATGCGCGATGCGGGCTTCGGCGGTTGGTGGTTGCTGCTTATCTGGGTCCAACTATTCACCCTTATCGTCACACTGCGCCCTACCAAGCAGGCAAAGTAACCGGTTTTCCATCTGCGGGCTGGCATCGGTGTCTGGATTCCGGTAGACTCGTGAGGTTGCCGTGTATCGGCCGCGGATAAAGAGAGCCATAACAATCAGTTTTGAGCGCCGCGCAGTTAGTTCTTGAAAGGGACCAAATGGCATTAGATGCAGCAGTAAAAACCGCAATTATCAACGAGTATGCAACCAAGCCAGGCGACACTGGTTCTCCTGAGGTTCAGATCGCAGTTCTGACTCAGCGCATCAAGGACCTAACCGAGCACCTAAAGGAGCACAAGCACGACCACCACT
>ERZ650308.429-NODE-429-length-22776-cov-9.794991_pt1 | contig 22776 bp, 22 predicted proteins | sample MGYA00376244_ERZ650308 | MGnify/ENA primary metagenome ERZ650308 (study PRJEB26733, sample SAMN07839295) | wastewater metagenome | biome: small river; feature: stream; material: water | place: USA: North Carolina | collected 2016-04-26 ... | reverse complement strand
GACATAACGCCTGTGTCAGTCGTGCAATCTGACTGGCTTGAACCTACTAAGACAGCAGACACGAAGCTCATGCAAGCTATTGATGGTTTAAACACACGCTACGGGCGTAGTACTGTCAAAGTAAGCACTGGTGGGATTTATGCCGAATGGCAAATGAAGCAAGAGCGCAAGTCACCTTGCTACACAACTGATTGGAGCGCCCTGCCCTTCGCTTAACGTTCACCTAAGTTATGAATGACAGTGCCACTGTAATTCCGTATCAATTCCCAATGAGTACCAAGAGTAATGTTTGCCCAACATGTTGGCGGTTTTACACCAAACCAAGCAACTTTGACTTGAACACGTAGCTTACCCGCATGTAGATCAAACGGCTGTGGAACATCTGCTAACTCACAGACTCCGTCAAAGAATGAGCCGCGCAGATGAGCTTGCGTAACTCGAATAGCAAGTACATCAACAGCATGTCGACTACTAACTGGAACAGCTGATGAATAAGTGTGAGGGATTCCATCCCAATCAGAGTTAATTGGTGTTGGCACTATGAATCTCCAGTGATTTCAGCACAGTCTAACGCAGAGCAATCTAATGCAGTAATCAGCGCTTGGTCTAACTAGTGGGGGTACAGACAAAAAATCACCAGGCTGAAACTTTTCAGTACTACCCAAAATTTTTAGCAGCGCAAATTTTTTACGGACACAGGACCCATTTTTAGCAAAACCTGCACATCAGGTTCGGTGATTACAAATTGACTGTTAATAGGTGAGATTTTTTCACCTAAATTTAAAGTGGGCGCAAAAACACAGAGTGAATTTTTACCATTACCTATAAAAGTAACAGACTACATCCAAACAAATTTTTCAACATCCAACAAAAAAATTGGAAATTTGGTAATTAGAGATTCGAGTTCAATTTGATCTATCAGTTCGACTTTATTCAGCTTTGCATTTTGTAAAGCGTGATTGTTAAAAAACTGATTGGACAAACCTACAAGCTTGAACTCGATACCGGGATGTTTTGCTTCATAAAAAGCCCTCCCTGCTATTAGCTCTTTAACAGTATCCCAGCCATGCTTGTAATTATCAATGCTGGATGTCTTAGTCTGAATAAGAACACCTTTATCGCCAGAGATGGCAACTACGTCTACACCGTTGTCACCTGAGGGTGGAGTGCAATAAACAGTATTGAACCCCTGTTTTTGCCAAAGTGCCGCAGCAAGCCCCTCGAAGAGCCTCCAGTCCATCTGCAATGCCATGTCAATGGAAACCTTCTCATCTACTTTATTTTTGTATTCGTCGGGAACGACTTGGTCGATTGGGAAATCTGCAAAACTTATGTCAACGGCACCGTTCAAAACATCACCAGCCAAAGCTCGTTTTGCATCAAGAAGCTGATCAAGCCGCTCGTCAAAAGTCACGAAGTCACCACCGCAAATCACGGGGTAGTAAACGTAAACGTCTTTAGTTTGTCCGATTCGATATGAACGATCTGTTGCCTGATCTTCTTTTGCTGGATTCCATGTTCGCATGTAATGGATTACATGGTTTGCAGCTTGAATGTTTACGCCGAAACCTACCGCAACCGGCGAAAGAATGATGACGTTGAATCCGATCTTTTCTTGAAATGCACGAATACGTTTTTGTCTACTAGCAGAATGAGTCGAGGATGCACTCGTATCGCCATTAATGATGTCTGCTTGGATTTCAAAAACCTCTTTGATGTAGTGCTGTAACAAGCACTGCACATTCCTAAACTCACAGAAGATGATTGCTTTCTCGTTTTTATCCTTGATAACCGATAGCTGCTTAAGCAGCCAATCAAGCTTAGGGGAAGATTTTCTGTAATTTTCAAGTGGTTCTGGCTTGAAAACCGAAAGCCCATATCGACGCGGGTCAGTGCAAACTATTCGGATGTACTGAAGTAATCCAAGATGATTTTTAAATGGCGCAGGGAAACCCGGCTCATCCCTCCTCTTGAAGTCATCTAGTGCTTTTGCATAGAACGATCTTTGCGAAGATGAAATCTTAAGATGGCGACACTCATCAACAATAATTTTCTTTGGTAGGTCACGAGCAACTTCTTGCTTAGTACGTCTAAGCATCTGCGGCTCAATTAGTGAACGCAGCTCATCAAGCCGCTGCTTACCTTCATCATCTCGTTCGTCAATCTCGATTGGACGCCTATACAGTTTTCCAAAATCATTTAATGCACCAAGCAAGCCGGGTTGGCAAAACTCAAATAGAGACCAAAGATCAACTAGCGTGTTCTCAACTGGAGTTCCTGTGCATGAAATTCTGAACCCAACATTTTGTCGCCATGCTGCACGAGTAACCATTGCAGCGGGATTTTTAATTTTCTGAGCCTCATCGCAAACCATCAAAGACCAGTACACGTTTGCAAATGAGAACTCTAAATCTCTTAAAGTTTCATAGGTTGTCAGTACGACGTTAGCCGAACCAACCCAACCGGGACGCAAGAACTTAACAAGTCCATCTTCCGATTTCAGCCTTGTATCAATTTCTTCTCTAGAAAGTCTTAAGGGCTTGAGCGCATCTCCATACGCAGTCAATATTTTGAATGCTCCAGGGTAGAACTTATCTGCCTCCTCTTTCCAGTTCTCAAGTAAAGAGACAGGCGCAACTATGAGCATCGGTGCCGATAGTGGATTTTTTTCAAGAATCCAAGCCATTAAGGTCAGTAGCTGAAATGTCTTCCCTAACCCCATATCGTCCGCTAGCAATGCGCCACGAACATTGTGCTCACCTTGCAGTCTGAACAGGTGCTGCAACCTAGCCACTCCATCCACTTGATGTGGCAACAGCGTAACCAATTCACTCTTCGATCTTGGGATTTCAGCGTCTTGCAAATTGCTAGTCAATGCCAGTGTTCGTACTTCTCTGTAGCCAACGCTGTCGATGTTCGAGTGCAATAAGAGCGTTTTTTTCTCTTGTTTTTGTCTTGGTATTTTTGGCTTTAACTCTTCATCACCCTTGAATGTTCCCTTAACGATGTCATCCCATACGTCACTAAATGTTTCAACAATTCGTTTCGCATCTTTGACTGGTATTTCACGATCAATTCCAGAAATTCGGATGTTATGTTTGCCACCTTTTTCTGCTGAATCAATTGCTGCTTTGATGACAGCTATTGAATCCCTTGTCACAGGCACTGAGTTTTCCTCTTCTGACCCCTCAGGCATGTAGGTTACAAACTGAATTAAATTTTCAGGGAACCAGCCATCCTCTTTCTTAAGTTTGGCTATGTAAGGTGAGAGGATTGGTTTTTCTACGCCAATATCAAGAATTCGATTTGAATATCGTGACAGATCGTGGACATCGTCATAGCTAACCAGTGGCTGCGGATTCAACCTTTGCAACATTGCCACTTCAAGACTCTGAAGATGCGACTCTGTGTCTGGATTTACTTCGAGCTCGTAACCATTCCAGAAAATTAACTGGAAATTTTTCTTAATTGCATCTTTTGCAGTGGTTAAGAATTTTTCTAATTCTTGATTTGTAAGCAGTTCAAGATTAGCAACGGGGTCTCCGTTTGACGACGGAGCTTCGATTCGCAAACCAATCTCAAACAACTGAGAATCATGTTTGATGTGAGGGAAAAATCTTTCAAATCGAATTCCAGCTGCCTCACAAGCATCAACGAATTTTTCTTCAGAAATTACATCTGCAGCGTCATCACCAAGAGTAGCAAATGGATTCATCAAAAACGCTTGCGCCCTTGAACCTGCAACCAGTCGCCCTGGCATACGTTTAATTTCACCAAGAACCGTTTTCACTTTCGGCTCAATGAGCACTTGAATAATTCCTTCGTCCGTAACAATGTCGTATCGATCTAGAACCTGTGATGATTGATCAAAGCGTTCAATCCACGCTGCAGGAGCATTCTCAAATGAGGGAACCACCTCAATTACAGAATCATCACTAACCTCTTGAGATTTTCTTAATCCAATCTCTAGCTTTTCTGGAGTGAGTACGACTGTGCCGTATAGGAATGCGTCTAAGTTTGCATTCGCTAGAAGCGCTAGCTTTCGTATTTTTCCCCATGCTAAGCGTTGCTTCAAATCACCACGTTCAGACTTTTCTCGTCGAGCGAATGACTTAACTGCCTTGACTAACTCCCACTGCGCCTCTGTCAGGCATTCATCTTTCCCTTGAAAAGAAATCAAGGCGCCCTTCATAGTTGCTTCTGCAGTTGCTCCGTTGATGTCGCTCCAATTTCCTAGGACAACTTGAAAATCCTCGTCTGTCAATGAGCCCATGCTTAACAGCGAAGGGCGAAGCTTGGTTGTTGCAGGTAGTTCGAATACCGCATAGAACTCTGATAGTTCTGCATCGTTGGTCAGTGCGTATATTTCATCCCAAGCAAGGCAATATGAATTCTCAACCCACTGTCCAAATCCCGAATCTAGTAGTTGCTCTATAACCTCAGGGATCAAGTCGTGATGCAACTGTTCGCCATCACTTGACTCAGTAAGCACTACTCCCTCTGGTCCTAATCGACGCACCCATGGACTCAGACTCATTTTCGAGGATTTCTTTTTGAAGATTTTGAACATTGTCTTCATCTCCACCAGCCTTTATTTGCCTTGTACTGAAACCCCCAATTGCGAAGTACTCGATTTCTAGTTGGGTTATCACCATCAACTCTTACCCAGATTGCTCCACCAATCGCTTTGTTGTTTTCAACCTTGAAATCAAAAACTTTTGCGGTCTCCATTAAAAGTTCAACCGTGAATGGCTTCACAAAAAGGTCCGTCCAAGATGTTCGACCTACTAACACTTTGTCGTTTGCTGTGGCTGATGGGATGCGTTGTTTGAAGACGGGGATTTCCTCAATACTTCTTGTTGGTGACTTATCTCCAGAAAGCCCGCCTGTACTTGAGTACAAGCCCGCAGAGCTACCTGAAGAAGTGGCAACTTTTCTAGCAGTCGCAAATTTTGATGGAGTCCATGTATCGCTAGCCACTCCAAAATTCGTATACAGCTCATCAGCTATGCGTTGCTCCCAGCAGTTGTAACCACCCTGAACATCTTGGTGGGTGTAGCTCTCACCCAGTCGTTTTGACTTTAGTGAATTTCTACCATCTACGGTCTCAAGTAAATCTTGACTCAATTCAAAAGGCATTCCCGAAGATGTGCTGTAAAGATAGAGTGCGTTATTGGCTGCACCAAACTCAACAGCTATCACGTCACCCATAAACATGATGAAGGCATTACTTTTCGCTCTACCAACAATCTTTGAATAGAGCCCTCGCATCTTGTTCTTCAAAAATGCCACGTCCGGATCTGTCGAACGAAGAAATTCCGTGCCAAGTGCAAACCTAACGTGCTTCATTTGCTTTCGATACGTCATCCAGAAATCCATTCTGCGAGTATCGCTATCAGCTTCTTCTGCTAGCTTGGTAAAGAACGCTTCAATGAACTCCCCAGTCAACCACTCGGCAACTAGATCTTTTGCTTCTTTTGTTGCATTCGGATGCCATTTTTTTGTTGAACCTTGCAACCATGGGTTGTCCCAGCGCAGCACAATCAATTCTTTTAGACGAATATGAACTGACGGATTTTTGTTTATGGCATATCGATTTATCAGCATGCATAAACCATCGTCCAAGATAGTTTTATGCTCTTCCAACATGTCCAACAAGAGATCAACCATCTCCTGAAAAGATTCAGCGTCATAGGTATCGACGACATGCTTAACTTGACCAAGAACTAATTCACGAGGGAACCAAGACTCTTTGGCTCGAAGAAGTTCAAGAATAGTTTCCAATTCTTCTCGATCTCCGACCAACAGCTTTTGTGCAAAACTTTGACCGGGTCTATCTGTAAATAAAGATTTATGGTCGATGCAGCACTGCAACCATTCGGGATTATTTTCTTCTGCGGCTGCTTCTATGTTTTTGTACAAATATTCACGCAACGCTTCCCAGCCCTGCCTTTTTCCATCGCTTACATCAGGAGCATACGGATCAAAGGTGAAGTAGCTAATTACTAATCCTTGAATTGCTCTTCTGTACCAAGCAGGCTTGCTCTTCCACTGACCTACACCTCGTTCATCCCCAAGAAACGTAGCGAGCACAGCTGGATCATCAAGCACAGATTGATTGCTTGTTGACATCGGGATGTGGACACCGAAGGCCGCATAACGTGCCTGTTGCAATTCGTTTATTTGTCTTTCAGCGAAATATGAGCTCAATGCTTCTCGAATGCGGTCTGTAGACTCAAATGGACTAGTTCCACTTCCTACTTGCGCCTTCAACTTGCGAACTGTTGGTTCAAGGTCTATCTGATAAAAGTCTCTACTCAAAGCTAAATCATTCGCACGACCAAGTGCGACTTTTAAAGCATCGAGCTGATTGTTCACAGTGGACACTTTCCAAATTCAACGCTGTTAGCCGGTGTGGTTTTACGGCTTTCAAATGCTCCTAAGAACTCAATTCGCATTTCTATACGACGACTTTCTTCATCACTACTTTTTTCATTGTTGAACGAATATCCACCAACTAAAAACAACTCACGAACTTGTTTTTTGCCCTCAGCAGTTAACGGGTATCGCCCTGCATCATCTAGCAAAATGCAAAGTACCCTTTCGCTTCTACGTAGACTCAGATCAAGGTTTGATAGATACGTTCCTCGTTTGTCTGTATAGCCTTCAACAACGACACGTTTAACCACTTTTTTTCCAAGCTCATCATTTGCTAAGGCTAGTAATGCAGGAACGAACTTTCGTAGCGCTTCTTCTTTTTCTCTTGCATCGTCTACAGAACCTTCAAATTCTGATTTTCCAAACTTGAAATTTGCCCGACTACCAAAGTCAATTGTGTTTTTATTGCGTTGATAGTTCACCCCGGGAAAGTCGGAGTTGAGCTTCTGTTCAAGTTTTAAAACCCAGTCATCTATTGCTTTCTGCTGAGCATCCCCGGGGGATGTCACTGCTAATAACGCAACCGCCATGACAACCAAAAACATGACCATTAGCGCAGTCATAAGGTCAGAAAAGGAAATCCAGAACGGTTTTTCCCCTTCTTCCTTCGATTTCTTTTTTACATATCTTTGACTACACATATCAGCTCATTAGTTTTTTCTGCCGATCACACTGCCTAGTGAGGCTTCTAAATCTGCAATCGTTGTAGCTAGCAAATCAATAGCTGTTTTCAGATTTCGATGGAAATCTCTATTTGCCGTTGCAACAGAGTTTGACATTTCCCTCGTGAAACTTTCATGGGTTTCAGCAAGAACTTTAGTCACGTTAGCTAAGTATTCCTCTGCCGCAGTCTCTGCATGACCAAGCTGAGTCGTCGCCCGTTCAAGGCGTACTAGAACATCACCTGTAAGTTGCGTATCTTTCTTTGCTAGCTCTACAGTTTGTCTGAATTCGCTAAGCATTGATGTAAGGCTTGTTCTCTGAGATTGGTAATCTTGAAGCGCATCTTGCAATGTGTTTGCACTTGTCGATAGGTGCGTTGATGTTGAGTTGATTTTTTCAACCAACCCAGATGATTGGCTTAGAACATTACCGACCGTATTACCTGCCTTTGTAAAATCTTCAGCAGCAACCGCTATTAGCTGAGCCCCAGTATTCATTTTGTCAATGGCTGACGTCGTGGTTCTTCCGAGAGCATCAACACTGTCTGCAATAGTTTTAGATGCTTTTGAAATTTCTTCGATAGCGGACTGAACACTGTCCGACATGCCATTCACCATAGATGATGCTCTGTCGGTCATCTCTTTTTCACGTGCTCTATTGTTCTCAAAAACGTCATGCTGAGCGCCAGTCATTGCTGAGCTCATTTTGATCATTTGCTCTTGCATTGCTGACATTGTCTCCAACAACTTTGCTTGCGTTTGAGACTGTCCTTCTGCCATAATTTTCTTTAGTTCATCAACAAATGCCGAAGACTGTGCATTTATCTGATCTTGCCTTGATGCCATTTTTTCAATTGCATCCAGCATGCGCTGCGACATTTCATCAGCTGTTTTTTGACCAGAATCTTGCAACGCACTGACCAAGTTTTGTATGCCATCCACAGCTTGTTTGATGCTTGAAGCTGCTTCTTGATTAAGTCTGTTGATTTCCGAAATTTGTCCACCAAACAAGTCATTTAATTTTTGACTAAAACTTGTCATGACTTCTTGAAGCATCTTCGACGCTGCGCTGCTTTGTTCACCACTCGCAGTGGCAACCAAATCTGCAACTTTATCTAGTGGATCTTTTAGTCCGTCAGTAATGCTCTTACTTACTGCAGCACCAATTTCTTGCCCTTGGTTCTGCATATTTGCCTGTAGCAAGTTTGCGTTATTTGTTGCCGCTGATATCTGTGCATCGGTCAACTCCCTCAGCAAGTCTCCTAGCTCCTTAACAAGGGCATCTTTAAGAATTTTCGTTTGTGCGGCAGACTCTTCAGAAGCTTTTACTAATCTTGCAAGGTAATCTTCACTCGCACCTGCGTCATACAACGCATCAATCGCTTGTACCAATTCGTGCACAAGAGATGTAAGTTGTTTAACCAGTAGTTTTTCTACTAGCGTTATTGCCATTGCAGCAACGATTGCAGTCGCCGAAACAACGAATGCACCACCAACTGCCTGCATCAGTTGTTGAAGCCCTTTTTGTGTTTCTTGCGGATTTCCTAATTCGATTGATGCAAAGCTTTGCAACCCAACGATCAAGCCCAGAAACGTACCAATAATTCCTAAGCCTGTCAGGATGCCCGGTAAATGTTTGAAGAATTCGCTGTTGATTCTTCCTTCAAACACTGACTCTGGATTGAAATATGCGTCTGACGTGACAGTTGAAAATACTGCTGACACCTTCATCTCACCATCCACAACCTCTTGTTGCAGATGTAGCGTTTTTCCGTATTCCCTCCAGATCGCTTTTAGAGCTTTTTCATCGCCAAAAATTGTGAGTACTTCACTAGGGTTTGTATTTGGAATAGTTTGCTCAAGCTTATCGATAGTTTCTTTTAGCTTTTCTATGATTTTCTGGCCAGGCAAAACGAAGTGCAGTATGAACGCAACGCTAAGCACTACAACCAAACTGATTACAAATATCTCTTTAATGTGAGTAGCTAGGAAATCAATCATTGTGTTTTTTTGAGTTGGAGATTCAGATGCAATCTAATCTTGTCATCTTACTAAAAATGGCAATCAACTCCGACTTTCGATCGTGAAATTAAGCTGTCCAAGTCAAACCGTTCCCCTTCAAAGTCATCGATTCCTTGGCCCAAGCGCCCTTTATGCAGCTTTTGTGAACGTGGATAAGACCCAACTCAGGGTAGAACAGCTTGCTCGGACACAATTCCCCCAACACCCAGAGCATTTAGTTGTTCCAAAAGGCTCTCAGGAATTGAACCATTTCCAGCACCATCCATTTTTCAAGCCTTACACATTGTGAAAAGTTCAGGCCAGCGGCGCATGTTAAAACGCAGGTAGTGTTGGCGCGTAAGTCCGTCCGTTTGCGTGGCGATTTGAATGCGACTTTGGACTTTTATACGACTGAGTATGTTTTGCACAAAACCTGCACAGTGCAGCTAACCTCTTGATTACTAAATAGAAATTTAGGGGTAGGAATTCTGAACATACGAAAACATACTAAATGCACTTTTTCCAATGCAGCAAAGGAAGTGCAAATGACAAAACAAGCCCAAACACTTAGCGAACGTGAGCTGCAACGCTTGCTTGAGTTTGTAGCTAAAACCAAAAGTCCAAAGCGTAATCGCGCAATTATCCTGCTCACGCACCTCGCAGGAATGCGAATCGGGGAAGTAGCTGCCGTGCGTGTTGTAGACGTGCTTGCAAGCGATGGAACTGTAAAAAAAGAAATTCCGCTAAACGCAGCTCAAACCAAAGGCGACAAAGGGCGTGTTGTGCTGCTTAGCGCACGTATGCAAGCGGAATTAGCTGTTTATTTACAAACAGTGCGTGTACGCGATGCAAAGCAGCCATTGTTTGCTACGCAGCGTAATGCAGGGTTTACAGCCAACTCGCTCACGCAAGTTGTCAACGGTATCTATAAGAAAGCTGGATTTGACGGATGCTCAAGCCACAGTGGACGCCGTGGATTCCTAACTAATCTGTCTGAGAAAGGTGTTGGGGTTCGTGTGATGATGGCGCTCGCAGGACATAAGAACATGAGCACCACACAGCGTTACATAGACTTGCGCCCTGGTGTACTACGTAACGCTGTGGAGTTGATTTGAACGATAAATTGCGTGATCTGCTTCGATTCTTGCAAGCGTCAAATCATTTGACGCTTGGATTCAAAGAATCTTGTACTGTTCGATTGATGCTGTCAACGCCTGCTTTAAAGCAACTAACTCTTCATCACGAGTTTGCTTATGAATTGAGGTGTACCGATTAAGTTTTTGAATTTGATACATCAAACTTGCTTGTTGATCAGTAACGAAGTCATGACTTGGAATCCTCAACCAAAACTTGATTTCATCAAAATGCTTTAACTGAAAAAATACAGAGTTTTTAAAGTTAGAAGTAGCCAAATAGCCATCAAAGCTGCTTCCGTCAAGGGAGTAATGAATTGTCAAAAAGTCATAACTCCAACGAACGGCCTGATCAAGTCGAACCAACTTGACATCTTTTACCAATGATCCAATTCGCAAATCCTTGTGAATTTCTTCCAAAGTGTGCAACTTCGGCTTCATAACAAAGCAATACATAACTAATCCTATAGAAATTTTTTACAGATGTAAGACGTTGGGAGCTAGGCCCCCAACGTGAATTCGACTTAAACGTTGTCCTCAAGTGCTTCCGAAAAATCAGCAAATGAATCATCTGTAGCCTTCATGTTGTCCACCGCCTGTTGCAGTGACTCTGTATCGAGCACTACGTAACCATTTGCCTTTGCGAGGATCAAGTCCTCTGTTTCCTTATCGAAGACCTGGGCTTGGATGAGCTGGTAATCGCCCTCCACTTCGCCTTCCAGACCAACAAAGAAGACAAAATTTCCTTTAGTTGTCTTTGGGATTACCTCGCCTTTCTTGGTCTTTTGCATTTTCTCTGGGTAGCACTTGAGCACATCAGCAGAAAATTGAATCTGCATGGCTGAAGATTTGGCATCGAGCACCAACATCTCGCGCAACAAACCAACACGAGTCTTAACTTCTTCTTTGCTCATTGCCGCTGACTTAGCACCAAAGTCAGATTTAGATTCGTTCTGGTTTTGAATCAAATTTGTAATGCCACCGTTGCTGTGGATGAAGTCAACAGCTTGTTCAGGAGTGACGTCATGCTTCGTCAAAATTTTCAAAGTTGTGCTGTAGTTAAAAGCTGTTTGACGGCTCAAACCTTCGAAGACATATTTCACCACCACCGTCTCCAGAGGTGAACTTGGTGTTACTGATTTTGGATTGGCAGCGTTAATGGCGTTACGCATTGACTCCAACACTTGAGTTTTTTCTTGTGATTTTTCAACCTTTTCCAAATACCCCTTGGCTTGACCCAAGTAGCCATACAAAACCTTATCGGTCTGGACTTTGATGGAGTAGCTGAACTCTTGGTAGTCTGTTTTCAACTTAGTAGCCTCGTCAAGCAATGACTGCGCTTTAAGGGCAATAGTTACCGCTTTTGCATTGGCTTCTTTAGTCGCTTTCGCAACCGCGTTCAACTTCATCAGCTCATGCAAGCTCGAAGGATTAATAGTGGTCTCAGTATTTGAGGTGGCGTTTTTAGTGTTAGATGTAACTGGCATTTGAGTTCCTTTTTTAGATTCACAACGAACCATTCGCTGTGCCTTTAGTGTGCTTCGGAAATACCATATAGTCTTTTATCACTTATGATCCATCGTATAAGTGACTACAAAATATGATCAATAAAAACAACCCAGAATATTTGCTTAGTCCACATGCAGCCATGGCTGTTGGCTACCCAGATCCGCCAGAGTCAATCGAAGACTTCGCACAGTTAACTGCGGAACAACTCCGAGTCGAGTTCATGAGACTTAGTCCTACATACGCTCTTGGTGCGTCGCTAAGCAAAGAGAAATCAAAAGCAAAGCGTATTGGGAAAATCTCAGCACACTATGAAGAAAACGTGGCAACTACTGCTAATCGAGGGCTGGTCAAAAATGCAAATCAATTAACTAAGGGCGAAATAGAAAAAATCTGCATTCAGTTCGATGCAGTGATATCCGCACACTCAACTTATGGAGATATTTACAGGCCTTATGCGGACTGGTATTTGTCTATCGGTTTTAAAATTTTTGACAACTTTTTAAACCGGCAGCGTGTTGAACTTTTGGGAAAAATAAATTCTCAGATGCACAGACAGACGAGCAATGAATCATTCATGAAAAGGTTCAATCGCCTTATAGACAGAGCAAATAATGATCCAGAATTTTCTGAAACTCTTGTAATCTCAATCCCACTTAATCTAACAAAAAAACTTGTTTATGAACAACTAAAAAAGATGCTTGAATGGGAGTACATTTTTTCCTACGAGAAAGATATGAGCTACAGAAGGAAGAAACCGCTTGCATCGAAACGTGAAAGACTTTCTCCATTGCAAATGAAGCTCAGGCTATTGATGTACAAAGCCTTGCATCCAGATGAAACACTCTGGGAGCTTGGATTAAGAGCAAACGTAAGTCCAACTTATACAAAAAAGCTTAGCAATCCAAAATTAGCCAAAGACATTCGAAACACGACCAGAATTCATCTTGCAGCTTTAACAAATCGTGCACTTAGATCAGCTCAATACATTGCTGAACATGCCGCACATGATGTATTCCCAAGCACAGAGAAAATCATTACGCCAAGATACGACTGGGCTGAAGTGAAAAACCGACTACTTACGTCGTACCCAACACTATGCCAAAGTGTCAAATGATTTGACGCTACTACAACAATTGCACTCTCAGTTAGGAAGTCGAGCTATTTTGAAGCGGGTTTGTACTTCTTAGCAGCCAAACCACTCTTATCAAGAGGCTGGAAATAGAGGGCGACACAGAAGTGCCAAACCTTAAATGGAATCCCTAGTACATGATGAGAAGTTTCCGAAATGAAACCAAGCTGCCCTCTTCGGCTACAAGTCTCAAAAGTGGCTGCTGGTTCCACATCATTTCCAAAATGTGATTTCCAGCCGCTCATGCAAGCTGCAGCATCTTTCCTGCGCAAGTAGCCAATCAATCCACCATGTGCTGCTTGCACTGAACCAGCACCTGGGGTGTAACGTGTCGAAAGTTGTAGATAACCAGCTCGCATATCGCCAACGCTGTTGAATCGCTTCGCCTCTCCAATCCACCTCAATCGCTTTTGAGTGAATTCAATTGTCACGTCAACATTTCCACCCGATTGCATATCGTGTGAGGCTGTGTATGACATGCCAAAGAGAATATCGAGCAAACGTTGAGTTGTTGCATCCTCTTGCTCTTCTGTGTAGTGCTGTGGGTTTTGCTCTAACCTATGCACAGCAAGCATTAAGTCATCGTACAAAACATCCAAAAACTCTTCATACGTTTTGACCGTTAATCGGCGCAATAGATTTTCGATAAACACATCGTTTGAAGCGAGCGTATGAAGCTTTGCGAGTGTTAGCTTGTCCTTAGACATTTAAGCCTTTCTCACCATTCAATTTCGCAAAGAATTTTCTGGCTTTTTCCGTTAAGGAAAAAAACATCGCTACTTTCTCTTCGATATCTAGATCTACATCACCTGTGAGTGGATTGATCAAGTCAGAAAGAATAAAACTAAGCTCTTCGTCTGTGAGAGTATGGACGGTGTCATCATCTTCAATAAGCTCAAAACTTGTAGCTAGAACTTGCACTGAATCACCCGCCAGAAATGTGAGCGCTCTAAGTATCACTGTGTCTTCAAACTTCGACTGATTTTTCACGCCTATCTGACGAACCATTTGCAATGTGATGTGGCTCGTTTGGGGGAACTCTTTAAGAAACTCAAACAGTTGACTCGCAACAACGCACTCCGCACCTTCTTCAAAGGTACGTTGGAGTTGATAAAAGATATCCCTTTGGGAAAGCATTTCAAATAGTGCTGTAGCTAACTAATTTGTTGATCACACCAACAACCGCAGCGTCAGTTCGTGCGCCAATAATTCGTGCATTTTTAACATAGCAATCATCAGAAGATAGCCCTGATATGGGCATGCCGATTTGGACACTAACACTCCCTTTTGCTGTTATGAGCTTATCCCAAGAAATGGTTACATCATAGGGAGTGACATCTCCTACTGCTGTCACTCCACTTTTATGAAATGGGTCAGTTCTCAGATCTTGAGAAGGAAGTGCGCCCTTGTTAACAGAACCATTTGGGGTTCTAAAACTCAGATTGCTAACCCGCCCCTCTGTCTTTGCGTGATACAACCCGCTTATGCAGTGAACCAAATTTAGAGGCATATTGGCATCATAAATTTTTTGTACTGCAAGTATTGCTGTAGCAAGGCGTCCAAGCAAAGCAAGACACCTTAATTCGCTAGTCTCGGTGCCTCGTATTTTTCCAGGGTGATCAATCAGTACTTCTATTCGACGCAACTTTGGCCGAAGTGTTATCACATCAAAAATTTGGTAATTGGTGCGCCGTACCGCAATAAATTCCTCAAAGCCTTTGAACGCAGATTGAACTGCTTGTGTAACCTCTGAATATTTGTAAGTGACACGATCCTCCTCGCTACGCCTTGCACAAAAAACGAGAGAGATATCTCCAGACTCATGGATCTCTTTGTGAGCTAATTCATGATCAAACGTTAACTTAGCGAGCTCAGTAGAGGATAGAACCAGCGGGTAAGAAGCAGTGAAATTGCCCTCACTTACATTGAGATTTATGAAGCCCTTTTGAATTGAAGCAAGAGTTGATTCATCAAGCTCATAGACAAATGCATCTTTAGTACCTGCAAGAACAAAGCCTGTATGTAAACTTTTAAGCGACTGTTCAGCTCGCTCTGTTAACGCTGCATCCGCTGAGTTTAATTTTTCAAGAAGCTTGTCCCATCCTGCGGCTTTACTGATCTTTTCTTCACTCAATATTTTTGAGAGATCTCGATATGTAATACGATCTCGTAGGTTCGAAATCAACTGATCAAAACGACTTTTCGGTTTCTCAAGCAACAACTCAAACTCCAAAACAAGATTGTTTATGTGTTTCACTTTAGCGGACAACAACGCATTTAAAGTGAAAAATTCTCAGCTTTATCAGCCATCTTGCAATGTACCTTAAAAGTATTTTTTCGTTAATAAATTTTAATACTTATAGTATATTTTAATTACACAGTTTATTGCACAGCAGATCTAAAACCGCTTCTAAGCGTTGATTTTATTAACTCTTTTAGCAGCAGTCTTTTCTGTTAATCCGTAGGTCCCTGGTTCGAGCCCAGGTCGAGGAGCCAATTAATAAGGGCCTTGCAGCGATGCAAGGCCCTTTTTCTTTGCTTTAGAAGGAATTATTGGACATGGTTTTGACCCCCATTGAGCTGATTTTTGGTTTAGTCGGCTGTATTTTGGCGATGCTGATTGGCGCTTGGATGGCAAAAAAACAAGCGCGTGCGTTTAGCCATCAAAGTCATGCCAACGCAGATCAAACGGTGCAGCAAAACGGCGATTTGCCTGTGGTCACTTTTGCCGACTACGGCGACATGCGTTTTTTGCATTTGGGCACCCCCGCAGTGCAGGGCTCTATGAAGGTGAGCAAGCCGTTTGAAATCCACCTCGAATATCAACAGCGCATGATGGGCTGGTTGTTATTCACAGATTTAGATCAAGTCAGTCATAAACACGCCATGCAACTGGGATTGGGCGCTGCATCACTGACCAAGTTTTGTTATCAGCATTTAAAGATGCGGACCATCGCCATCGAATTAAACCCACAGGTGATAACGACATGCAGGCAGTGGTTCAACTTACCCAAGGACAACGACAAATTACAGGTGGTATTGGGCGACGCCGCCGAAATCGCAAGCGACGACCAATGGCGCGGAAAGATCGATGCTTTGCAAGTTGATTTGTATGACCAAGATGCTGCCCGCCCAGTGATCGACAGCGAAGATTTTTACCGTGATTGCCGCAGCTTGCTCACCCACGAAGGTTGTATGGCGGTGAACTTATTTGGCCAAGCCTCCAACTATGACGAAAGCTTGAAAAAAATCACAACAGCTTTTGGCAAAGACGCCGTGTGGGCATTCAAACCCACCTCAGCAGGCAATGCGATTGTGCTGGCTTTGCGTACACCTCGCGTGTTTGACGCAAACACATTGCAGGCCCAGGCGCAAACGATTCAAACACGTTGGCCTTTGCCTGCAACAAAATGGCTGAAGACATTAGCCCCAATCAGCAGGGCCATGACCCTAGATCGCTCAAGCCTCAGTTGAGAAGCCAGCCTCCCACAGCATCAGGGGCGACGTTTGACTTCACGCTGCGTGCTTTTATCAATCGCCGCAACCAACAAACCAAACTCTTGCGCAAGTAGTCTCAACACATCGTCGAGCGTGACAAGCCCGACAAGATCTTGTTTCTCATTCACCACAGGGACACGACGGATGCCGTTGGTACGCATGGTCCGCATTAAATCGATCAGCGAATCATCCTCTTGCACGGTGATCACTGGCGCGCTCATGATGTCTTCTACAAATAACGGACCAGGGTCAATCCCTTGTGCAATCACACACGTCACGATGTCTCGATCCGTGAGAAGGCCAGAAACCTTGCGCTCGCCATTGAGATGGTCCACAACCACCAAGGCCCCCACATGATCGCGGCGCATCAACTGTGCAGCGGTGACCAAATTTGTATCTTTGTCGGCAAAAGTCACTTCACGTGTGCAGATCTCGCCAACCGTTAAACGTTCGCCCATAGGGAGCTCCTTTGATGTCAATCGAACAAGGCATCCGACCTCGACAGGTCCGGGTTTGTCGAGGTTGGATGTATCAAACTTATGAAATCTTCAACAGCTTTGAATGATTGCCTGGCTTCTTTGGCAAGGTGAGTTCCAGCACGCCGTCTTCATACTTGGCAACAGCGGTTGCCTGATCAATCGCTTGTTCCAAAGTGAAGCTGCGGAAAATCTTTCCGTAATAGCGCTCACTGCGAATCGTCTTCGCACCTTCTTTTTCTTCCTTTTGTTTTTTTGTCTCAGCGGTCACTGACACTTGATTGCCATCAATCATGACTTTGATTTCGTCTTTGTGAACACCTGGCATTTCCGCTTTGACGAAGTAGGTTTTTTCATCCTCGTTCAGGTCTAACTTCATCTGTGGATGGTCATCCGTCATACGGTAGATAGGTCGAAGCGCAAAGCCTTTGAAAAAGTCGTCACTGAATGGTTCGGCCAATTCACGAAAAGGGTTGAAACGGGCTAAGTTAGTCATGGGAAATCCTCCATATGTTGATCAATCGTGGCGCCTAATGCCCCACCTAAATAGCACCTTGAAGCAAGATGCCTATCCGCTAGTTTCTAAGTTAACGGCTTGTACGTTTGTGTCAAAACACACGCTAAGAGGCGCATTAAGGTTTAAAAATTTTTAACGTTCTCTACCGTACGTCTTTCAATGTGTGAAATAGAACAGAAGATAAAAGGAAAAGAAAAGATCATTCACTTTCATTTTTGAAAGGACTCTTTATGACCCCCCACCGTCTTCTTGCGGCATGCATCTTGACAACGCTTGGCGCCACCGCAGCCCAAGCGCAAACCAGCATCTACCCCTCAGATGTTGGCTATTACGGCGAAGTTGCCTATACCCCCATTGAACTGAAAGTAGATGGTGGCGAAACATCAAACCCACAGGCGATGCGATTGATCGTTGGCAAGGAAATACATAAGAATTGGGCTGTGGAAGCCATGTACATAACCACGGTTTCCAAAGACAACAAAACTTTGTTTGATGGAGAAATCACCCACTACGGCATTGCCATCAAACCCAAAGTTGCATTGACCGACAGCACTGAACTTTTCGCACGCGTGGGGCTCACGCACGCCAACATCACCGCGACCACCGGCAGCGAACGAACAGGCGCAGATGTCAGCTATGGCATGGGTTTGCAAACAAAGTTCACACCCGCGATTTATGGACAGGTGGACTACATGAACTACTACCACAAGGATGGCATCCGAGCACAAGGCTACGGCATCTCACTGGGATATCGGTTCTAAATACAAAGCGGCTGATCTCATCAGCCGCTTTTTTTATACCTCGACAGATTTCGTCACGACAACAGCGCCATCACATCCGCATCTGACACCTCATTGAATTCTTGGTAGTACTGGCCAATGAAATGAAAATCAGCAGGCGCATGCAAGCAAACCACCTCATCTGCCAAAGGCCGCACACGCGACAAAGCCTCAGGTGAGGCAACCGGCACAGCGCAGATCAATTTGCGAGGCTCTGCTCGACGTAAGCTGTGCAGCGCGGCAATCATGGTGGCCCCTGTCGCCAGCCCATCGTCCACCACAATCACCCAACGGTCCATCGGATCAATCGGTTTTCGAATGGGCGTGTAGCGGTGACGCCGCTCAGAAATGACGGCCATTTGGATGTGTTTCTCAGACGCGATGTAATCTTGATCTGCACCTTGACTGGCCGCATAGGGTGACACGTAAGTCCAGCCACTTTCATCCACAGCGCCCACGGCCACTTCTTCAGAATAAGGCGCGCGCAGCTTTCGCACCAACACAACATCCAAGTCACCTTGTAAGTGGTTCGCAATGATTTTTCCCATGGGCACAGCACCACGCGGAATTGCCAAAACCAAAGGATGTTTGTCTTTATAGCTTGCCAAGTACTTAGCCAACTGTTGCGCCGCATCTGTTCGATTTTTAAACATCATGTCGCGCGCCTAGGCTGAACCAAATCGATTTGAAACACGGGCTCATAAGGCGGCACATGACACGCCACAATGTCTGTAGGGGCAACATCCAAATGAACCCCGACAACATCACCATGCACAGGAAATCGCGCAACGCCGCGATCCACCAGCGCAGCAAACCGAACCGAGGCCGGCTGCTTGGCCATCAAATACTCAAGCACCTTGAGCAAAGAATGTCCGGTGTACAACACATCATCGACCACCCAAACGCATGTATCAGACAGATCCAAGTTCACGTTTGACGCATCCTCTGCAAGCAGGGTTTTTGGATGAAGCAAGGTCAAATCGTCGGCATACCGCTTGACCAACAAATCAAACCGTGCGGGTGCAGGCAAGCCACACAATGTCGTCATGCGCTGCGCCAAAAGATCGGCCAATGGCGCGCCTCGACGGCGCACGCCAAGAATGAGCATCTTGTGGTTTTTCTCCCTCACAAATCCAGCCATTTGGTAGGCCATCTGGTCCATGATGACACTCAGTTGCTGGCTGTCATAGAGGCATGTTCTTTGAGACTCAACCGTCGTCATTGCCATACAACGCGTGAGAATGTGATGTCGCTTTGAATGAACCCTTTGAGCCCTGTGAGACTTGGCACACAGATGTCACTTCGGTCTTCCCCCTCAAACTCAATCGCCCCATGGAATGCCAAGTTCGACAGCGCACGATTGATGGCTTCTAAGTCCAGCCCCATCAAAAGCCCAAGGTCAGCACGCGTCATACGCATGGTGAATGGCCCCGCCTCACGTCCCTGCGCTACCAAAGACTGCCCCCATTGGAGTAAAAAATCAGCCACACGGCCATCGTTGGACAGTGCTTTCACAGAAACCGGCGAATGACGCCGCCTTAGCAATTGCTGACTGAAATCAGTCAAAGCACCTTGAATCAACGCAGGCTCGTAACCACTTGCGCGCAACAAATCGTCATAACGAATAGACCACGCTCTGCCTGAACCCAAAGAAATCGCCGTGCAGCTGTAGCAGCCAATCGGGATGCCATCAAACCCAACCCAGTCGCCATCGAAGATGACGTCAATGGTGCTTTCGCGACCGTTGGCGATCAGGTTGATTCTTTTCAGAAGTCCAAGGTTCATGAAATAAAGCGTGTCGAAGGCTTGCACATCGACCTTGTCATGAACGCTAGATACGTCGATTGCCTTTGCTTTTTCTGATCTCATCTTTACCTCGGTGTAGCCATGATTCCGTTTGAAAAGCATAGCTTTCAAACGTTGGATGACCAATACCCGAATCTGATGAAATCCTTACCCGCAAACAGGTAGAACGTTATTTGCGGGCGTGCGGCAAGCCTTGACGATCAATGCGGACTTCATGCGTTTTCCAATCTCGCACACCACGTCGATCTATCTCTAAGCGCACCACCCAACCGATGTTGTTGACCTTGTCTGGAAAGCCGTCAAACACAAAGTTACCTAAGCTGTAAAAAATAGGTTTGCCTTTGTACTGCTCTGTGTCTTGCACGCGATGCGGATGCCCGCCAATGACAGCGTCAGCGCCTGCGTCAATCATCAAACGCGCCAACTCACGTTGTCGGGCATTGGCAACCGACTCCTCCCAGCCCCAATGCATGACAGGAATCACCACATCCGCCTTCCAGACATGGCGGGCTTGCGCAATATCGCGCACTACTTGTTCGTCTTCACTCCAAGCAATGCCTGCGCGGTCATGGTCGGCCTCAAAATTACGTGGCTGAAACTCGTTGTAGCCTAAAAATGCAATGCGAATCCCGTGTCGTTCCATCACCAACGGCGTGTGTGCTTCTTGCAAGTTGTGCCCGCCACCGTAGTACCCCAAGCCCGACTGCTTGAGCAGGCCCAGCATTTGGCTAAATGCTTTGGGGCCAAAGTCGCCCGAATGGTTGTTGGCTAAACCCACCGCATCGAAGTGACGGCGCAGGTACGTCAACCCTCTAGGATGCACGCGAAACGTGTTGGGCTTTTCTGGTTCCACAGAACCCACGGTGGCAACCACGCACTCTAAGTTGCCCAAACGAAGGTCGGCGTTTTTGAACAAATGTGCCACGCCTGCAAATGGATCGCGTCCACGCCGAATTGCGCGGTCTGCACCGCCTTCCAGCATGATGTCGCCCGCAAACACCACCGACACCACCGGCTCCACAGAGGGCGTCTGTGCAGAGACCGTCACGACAAACCATGACAAACACCATGCCGAAAGAAATTGAAGTGGGTATTTCATGGCGCTACCTCATGCAAAGCACAGCCATACAACAGCTCTTTACCTAAGAACGGGGAATACAAGGCAACGCGCCCCGTCAAGGCATCTGGGCTCGGCTGTTTGAGTGCAACAGGTGCCGCAAACTTGACGTGCTGCAACACCATGGGCTGACGTTCGGTTTGGTAAGACACGTAAAGGTTGATGGTGTCCACCTGTGTGTCGTTGCCCAGCACCACGGCCTTGAAACGAAACCGGTTTTCCAAATCCACACTGCGCACCGCATAAGGGTCATGGGTTGGCGAGAACGAGTGCTCCGATCGCGCCGCATTGACCTCAAAGTGGCATTTCAGCAAAGGCACCGCCTGTGCCGCCATCGGAACCACTGCACCGAACACACACAATGCAGCCCACACTCGTCGCCAACACGCCATACATCACGCCCTTTCTGTTTGCGGTACAGCCTACAAGATGGCCAGCTGGGTTGATCCGTGGGTTTCCCCTTGTAACTGGCAAAATCTAGGTCTACGTCGAAAAGCATGTTTATGACCACTTCAAGCACACCGCCCCTCCCTACCCAACCTCGTCTGACCAGTTTGTCCCATGGCGGCGGCTGTGGCTGCAAAATTGCCCCAGGCGTGTTGAGCGAAATTCTCAAAAGCACCCACGCGATGCCCATCCCTGCACAGCTGTTGGTGGGCATTGAAACCGCGGATGATGCTGCGGTCTATCAGCTCAACGACGAGCAAGCACTGATTGCCACCACCGACTTCTTCATGCCCATCGTGGATGACCCGTTTGACTTTGGCCGCATCGCCGCCACCAACGCCATCAGCGATGTGTACGCCATGGGCGGCACACCCATCATGGCCTTGGCTTTGGTGGGCATGCCCATCAACGTGTTGTCACCCGAGACCATTGGCAAAATTTTGGACGGCGGTCAAAGCGTGTGCCGCGAGGCGGGCATCCCCATCGCGGGCGGCCACACCATTGACTCGGTCGAGCCGATTTACGGCTTGGTCGTCATGGGCTTGGTTCACCCCAAACGCATCAAACGCAACGCAGATGCCCGCGTGGGCGACCGGTTGATTTTGGGCAAACCACTGGGCGTGGGCGTGTTGTCTGCCGCGCTCAAAAAGAACGCACTCAGCACCGAAGGCTATGCGCAAATGATTGCCAACACGACGCAACTCAACACACCAGGTGCGGCACTGTCCGCCTTGGCTGGTGTGCACGCCATGACCGATGTGACGGGCTTTGGCTTGGCGGGTCATGCCTTAGAAATGGCGCGAGGTTCTCAAACCACGGTGCAACTCCACATGAACCAAGTGCCTCTGCTGCACGGTGTGCGAGCGCTGGCCGAGCAAGGCATGCTCACCGGCGCATCAGGCCGCAACTGGTCTGCCTACGGCCATGAGATTGAGCTCGCGCCTGGATGCAACGCCGTTGACCAAGCCTTGCTGAGTGATCCGCAAACCAGTGGCGGCTTGCTCGTGGCATGTACCCCTGAGACAGTGGATGAGGTACTGGCCATCTTCCACGCGCATGGCTTTGCCAGCGCTTGCGAAGTGGGCGAAATCAAAGCCGCCTCAACGGATGGCATCAAGCTGCAAGTGCGTTAAATACCAGCCTCTTGAAATCGTAAATTTATACTGCTCTCCTTTGAAAGAAAACAACCACATGTCCACCATTCCAGCTTGCCCCCAATGCGGCCAAGAAAACACCTACCAAGACGGCGACAACTATGTGTGCG
>ERZ650308.428-NODE-428-length-22782-cov-10.899503_pt1 | contig 22782 bp, 18 predicted proteins | sample MGYA00376244_ERZ650308 | MGnify/ENA primary metagenome ERZ650308 (study PRJEB26733, sample SAMN07839295) | wastewater metagenome | biome: small river; feature: stream; material: water | place: USA: North Carolina | collected 2016-04-26 ... | reverse complement strand
CAAACTTAGGAAACGCGCCAGCATCACCGAGGCGCAGCCAATTCAATACGCGTTTACAGCTGGGGAATTGACAGTCTTCACTGGGCCCTCTGGTATCGGTAAGTCAACTATGTTCAAACGACTACTGGGGTTTGATGGCGAAAACGCAGCCTTCAATCCTGCGCAAGTAGCCTGGCTGCCACAGACCTCTCATCTCTTTGCTGGCTCGGTTGCAGAGAACATCGTTGGGCCGATAGGTCCGCCGAACGCTTCACTACTCGGGCAAGCTTGTGCTCTAGCTGCCTTGGACGACTTAGATCTAAATTACGAAGTAGGCGTCGACGGTTCTAACCTCTCTGGTGGTCAAGCGCAGCGGGTATGCCTTGCCCGTGCTTTCTATCGAGCTCTTGACCTGAATGTTCCTTACCTGCTTCTTGATGAACCGATTTCTGCGCTAGATGAAAAACGTGCCAATCGAGTCATCAAAACTCTTCGAGAATTTGCCGCGAGGCATGTCACTGTGGTTGCTATCACTCACCAAAAGTCACTCATTGATGTGGCTGACAGAGTGATTGAGGTGAAGTAATCATGAATGGAACTCGGAACAAACACATTTTGGCTTTAGGTTTACCCCGCGATGGATATTTCAAATTTGGCTTGATCGTCGCCGGAATGCAAGGTCTTTCGGCAGTTGCTTTGCTGGGTGTTTCTGCTTGGCTCATATCCAGGGCCGCCGAAGTAAGTTCAATCGTGTTTCTCGGTGTCGCCATCGTTGGTGTTCGCGGATTTGCTGTTGGCAGGGCAACGTTTCGCTATGGTGAGCGCCTGCTCCTACACGAATCTGCATTTCGAATGTTGGGCAATTTAAGGCCAGAACTTTTCAGCAAGTTGGCACCCTTCATCCCGGCAGGTATGCCCTCAATCGGGCGTGGGGAAGTCCTGACTCGAATTGTTAGTGATGTTGACGAACTGCAGAATCTGTCGCTGAGGGTTTTTGCTCCTTTGGTTCAATCCGTCGTCGTTGCTTCTGCATCGATTCTCTTCGTCTGGATGCTTTTGCCGGCTGCCGGCATGGGGCTTATGTTAGCCGTCTTTGCCGTGTTTGTGGTGGCCCTTCCGCTGACCGCACGAGTTGCAAAGGTTAGCGATGAGTCGGTTGCTCCATTGAAAGCGGAACTGGCAAATCAAAGCTTAGATTTACTTGAAAACCAAGACGTATATCTGGCCTATGGTTGGTTGGAAAATCGCCGCACGGGCCTCGAGAAAACGGATGCCAAGCTGCGAAGAGAGCAATCGAAGTCCGCCTATTCGAACGGCTTGGGAGTGGCAATCGTTACCCTCCTATCGATGCTAGCAGTCCTATTGGGCGCATGGTTCGGGGCAAATGCTGTCTTAGCTGGTGTAATCCCAGGAGCGAGCCTCGCTGTTTTCACGCTATTACCAATCGCAATCTTCGAAGTACTCCTATCCGCGCAGCCTGCGGTCTCCGCCTATCGCAAATATCTAGTTAGCGCTGGGAGAGTGACTGAACTGCTTGATCGTGAGATCCCAGTGGCCTTGAAGATTGTGAATGGGGATCTCGAACTTGAGGCATTCAAGACTTTAAAGCTCGAAAAGGCAACTTTGCGCTACCCCGAGGCCGATCGGGCGGCATTTAGCGACTTTGAGTTCACGCTAACTGCCGGTGATGTTGTGCTTTTGTCTGGCGAGAGTGGTTCCGGAAAGAGTTCCGTGGCCCTTGCTCTCGCGAAGTTGATTGAACTTGATTCGGGTAAATACACAATCAACGGGCACCCAGCATCAATGTTCACTATCGACTCCATTCGACGCCGGGTTGGTCTGGTCGAACAGAGCCCGATGATTTTCCTAGGGGATTTGCGTGCGAATTTGTCTTTAGCAAAACCCGAGGCCAGCGATGAAGAACTCATACAGGCTCTGACTGAGGTCGGGCTCTGGGAAATGTTCGAAGCACGTGCCGGTCTAGACACACAACTCGGCGATCGCGGTGTCCTTATCTCTGGCGGTGAGGCTCAGCGTTTGGGCTTAGCCCGTGCAATCCTTGCCAACTTTGAAGTGCTTATTTTGGATGAACCCACTGCAAACGTTGATGAGGTGACTGCCAATCAACTTATTGCAGATTTACTTGCCGTCGCCAAGGGACGAGCAAATCGCGCGATCTTGCTGATTAGCCATGAGCGTAGGTTTAGGGACCTTGTAGATCGCGAAGTCGTAATGGCTACATGATTGTCGTAGACAACATCCGAAGTCGCTTGCTTACCGCCTCGGCATGAGTTGCCTTGCCAACTGGACCACCTAGATCGACCCAGCCCGAAACCACACGGATGCCGTGCAGTGAGCTCAGTGCCCAGATTTCGAGGCCGATTAGGTCGGCGGGCTTGACTCGTTCCGTTGATGTTTCAAAGCCCATCTGAGCGGCGATAGCGAAAACTTCTTCACGAGTGACACTCGGTATCCAGGCAAGAGCTTCAGAGGAGGAGAACAGTTTGTCTCCGCGCCACCAAACCAATGAACTCAACGCTCCTTCGATTACAAATCCGTCGGAGTCAAGGATCACTGCCTCATCGGCACCGTGCATCTTGGCGTTTCTACGCATCTGCATGCCGAGGCTTAGGTCAGGACCCTTAACGGTCGGGTTTTGTCGAGGGTCAGCCTCGGGGAGAGTCCAAAGCGTTAGATCGCCAAGTTGATCTGGTGCCTCGCGGAGTCTCAGAAACAGGTGATTCGGAGCCTCTGCCTCGGCGTGAAATTCAATGCGCGGGAAGATCCGGCCAGTCTTAGGAATCTCCGCTCGCACGGCATCGAAGAAAGCCGGAAGGGTTTCGACGCAACTCGGGCTAACCTCGGCCACCCAGCGGCCAAATCGGGCGAAGTGTGCATCTAGGTTTCGTGCGCGACCATCCTCGACCAACCAGCTGTCGGCCACCTGAAGTTGAACGTCACCCGATTGCGCTTCAGTGATAAGTTCGAGGCGACCATCACGAAAGCAAAAGAACTGAGTGTTTTCGTCCATACAGCGCCTCCTCGATAGTCGTTCGTTGCGTCTAATCTAGATGAAGAATCAATCCCAGCCCAATCGCTATCCACAAGGAGCCAAGATGCAGTTGCACAGTGCATTCCTTGGCGGTTGGGTGCAACCCGCGGATGTCTTTGTTCAGTTTTACGCTGGCGAACCAAACGCTTTTTGGCTCGATGGTGAATTCGCCCCGGTAGATCGTTTTTCGATTCTGGGAGCTGGCGTTGAAGCGCAATCTTCGACTCAAGATGAGCTCGCTCGCTATCACTTCGATAACCAGGAATATTTGCCATTCAAATGGCGTCCGGGACTAGTTGGAATCGTCACCTATGAGGGTGAACCAGGCTTCATAAGCGCCGACCGTGCCATCGTGTTTGATCACGAAAGACAAGGCTTGTATTTTGTCGGTCTATTCGAATCGCCAGCAGAATTCGAGTTCTGGCACCATGGGGCACTCTTGCGCCTCGGCCTTTCCGGCGGTCAGGTGGCAACCTATTTGCATTCCGCAGATGACTCCGCACTCAAAGCTAATTCAGTTCTGAGGCACTCACCTGAAAGCTACATCGCTCTCATCGAGAAAGCGCAGCAACATATTGCAGCCGGTGACATCTATCAGCTTTGCCTCACCAATCAGATTTCAATTGAAACTGAGGTAGATCCGCTCAGCGTTTTCTTGAAGCTGCGCCAGACTAACCCTGCCCCTTATTCGGCTTTGGTTCGTATCGGCGCCTTGACCCTAGTCTCATCCTCACCAGAGCAGTTTTTGCAAGTGTCCCAGGATGGTCAGATCAGCACCAAGCCCATCAAGGGGACTAGGCCTCGTGGCCTTGATCCAAAGCAGGATGAAGCCATCGCCAACGGCCTACAAATGGACGCCAAGGAGCGCGCCGAGAACTTGATGATTGTTGACTTGATGCGCAATGACATCGGCAAAGTTTCACAGGTAGGTTCGGTGGCGGTGCCGAAGTTGTTCGACATCGAGAGTTACGCCACTGTGCATCAACTCGTGAGCACTGTCACAGGGCGCCTTGCCGAAGGCGAAACCGCCTGGAGCGCCGTTCAAGCAGCCTTTCCTGGTGGATCGATGACCGGTGCGCCGAAGATAAGGGCGATGGAACTCATCCGTGACTTTGAAAATGGCCCCAGAGGTGTCTATTCGGGTTGCGTAGGTTATTTGGCGGGTGATGGCTCTGCCGAGTTCGCCATGGTGATTCGAAGCATCTCATTTGAGGCGGGCAAGGCGAATATTGGTGTTGGTGGCGGCATAACCATCGACTCTGACCCGCAGACCGAGTTAGAAGAGACAAAACTCAAGGCAAAGGTGTTGTTGGCTGCCCTAAACGCAGCGGACCCATGGGCTTGATTGGTAACCTTTACCAAAGGGTTTTTTAGCCCAGAGATTTCACGAAAAGCGAGCAAATGACTGAGCAAAACGCGCCTGAAATGGCCGAGAACGAATACGACGTAGCCGCCATCCAAGAAAAGTGGCTTCCTGTATGGGATGAGCTGCGTCCGTTTGCCTCAGGCAAGGCCGGCGACACCCGACCAAAGAAGTATGTTCTCGACATGTTTCCATACCCTTCTGGCGACCTTCACATGGGTCACGCGGAGGCGTATGCGCTAGGCGACGTCATCTCACGCTATTGGGTTCAAAAGGGCTTCAACGTCATGCACCCAATCGGTTGGGACAGCTTTGGTTTGCCAGCTGAGAATGCTGCAATCAAGCGCGGTTTGGACCCAAAGGGTTGGACCTACGACAACATCGCTCAGCAGAAGTCTTCGATGCGTCGCTATGCCTGTTCATTCGACTGGGACCGCGTTCTAGTCACCTCAGACCCGATTTACTACCGCTGGAACCAGTGGTTGTTCCTCGAGTTCTATAACAAGGGGCTTGCCTATCGCAAGAACTCAAACGTCAACTGGTGCCCAAGCTGCCAGACCGTATTGGCTAACGAGCAGGTTGTTCAGGGTCTCTGCGAGCGTTGCGACAGCGTCGTGACCAAGAAGGCTTTGACCCAGTGGTACTTCAAGGTCACCGATTATGCCGACCGCCTTTTGGATGACCTCGACACTCTTGAAGGCAACTGGCCTTCAAAGGTTCTTTCGATGCAGCGCAACTGGATCGGCCGCTCACACGGCGCCGACGTCGAATTCGAAATCGAGGGCCGCACCGAGCCGGTGACCGTGTTCACCACTCGACCTGACACTCTGTTTGGTGCAACCTTCATAGTCGTTGCCGCGGATAGCGCCCTTGCTGCAGAGCTTGCCGGTGACTCGAACCCAGAGATTCAGAAGGCGTTCACCAGCTACCTAGAGATGGTCAAGCAGTCAAACGACATCGAGCGTTTGGCAACCGACCGCCCGAAGACCGGTGTGGACCTTGGTCGCTTCGCGATCAACCCGGTAAACGGCGAGAAGTTGCCGATCTGGGCTTCTGACTACGTGCTTGCCGACTATGGCCACGGTGCAATCATGGCCGTGCCTGCTCACGATCAGCGTGACTTCGAATTTGCCAAGGCAATGAACCTGCCGATTCGCACCGTAGTTGACGTCAAGGATGAGCAGGGCCAGTCAATCGACCCTGCCACTGGTGATGCGCCGACTACCGCTGCCGGAACCCTGATCAACTCGGGTCCTCTCGATGGTTTGAACAAGATTGAAGCGATTGAGAAGATCGCCGGAATCCTTGAAGCCGAGGGCAAGGGCAAGAAGACCAAGAACTTCCGCCTCCGCGACTGGCTAATCTCGCGTCAGCGCTACTGGGGTACGCCGATTCCAATCATCCACTGTGAAATGTGTGGCGAGGTTCCGGTGCCGGCTGACCAGCTGCCAGTTCTACTGCCATCGGCAGAGGGCCTTGACTTGAAGCCAAAGGGCACGTCACCACTGGGTGGCGCGACCGATTGGGTCAACGTTGCTTGCCCGAAGTGTGGCATGCCAGCCAAGCGAGACACAGACACCATGGATACTTTTGTGGACTCATCCTGGTATTTCCTTCGTTTCCTTTCACCAAACTCAACCGAGGTTGCCTTCCCAGTTGACGAGGCCAAGGCTTGGGCTCCGGTCGACCAGTATGTTGGCGGCGTTACCCACGCGATTTTGCACTTGCTCTATGCCCGATTCGTCACCAAGGTGCTGCACGACTTGAACTACCTCGACTTCGAGGAGCCATTTACCCGCCTCTTGAACCAGGGCATGGTTCTAATGGGTGGCAGTGCCATGTCTAAGTCGCGCGGAAATCTCGTTGCCCTGAGTGAGCAGCTGGATGAGCACGGTGTTGACGCGGTTCGCTTGACCATGTCCTTCGCTGGCCCGCCGGAGGAAGACATTGACTGGGCGGATGTATCGCCAGCCGGATCGGCGAAGTTCCTTGCTCGCGCCTGGCGTGCTGCGAACGACGTAACCTCGCAGCCGGGTGTGAGCCCGGTTGGAGGCAACGCAGAGCTTCGCAAGGCAACCCACTCGTTCTTGCGAGACTTCGGCCCACTAATCGAGAACTTCAAGTTCAACGTTGGCGTGGCAAAGATTATGGAATTGGTAAACGCGCTTCGCAAGGCCATCGATGGCGCTGCTGGCGGTTCGGACCCTGCCGTTCGCGAGGCCGCCGAGACTGTCGCTAAGGCATTGTCGCTTTTCGCACCTTACACAGCCGAGGACATGTGGCAGAAGCTAGGACACGAGCCAGGCGTTGCTCTCGCGCAGCTCCCTGAAGCCGATTTGTCGCTTCTGGTTGAGAGTTCAATCGTTGCCATCGCTCAGGTTGACGGCAAGGTTCGTGACAAGTTTGAAGTTCCTGTAGACATTACTGAAGCTGCGTTGCGCGATATTGCCATGGCCTCTGAAGCTGTCAAGAAAGCGATTGGCGATAAGGAAATCGCAAACGTGATTGTTCGTGCTCCAAAACTTGTCAACATCGCAACAAAATAGCTAGTTTTCAACAGAATGTCGCAAAGGCCGTTCCACTCAGGTGGGGCGGCCTTAGCTTTTCTCCATGGATGATCTGCTAGCGAGACTTAGGGCCTTTGTGTCTCAGCCAGGTCCTAATCGAAAGCTCATCGCTCTGGTCCTAGGTTTGACAGCATTGGTTGCCTTTGTGGTCAACAATCTCAATAGTCAGTCAACGAGCTCCGTTGCAAGACCGACCTCTGCCACCCGCGCAATCGTCGCCCCAACGTTCTTCATTCACATTGTGGGGCAAGTAAAGAGTCCAGGTGTGTATTCGCTGACGGTTGGGTCCCGTCTTTTCGACGCGGTAGTAGCAGCCGGTGGGTTCCTCGATAAAGCAGACCAGTCAAGCGTCAACTTGGCAAGAACCCTGACCGATGGTGAGCAGATTCTGGTGCTCAAAATTGGTGAATCGATTGGAGGAGGAGTTGCAAGCGGAGGGCTTGGCGTTGGACTTGTTTCACTGAACCGCGGCACGGAGGCAGAGCTCGAAACGCTTCCAGGGGTAGGGCCGGCATTAGCAGGGCGCATCATCGATTGGCGTTCCGCAAACGGTGGTTTCAAAAAGAAGGAAGACCTCTTAAACGTTGGTGGAATTGGTGACAAGTTGTTTGCCGGCATCAGCAAGTTGGTTTCCCTGTGACTCTTTGGTTCGTAGCCGCTGTCATCTGGTGCGTTCTGAGGTTTCTAGTTGGAGATCAACGTTGAGGCGTGTGATTCTGCTCACGACTAGCGCACTGTTCTTGGCGGTTTTCGTGTTCTACACACAAAGTTCCAGTCACCTTGTGCACGATTGGACGCCGATCGTCTATTCGGGGCCGTTCGGTGGATTGAGGGATCAGTTCCTGGCGTCGGTAAGTGGTGTGACCGAAGATTCCGCGGGGTTGGTTGCTGGGTTGGCCATCGGAGACACGTCAAGGCTTTCATCAATAACCGCCGACACCATGAAGGTGGTTTCACTCACGCACCTAACAGCTGTGTCAGGTGCGAATTGCGCGATTGTGGTCGGAGCAGTGTATTTGGTTCTTCGACAAATGCGTTTGAGCCGGTGGTTGCGCATCTCGTTTTCACTTGCTGGGTTACTGATTTACGTGCTCATCGTTGGACCCGAGCCATCGGTCCTACGAGCAGCAGTGATGGCAAGCATTGTGTTGGTTGCAACCGGACTAGGTCGGGCCGGAGCAGCAAGTCAGTCACTCGCACTTTGTGTAATAGTGCTGTTGATTTCCAACCCATGGTTGGCATCGAATTTCGGTTTCCAACTTTCCGTACTTGCGACCCTTGGCATATTGCAGTTGGCGCCAGCACTTTCAGAAAGGCTGAAGGCGATTGTTCCAAGGTGGCTGGCTATGGCTTTGGCGGTTTCCATCGCCGCTCAAGTATTTTGCCTTCCGGTTCTATTGGAGTTGCAGCCCGGGCTATCTACCTATTCGGTTCCAGCGAATATACTCGCGGAGCCGCTGGTGGCGCCGATCACAGTCCTAGGGATTCTTTCCTGCCTTGTTGTTCCGGTAACTCCGTGGCTTGCCAGCGCCCTTACTTGGATTGCCTCACTGGGTGCCTGGCTCATTATCGAAATAGCGAATTTCTTCGCCTCCTTACCATCGGCAACTGTGGGTTGGCCCTCGGGTGTCACCGGCACAGTGCTAGCGGTTTTGGTCATATTGGCACTTATTACTTGGCATAGGGGACCAAATCAACGAGCTCGAGTGATGTCGGCGCTTGCGATTGGATTAGTTGTTGCTGCCGTTCTAGGCAGCTGCACGGCGCAACGAATCCGGGCGGCCTCGTGGCCACCAAAGGAGTGGGTGGTGGTGTCCTGCGATGTTGGACAAGGCGATGCAACCATCATTCGGTCTGCCGGTCAGATTGCGTTAATCGATGTGGGAAGAAAGCCAGGTCCTGTTCGTCAGTGCCTGCGAGATCTGGGGGTTACGCACCTCGACTACCTAGTGCTCACTCACTTTGACATGGACCATGTCGGCGGGCTCGACGGTGCCCTCGCAGTTGCCACAGTTGATGAGGCAATTGTGACTGGGTTTCAAGATGAAAGGCCAGCTGCCGCGATAACCTGGCGAAAGCTGATGCAACACGCAAGGCACCTAACCGAAGCTGAAACTGGGATGACTGGATCGCTCGGTGAATTCAGTTGGCAGGTACTCGCACCGCATCGAGGTGCTCCTGAGGCAGAGGACTCCAATGATGGAAGTGTCGTCATTTTGTTCAAGAGTGCCGCCCTCAATGTGTTAACTCTCGCCGACTTGGGGGAGAAGGGGCAAATGAGGCTGGCGGCTGAATCGGCGAACTGGCTGGGAACCGGCTTTGGCGATGTGCCGATGGTAGTCAAAGTCTCGCACCATGGTTCTGCGGATCAGTATCCAGAGTTTTATGAAGCAATAAGGCCAAATATTGGCCTATTTTCAGTCGGTCTTGGCAATGATTATGGGCATCCGACTGCGCGAACCTTGAATCTGGTGGAATCCACCGGCGCCCAGATTCATCGCACCGATTTAGAAGGCTCGATTAGCGTTTCGATTGAGCCCGAGGGTCTGCGGGTCTCGAGTGCTGGTCGCGGTTAGGCTTTCTCTGTGACTAAGGCGAAGCAGATGGAATGGCGCACGGTTTCGCCGCACCCGGTTGTCTTCGTATCTGGTCCTGAGGAGTATTTCGCAGGTCGGGCCATCCGGGCCCTCAGGGAGAAACTCAAAGCTCAAGATGCATCGCTAGAAATTCATGAAATCGATGCCGCCGACTATTTGGCCGGGCAGTTGCTTAACCTCACTAGCCCTTCACTTTTTGCCGAACCGCGACTGTTGATCATAAGTGGTTTTGAGCGTTGCAGCGATGAGTTGATCACCGATGGCTTAAGTTACATCGAGAACCCAACCGCCGACACCACCGTTATTTTGCGTCATACCGGTTCTAGTGTTCGCGGCAAGAAACTTGTGGATGCAATTCGAGTGAACGCGAATTGTGCCGAGGTGGCCTGCCTCGCGATTAAGGGCGATGGCGAGAAACTGGCCTTCGTGCAGGGCGAGTTTGCTCATGCAGGCCGAAAGTTGACTCAAGGAGCAGCGCGAGCACTTTTAGATGCCTTCTCGGATGACCTGGCTGAGTTGGCTGGTGCGTGCCTGCAGTTGCTGCAAGACAGTGCCGAAACCATCTCAGAGGACATTGTCGATCGGTATTACGGCGGCCGTGTCGAGACCAATGCATTCAAGGTGATTGATGCAGCGTTGGCCGGTCAATCGGGGAATGCACTCGGGTTATTGCGCCATGCTCTGGCTACCGGCGCTGACCCTGTTCCATTAGTCGCAGCAATCTCGATGAAGATGCGTCAATTGGCCAAAATCTATGGCAATCGGAATGCCTCGGCGGCCAGCGTTGGGATGGCTCCATGGCAGATGGATCGAGCAAAAAAGGATCTGGCTGGCTGGTCAGAGGACGGGTTGGCTCTGGTTATTCAACGTCTTGCCGATGCAGATGCAGCCGCTAAAGGTGCCGAACGCGACCCAGTTTTCACGCTTGAAAAGCTAGTGGCGCTTATTGCCGACAAGGGAGTCCCACGAGTATGACCAAGGTCAAAGGTTTCGGGTTTGTCGGCTTTCTCGCACTGTTCTTCATCTCGCTGGTTTTAAGGCCACCGGTAGCCTCGATCGGCCCCTTGCTTCATGAGATTGTTAGTGATCTCGGACTTAGCGGAGCGGAAATGGGTTTGCTCGCCTCGGCTCCGGTGCTCTGCTTCGGCTTAGGTGCCTTCGCTAGCCCTGCTTTGGTAAAGCGCTTTGGTGTGAACCATGCCATGTTGCTGGTTCTGACATTGCTAGCGGCAGCTGCAGGCTTCAGACTGTTTTTTGGCTACCCAGGCCTACTTATTGGAACAATCGCTGCGGGCCTTTCGATTGCAGTTGCCAACGTTTTGTTGCCAACTATCGTGCGAGTCGAATTTCCAAACCGGGTGCCGCTGATTACAGGCGCTTACACGACGCTATTGGCCTTCTCAGCGAGCTTCGCGGCTTCGATCGCCGTGCCAACCAGTGATTTGCTCGGTGGCTGGCGGTTAGCCTTGGCCATTTGGCTTGTTCCTGCAGTGTTAGCAGCTGTCTTTTGGGCACCAAAGGCCTTTGCTCAAGAGCCTCATGTTTCTCAACCGGCTCATGCGGCTGCCGAAGAGCGAGCTGCCGTGCTTCGATCTCCAATCGCCTGGGCAATTGTCGGTTTCTTCGGTCTACAGTCACTCGGGTTTTATGCACTTCTGGGATGGCTACCCACCCTGCTGATCGCTAGTGGTCAAACGCCTGCTGCCGCGGGAGGACTATTGGGGCTAGCGACCGCGGTCGGAGTGCCGGCGGGGCTAGTGCTTTCCTCGGTCATTGGCCGTTTCAAGAGCCTGGCCTGGTGGGCCGGCGGTGCAAGCTTTGTGACCCTCATCGGCTACATGCTGTTGCTATTAGCTTTCAGCGCTCCCGAGGTGACGGTTATGGCCTGTATTTTCATGGGAATCGGTCAAGCCTCGACATTCCCGATGTCATTGTCAATCATTGGCACTCGCGCGTCGACTCGTGCGCAAACCACTCAGCTGTCGGCGATGTCCCAAGGTTGGGGTTATCTCCTTGCGGCACTTGGAACCTTTGCAGTCGGCCAGCTCGCTAGCCTTACCGGCGCCTGGTCATTCAGTGTCGCAGTTCTTGCTGGGCTAACGGCCGTGCAGGTGGCCGTCGCGTTCTACTCGGGACGCCCCGGCGTCATCCCAGCTAAATAAAGACCAGAAGAATTCAACAAGCAAAAAAGAAACCCGCCACCAATCGGAAGCGGGTTTCTTATTGAAGACTCTTTATAGAGCTGCAACCTTCTTGGCCAATGCTGACTTGCGGTTTGCAGCGTTGTTCTTGTGAAGAACACCCTTTGAAACTGCCTTGTCTAGCTTCTTGCCTGCAAGAGCAAGAGCTGCAGCTGCAGCAACCTTGTCGCCAGAAGCAGTTGCCTCGCGAGAAGCGCGGATTGCGGTCTTGACCTCGCTGCGAACAGCCTTGTTGCGCTCAGCAGCCTTTAGGTTGGTGCCAATGCGCTTGATCTGTGACTTGATGTTTGCCATGTTTCACTTTCTTGGTGTGCACGCTGCTCTTGCAGTCGCGCGGAACAAATTCAAAACTTTGGGAATGAACGAGTCATTCGTAACAGCCTCTAACTCTATCAGTTCCTTTGAGGTTTCGGCAAGCAAATCCCGCGGTGAGCCCCAGCCGATGTGCGAGAATAGAAAGACCGTCACTACGGTCCCTTTCCCTGAACAACAGAGGTTTATCTTGTCGCCACGCGCAACCCGCCGCCTTGAACCGGCGAAGACCGATCCGGCGTTTATTCGCAACTTCTGCATCATCGCCCACATCGACCACGGCAAGTCAACGTTGGCTGACCGAATGTTGCAGCTAACTGGCGTGGTAGATGATCGTTCGATGCGCGCTCAGTACCTTGACCGCATGGACATCGAGCGTGAGCGTGGCATCACCATCAAGTCCCAGGCAGTTCGCATGCCTTGGGAGGTTGAGGGTAAAACCTATGCTCTCAACATGATTGACACGCCTGGTCACGTTGACTTCACCTATGAAGTGTCACGTTCACTCGCCGCTTGCGAAGGTGCTGTTCTTCTCGTTGATGCAGCGCAGGGCATCGAGGCTCAAACTCTCGCCAACCTCTATTTGGCAATGGAGAACGACCTCGAGATCATCCCTGTTTTGAATAAGATTGACCTTCCAGCAGCCCAGCCTGAGAAGTACGCCGAGGAATTGGCAAATCTAATTGGTGGAAACCCAGAAGACTGCCTTCGTGTGTCTGGCAAGACCGGTATGGGTGTGGATGCCTTGCTAGACAAGATTGTCGGTACCATTCCAAACCCAATTGGTGACCCGAACGCTCCGGCTCGCGCCATGATTTTCGACTCCGTCTATGACTCATACCGCGGCGTGGTGACCTACGTTCGAATGATCGATGGCCACCTAAAGCCTCGCGAGCAGATCACCATGATGTCGACCAAGGCGGTTCACGAGGCTCTCGAAATCGGTGTTTCATCACCTGAACCAGAGCCAACCAAGGGACTCGGTGTCGGCGAAGTAGGTTACCTAATCACCGGCGTGAAGGATGTTCGCCAGTCAAAGGTTGGTGACACCGTCACCACCAAGATGAACCCGGCAACAGAGCCACTCAAGGGCTACGCCGACCCTAAGCCGATGGTCTTCTCGGGTGTGTATCCAATCGATGGCAGCGACTATCCGGTGCTTCGTGAAGCACTAGACAAGCTAAAGCTTTCAGATGCAGCTCTCGTGTATGAGCCAGAGACTTCAGTGGCACTGGGTTTCGGTTTCCGAATCGGCTTCCTAGGTCTGCTGCACCTAGAGATAGTCACCGAGCGCCTAGAGCGCGAATTCGGCCTCGATCTAATCGCCACCGCGCCATCCGTGGTCTATGAAGTGACTCTTGAGAACGGTGACGAGATCATCGTCACCAACCCAAGCGAGTTTCCTGGTGGAAAGATCAAGAAGATCATGGAGCCGCTAGTTCGCGCCACGATTCTGAGCCCTAAAGACTATGTCGGAACCATCATGGAGCTGTGCCAGTCGCGCCGCGGAACCATGATCGACATGCAGTATCTAGGTGAGGACCGCGTTCAGCTTCGCTATGAATTGCCGCTGGCTGAAATTGTTTTCGACTTCTTCGATCAACTCAAGAGCAAGACAGCTGGCTATGGCTCGCTTGACTATGAAGAAATCGGTATGGCGCAGGGCGACCTGGTTAAGGTTGATCTACTGCTTCAGGGTGAACAGGTTGACGCATTTAGTGCGATTGTTCACAAAGACAAGGCATACGCCTACGGTGTGATGATTACCGGCAAGCTTCGCGAGCTCATCCCTCGTCAGCAGTTTGAAGTTCCTATTCAGGCTGCAATCGGTGCCCGAATCATCGCTCGTGAGTCCATTCGCGCAATGCGCAAGGATGTTTTGGCCAAGTGTTACGGCGGTGACATCAGTCGTAAGCGCAAGCTTCTCGAGAAGCAAAAAGAGGGTAAGAAGCGCATGAAGACCATTGGTCGCGTTGAGGTTCCTCAAGAGGCATTCATCGCCGCGCTATCTACCGATGGCGAGAAAAAGGGCGAAAAGAAGGGCAAGTAATTGGCAGGTCCGCTGCCAATTGGTGACCCAGCGCCGGCTGACGGGAGTCTTCCCGCTCAGGCAGCTGTCGGCGCCTCGGAGCGAAGCTTTCACGCCTATGTTCATGTGCCGTTTTGCCGAGTTCGCTGCGGTTATTGCGACTTCAACACCTATACCGCCACCGAACTAGACGGCGCTCCACAAAGCGATTACGCGGCAACACTCATTCGTGAAATCCAGTTCAGCGCCTTGGTTTCAGATTCGGCTTCGCTGCCAAAGCGTCAACTGAAGAGTGTTTTTTTCGGTGGCGGCACGCCGACTCAGTTGCCGGCAGCCGATCTGGTGAAGATGTTGACGGCACTCGACAGCGCCTTTGGGGTCGAGTCCGGCGCTGAAGTAACCACGGAGGCAAACCCAGACAACGTCGATTTCGAATACCTATCAGCTCTCAAAGCGGGTGGATTCACTCGAGTTTCATTCGGCATGCAGTCGGCCGTTCCATCCGTGTTGAAGACGTTGGAACGCACCCATAACCCCGAGAATTTGCCGGTGGTAGTTGCCGCGGCAAAGCAAGCAGGACTAAAGACCTCTGTTGACTTGATTTACGGTGCACCAGGCGAGACGTTGGGAGAGTGGCGAACCAGCCTCCAAGCAGCAATCGCGCTTGATCCTGATCACATCTCGGCATATTCATTGATCGTCGAAGACGGCACCAAACTCGCTCGCCAAATCAAGACAGGTGAGCTTCCTGAGCCTGACGAAGACCTGCAAGCAGACAAGTATGAGTTGGCCGATGAACTTCTAGCTGCGGCGGGCTTCGATTGGTATGAGGTCAGCAACTGGGCAAAACGATCAGAATCAAGCGATAACAGGTCCGCGCACAACATCTCATACTGGCAATCTCAGGACTGGTGGGGTTATGGTCCTGGCGCACACAGCCACATCGGGGGAGTGCGCTGGTGGAACGTGAAGCATCCGAGCGCCTACACCGGAAAGCTTTCGCAGGGTGTTTCGCCCGCAGCTGGCCGTGAAACTCTTGACGAGCGCACGCGTCTCGAAGAGCGCATTCTGCTCGAGATACGTGTCGCTACCGGCCTCTCGATTGATCTGGCCAAGCAGGTGTACTCGGAAGCTAGCAAACTGATTGCCGGATTTATTGCTGATGGATTGGTCGATCCTGGTTCTGCTCTGAAGGGGCGACTCTTGCTTACGCTAAAGGGACGCCTCTTGGCGGACTCGTTGGTGAGGCAACTTATTGCCTAATCGCGGTAATATTGGCACTCAGGTAGTTCGAGTGCTAGGTGCACTTGTGACGCGATCATCTAGGAGGCACTCATGATTCCAGACCGGAGTCTCGAGGTGCTTCGCGCAATCGTTCAGGACTACATTCAGACCAAGGAACCAGTCGGTTCGAAGTCCCTAGTTGAGCGTCACCAATTCGGCGTCTCTTCGGCAACCATTCGCAATGAGATGGCAATGCTCGAAGAAGAAGAGCTCATTCATGCGCCGCACACCTCGGCTGGCCGCGTTCCAACCGACAAGGGTTACCGACTATTCGTCGACCGACTCGGCGAGGTGAAGCCACTAACTGCCTCTGAAAAGGCAGCAATTTCAAACTTCATGGTGGGCAGCGCCGACCTGGATGAGACTCTCGGACGAACAGTACGACTGCTTTCTCAACTGACCAACCAAGTGGCGATGGTGCAATACCCAACTCTTGGTCGAGCTCGAGTTCGGAACATTGAACTCATCCAGGCCGCCGACACCCGCGTTCTCCTTATTTTGATCACCGACAGTGGGCGCATTCAGCAGCATGTCATCGAATTGAATGAAGTTCTCGACGTACAGCTTCTGGCCGAGATTCGCGGCAAACTAAACGAACTAATCGCCGGCCTTGCTTTGGCCGAAGTGGCGTCGAAGTTGAGCGGGTTCGTTGCGCAGTTCGCGCCGAATGCCCAAATTCAGGTTTCGCTTATCGTCGAGAGCCTGCTCGACCAAGTTGATGCCAACCGTCAAGAAAAGATCATCCTGGCTGGCACCGCCAACTTGGCCCGTCGTGAAGAGGACTTCCCGGGCAGTATTTCGCCGGTGCTTGAGGCGATTGAGGAGCAGGTAGTCCTGCTCAAATTGATCACCGAGATGCAAGCCGAACAGCACGGCGTGAGCCTTCGTATCGGCCGCGAAAATGCCTACGAAGGCCTGGCCAACGCATCCGTGGTTGTTTCTGGTTATGAGAATCAGGGCAGCGAAATCGCCAAACTCGGAGTCATCGGCCCAACCCGCATGGACTATTCATCGAACATTTCTGCAGTACGAGCCGTGGCTCGTTACCTGACCAAAGCACTAGGAAACTGAGGCACGCATGGCTGACCACTATGAAGTTCTCGGCGTTGAGCGTGACGCCACCGCCGACCAGATCAAGAAGGCCTACCGCAAGCTCGCTCGCGAGTTGCACCCAGATGTAAACCCGGGTGCCGACTCTGAAGAGCGCTTCAAGGCCGTCACACACGCCTATGAAGTGCTCAGCGATTCTGATTCACGTCGGCAATACGACATGGGTGGACAGGATGCGTTTGGCGGTACCGGTTTTGGTGGCTTCGGCGATATCTTTGACACATTCTTCGGTGGCGGCGGGCAGCGAGGCCCACGTTCTCGTGCCGAACGAGGCCAGGATGCCCTACTGCGTGTCGAGATGACACTAGAAGAGGTCGTCTTTGGTGCTGAGAAGAGCATAGAAGTAGACACTGCAGTGCTTTGCGGAACCTGTGAAGGTTCTTGCTGTCGTCCTGGAACAAGCATGACCGTTTGTGATGTCTGTCGCGGAGCCGGCCAGATTCAGCGTCAGGTTCGCTCGCTACTAGGCAATGTCGTCACTTCTCAACCTTGCGGAGCATGTCGCGGTTTCGGTCAGGTTATACAGGACCCTTGCGTTGACTGTCGCGGACAGGGTCGAGTTCGTGCGCGACGCAACATCGATCTTGCTGTTCCAGCTGGCGTTGAAGATGGACTCCGTCTCCAGTTGAGTGGCCAGGGTGAGGTCGGATTCGCTGGTGGGCCAAATGGTGACCTCTATGTAGATATCGCGGTTGCGCCTCACGACATCTTTGGTCGCTCAGGCGATGACCTGACCGCAACGGTCGAGGTTCCGCTGCACGACGCCGTTCTTGGCGGTTTTGCGAAGATTCAGACCTTCGATGGAGAGATTGAAATCGAAGTCGCCTCTGGTCAGCAGACAGGCGACATTTTGACGGTGAAGGGCAAGGGAGTGACCAGGCTTCGTGCCTCTGGTCGAGGAGACCTAAAGATCGCTTTCCAGGTGGTTACACCAACCAAATTGGACTCAAAGCAGAAGGAAATCTTCCGAAATCTCGCAAAGCTTCGCAAAAACGATTCGATCAAGTTGGTTAAGCACCACCAGGGCTTTTTCGCCGGAAAGCGCCGCTGATGGTTGAGCCACTTTTTCGCAGTGAATTCGCAACTCCGCCTGCTGTTGGGCTTGCCGTAACCCTTGGTGGTTCAGAAGGTAAGCACGCCGTAAACGTTCGCAGAATGCGTGTCGGTGAAGGCATCCAATTGTCCGACGGCAAGGGGCTCCGTGTCCGCGGCCAGGTCTCAGCTTTGGGCAACAGCTCACTGACCGTCAGCGTTGAATCGGTTGTCCAGGAGTCTGCCCCAGAGGTTGGGCTGACCATCATCCAGGCTCTCGCAAAGGGTGATCGAGACGAGCTTTCGATTCAGGCAGCCACCGAATTGGGATGCTGGGGTGTGGTGCCTTGGCAAGCCGAGCGCTCGATCTCGAAGTGGGAAGGCGCAAAGATCGCTAAGAGCGTGGACCGTTGGCAAACGATCGTCAGCGAAGCTGCTAAGCAGTCTTTACGTGTCTTTGAGCCAATCGTCGCTCAACCTATCGGTTCCAAGCAATTGGTTGCATCGGTGAAGGACTATGACCTTGTCCTCGTGCTAGACCCGACCGCCAATAAGGGGCTCGGTTCAGTGGCTCTAGATGACTCTCAGAAGTCGGTTGCCATTGTGGTCGGCCCTGAGGGTGGAATCAGCGAGGCCGAGTTGAAACTCTTCGAATCGGCGGGTGCAAGCCGCGTACACCTTGGCAAGTCGATCCTTAGAACTTCGACTGCGGGTGTTGCTGCTATCTCGGTGCTGCAGGCCAAACTCGGTTTGTGGGGCTAGTTCTGCTACCTGGGCGATTGGCTAGACTGGAATTAACATGACTGATTCTGATTGCATCTTCTGCAAGATAGTTGCCGGCCAAATTCCGGCCAAGGTTGTCGCTGAAACCGAGCTGTCGCTGGCGTTTCACGACATCGCCCCGGCGCAGCCATTACACGTGTTGGTAATTCCAAAGAGTCATCACGCAAACATTGGTGAACTCAGTTTCACCGCACCAGATCAGCTGGTCGACCTAATTCAGTTGGGTAGCAAAATTGCCGATCAGCACACTGACGGGCATTTCAGATTCACCTTCAACACCGGTGCGGGTGCTGGTCAAACCGTTTTCCACGCGCACGGTCACGTTATGAGCAAAACGCCGAAAGAATCAATTGACTAAAGCTCGCAAGATTGAGCAGATGACCGTTCAAGGTATCCCAATGATCGAGTTGTTGGGTACTGAAGACAACCTGCTGAGAAAGCTCGAGTCGACTTATCCATCTGTTGAAGTCACCGCTCGTGGCAATGAAATCAAGCTTGCTGGCCCAACCGAAGCAGTGAACTTGGCCAGAAACCTGATCGAAGACTTGGTGGCTGTTATATCGGCAGGGCAAGTGCTTGCACCAACCGACTTCGATAGGTCAGCCAAGATGGTGGCAGCCGACGTTCGTCCTGCAGACGTGCTTAGCCAGAGCATTTTGAGCTCGCGTGGCAAGAACATCCGCCCAAAAACTCAGGGTCAAAAGACTTATGTCGACGCAATCGATTTGAACACCATAGTTTTTGGAATCGGCCCAGCCGGAACCGGTAAGACCTATTTGGCAATGGCAAAGGCTGTTCAGGCTCTCCAGCGCAAAGAAATTAGCCGCATCATCTTGACTCGTCCAGCCGTTGAGGCGGGGGAGAAGCTGGGCTTTTTGCCGGGCACACTCAATGACAAGATTGACCCCTATCTTCGACCCCTGTTCGACGCCCTGCATGACATGCTCGAGCCGGAGTCGATTCCAAAGTTGATGACCGCTGGCACCATCGAGGTTGCGCCACTTGCATACATGCGCGGTCGAACCCTGAACGATGCCTTCATCATCTTGGATGAAGCACAGAACACCACCCCTGAACAGATGAAGATGTTCCTGACGCGCCTCGGTTTCAATTCAAAAATGATCGTCACCGGCGATGTGACGCAAATCGACTTGCCGAACGGCACATCTGGTTTGAAGTTGGCTTCCGAGGTATTGGCGGATGTCGAAGACATGCATTTCTCGATTCTTACCGCCGAAGACGTTGTGCGACACACTCTGGTCGCGAAAATCGTCGACGCCTATGCAAAGCATGATGATGCAAAAGTTATGAAGAAGGCTGCAAATCACGAAGCAGCCCTGAACCGAATCGCCAAGAAACCGAGTGAAAAATGAGCATTGAGATAAACAACGAATCAGCGATTGCGGTTGACGAACCACGCGTTCTTGCTCTCGCATCATTTGCGCTCGACTACATGCACCTGCACCCTGACACCGATCTTGCCATTGTCTTTGTCGATGAACCAGCGATGGAGGTCCTTCACGTTCAGTGGATGGACGAACCAGGCCCGACCGACGTACTTAGTTTCCCTATGGACGAGCTGCGCCCAGGTTCGGAGGGTCAATTGACCCCTGCCGGTTTGCTCGGTGACATCGTCGTCTGCCCACAGGTTGCCGCGGCCCAGGCGGAAGTTGCCGGTCACGCAGCAATCAACGAAATCTTGTTGCTAACTACCCACGGTGTCCTACACCTGCTCGGTTTTGATCACGCAGAGCCGGAAGAGGAAAAAGAGATGTTCGGCCTCCAGCGCGAAATCCTTGAAGCGTTTTATGCGGATGAGCTCGGAGCCTAGTTGTTACAAGTTGCCCTCTGGATCGCGCTCGCACTGGCGCTTCTAACGCTGACTACAGCCGTGTTGAAAGCGGCACTTGAGGCGAATCCTGATGACGCTGAAAAGGCTGAATCGCTGAGCTTTGTTCGCCTCACCCTGACCGGTGTTTTTGGCGTCGTCGTTGGCGAAGCGTTCACCCCGTTGGGGCTACCTTGGTGGTGGTCTGCCGTAATCGCGGTTGCCCTGATGTTCGCGCTGCTCCTAAGTTCTCAGATTGCCAGCCGCAAACTTGGACACCTTCCATTTGGTCAGAAACTAGCCAATGCGATGCGTCCAGTAATCATTTCGATCAACCTACTTTTTACGCCTCTTTCGCTGCCCAAAATTGATGAGCCCGAAGAGTTTGAACAGGAGCTTCTCGATTCCGTTGAGGAGTTTGGCGAAACGATCGTTCGCGAGATCATGGTGCCTCGAATCGACATGGCAACAGTCAGCGCCGATGCGAACCTAACCAAAGCCATGACCATCTTCCTCGCTCGTGGCTATTCCCGACTGCCGGTGATTGGTACGAATATCGACGACATACGCGGTGTGCTCTACATCAAGGATGTTGCGCGACTACTTCATGAATCGCCAGCGAGTATGAGTGGAACGACCGCGGTTGAAGCTGCGCGTCCGGCAATTTTCGTGCCCGAATCAAAGCCGGTCGATGATTTGTTGCGCGAGATGCAAACGAGTTCGCGGCACATTGCAATCATTATTGACGAGTATGGTGGCGTAGCCGGTCTTGCGACCATGGAGGACGTCATCGAAGAAATCGTCGGTGAGATATCAGACGAGTATGACCGCGACATTCCGGATGTCGAAACCTTGGATGACGGCACTCTTCGAGTCAACGCAAGATTTTCACTATTTGAATTAGGCGAGCTATTCGAGCTCGAACTCGAGGACGAAGACGTCGATAGTGTCGGCGGATTGCTAACCAAGGAGCTGGGCAAGCTGCCAAAGCGCGGCGATCAGGTTGCTTTCAGCGGTCTTACCTTTACGGCGGATCGCATTGAGGGTAGACGCAAGCGACTGCTGACAGTATTGGTAGAGCGACAACAAGACTTGGCCGACATTCAGTCTGCCTTCGATTCAATCGAGCAGGAGAAATAATGGCTGAGCACAGATCGGGATTCGCGTCCTTCGTTGGGCGACCGAACGTCGGTAAATCGACTCTTACCAACGCTCTGGTTGGCGAGAAGATTGCCATTACCAGCGCTAAGCCTCAGACAACCAGACGTGCAATTCGTGGAATTGTTCACCGTGACTTTGGTCAATTGATTCTCGTTGACACTCCTGGTCTTCACCGCCCGCGTACTTTGCTAGGTCAACGCCTAAACGATCTGGTTGAGCAGACGCTTGGTGATGTTGACGTTATTGGCTTCTGCATTCCGGCGAACGAAAAGATTGGCCCTGGAGACAACTTCATCAACGAGCAGTTGAACGAGTTCCGTCGCGCAAAGCTGGTTGCAATCATTACCAAGAGTGAATTGGTTTCACCAGAGCAGCTCGCCGACCAACTAGTTGCTGTCTCGCAACTGCGTGATTGGCGAGCGATTGTGCCGGTGTCTGCAGTTGCCGAAGACCAGCTAGAAGTACTCACCAAGGTTCTAATCGACCTTCTACCGGAATCGCCTGCGCTTTACCCGCCAGAGGCAGTGACCGACGAGACTCTGGAGAATCGCATTTGCGAACTCATCCGTGAGGCGACGCTTGAGGGTGTCCGCGACGAGCTGCCGCACTCTATTGCTGTAACCATCGATGAGATGTCAAAGCGCAAGGGGCAGAACCTCACTGACATTCACGCCAACATCATTGTCGAGCGCGACAGCCAAAAGGGCATCATCATCGGTCACAAGGGTTCGAGGTTGATCGATGTTGGCAAGCGATCAAGACTAGAGATCGAAAAGCTGATCGGCAACAAGGTCTATCTTGGGCTTCGAGTTAAGGTTGCCAGCGAGTGGCAGCGAGATCCAAAACAACTCGGCAAGCTCGGTTTCTAGTGCTACTCTGAAATCGTGTTCTTCGGTCTCCTACTTAGTGGCCGCGACGAGGCCTAACCGGCCTTCCTCGTCGCGGAGCCTTCTGCACGGCTGACCACCTCCACACAAGGAAGACCTCTCAATGCAAAACACACAGCGCCCATCGGGTATGCCAGTACACAAGTACCAGCCCTTTCACGAGCAAATCAACGTTTCACTTCCAGATCGAACCTGGCCAAGCAAGCTAATCACCGAGGCGCCTCGCTGGTGTGCAGTCGACCTTCGAGATGGCAATCAGGCGCTGATCGATCCAATGAGCCCCGAGCGCAAGCTCAAGATGTTCAAGTTGCTAGTCGACATGGGCTACAAAGAGATCGAGGTGGGCTTCCCATCGGCTAGCCAAACCGATTTCGACTTCGTTCGCTTGCTCATCGAAGAAAACCACATTCCGGCCGATGTGACCATTCAGGTGCTAACCCAGGCGCGCGACGCACTTATCGAACGCACCTACGAATCTCTAAAGGGCGCCAAGAAGGCCATCGTGCACTTCTACAACTCAACCTCTGTGCTTCAGCGTCGAGTTGTATTCAACCAAGACAAGCAGGGAATTCTCGACATCGCTCTGGCTGGTGCTCG
>ERZ650308.427-NODE-427-length-22799-cov-5.377858_pt1 | contig 22799 bp, 21 predicted proteins | sample MGYA00376244_ERZ650308 | MGnify/ENA primary metagenome ERZ650308 (study PRJEB26733, sample SAMN07839295) | wastewater metagenome | biome: small river; feature: stream; material: water | place: USA: North Carolina | collected 2016-04-26 ... | reverse complement strand
AAGTTTCTTGGCCTGCTCTTCGGCCAGTCGAAGGGTCTGCTCAGACTGGGCGCCAAGTTCGGCGTAGCCAGGAGCTCCGCCCTTTTTTACCTGACTCTTTAGGGACTCTAATTCTGCCTTTAGAGATTCAACCTCGCTCGATGCGCTGAAGTTGTACTCGCGAACGTGCTCCAGTTCGGCACGAAGTTCGGTCAGGACGCGATCAACCTCGTCTTTTTCGTAGCCACGGAAAGCAATCGTGAACTGTTCGTTTTCCAAAATAATGAGCCTTCACTAATAAGGGGTCAGCCACCAGCAACTATGGGGTAGCCACTCCGTCTGCTTGTCTGAGTTTACAGGCATTTTGGGTCCTTTTGACTGGAAATTCTGGACCTTAGCGCGTTTGTTCGGGGAACTCCACATTTGGCCGTTTGGTAGGCTAAATGCAAATCATCTATTGCTCAGCGAGTGGATCCATGTCTGAAATTACCCCTGACCTAGTTAGGCACCTTGCCAACCTGGCCCGAATCGACGTCACCGACCAGGAAGTAGACCTGTTCACGGGTCAACTGGGACTAATCGTGGAGTCCATGGCCGCCATCAAGGAGGCTGTTTCCGGAGATGTGCCGGCGACTAGCCACCCGATTCCGATGGCCAATGTTTACCGTGAAGACATCGTTGAGCCTTCATTGACCCAGGCCGAGGCGCTCTCAGCAGCGCCGGACAGCGCAGACGGCCGGTTCCGCGTTCACGCAATTTTGGACGAGGAGTAAGCCCGTGTCAGAACTGATTCGCAAGAACGCCTCAGAACTTGTCGGCCTGCTAAAGTCGGGCGAGATTTCATCGGTCGAATTGACTCAGGCGCACCTTGATCGAACTGCCGCAGTTGATGCAGCGGTACACAGCTACCTTCATGTTGGCCCAGAAGCTGCTCTAGAAGCCGCAGCAGAGGTCGATCGCCGCAGAGCAGCAGGGGATAAACTCCACGAACTAGCCGGAATGCCGATTGCCGTGAAAGACAACCTGACCACGACCGATGCCCCGACCACATCGGGCTCCAAGATTCTTGAAGGCTGGATTCCTCAGTACGACGCAACCGTAGTAAAGAAGTTGCGCGCGGCCGGCATGCCAATTCTTGGCAAAACCAACTTGGATGAATTCGCAATGGGTTCATCCACGGAATTTTCAGCCTACGGTCCAAGCAAAAACCCTTGGGATCTCGGACGAATTCCGGGTGGTTCCGGTGGAGGGTCAAGTTCTGTCGTTGCTTCATTCCAAGCGCCACTGGCAATTGGTTCGGACACCGGTGGCTCGATTCGCTATCCGGCCTTCGTCACTGGAACTGTTGGCACCAAGCCAACCTATGGCGCAGTGTCTCGATACGGATTGGTAGCTCTGGCAAGTTCGCTGGACCAAATCGGACCTGTGGCTCGAAATGTATTGGACGCGGCTCTCTTGCAAGATGTGATTGCAGGTCACGATCCGCACGACAGTACATCACTTCCTGAATCGCTAGGTTCAATGACCGAGTCAGCGAAAAAACTTGACGTCAAGGGAATGCGCATCGGTGTTATCAAGCAACTTTCGGGAGAAGGATTTCAACCAGAGGTATCTGCAAGATTTAACGAAAGCCTTGAACTGCTCAAAAACGCTGGAGCTGAAATAGTTGAAGTTTCATGCCCGAGTTTTGAGTATGCGGTCGCTGCTTACTACCTGATTCTGCCAGCCGAAGCATCTTCAAACTTGGCAAAGTTTGACTCGGTTCGTTTCGGTATGCGAGTAACACCTGAGGGAACACCCACCATTGAGCGCGTGATGGCAGCCACTCGCGAGGCGGGGTTTGGCCCGGAAGTTAAGCGAAGAATAATTCTTGGAACCTACGCGCTATCCAGCGGGTACTACGACGCGTATTACGGAGCGGCTCAGAAAGTTCGCACTCTGATTCAAAGAGACTTCGACGCAGCTTTTGCCAAGGCAGACGTCTTGGTATCTCCGACGGCACCTTCGACCGCGTTTAAGTTTGGCGAGAAGTTAGAAGATCCGCTTGCTATGTATCTAAACGACATCGCAACCATTCCTGCAAACCTAGCGGGAATCCCGGGCATGGCCATTCCTAATGGAATTGCCGAGAACAATATGCCCTCGGGTATCCAGCTTTTGGCGCCGGCTCGCGCCGATGCGCGTTTGTACCAGGTTGGTGCCGCACTGGAAAAAATGCATGAAGACACCTGGGGCAAGCGAATGATTGACTTTGCACCTGAGTTGGAGGTGAGCAAATAATGGCTAAAGACGAATTGATGAACTACGAAAAGGCTCTTGAGCAGTTTGAAGTGGTTATTGGCCTTGAAGTCCACGTCGAGCTGAACACCAACACCAAGATGTTTTGTGGTTGCCGAAACGAATTCGGTGATGAGCCAAACACCAATGTTTGTCCGATCTGCATCGGCTTGCCAGGCTCACTGCCAGCAGTCAACAAGCGGGCCGTTGAATCAAGTATCAAGATTGGTTTGGCGCTGGGCTGTGAAATTGCACCAACCGGACGCTTTGCCCGCAAAAACTATTTCTATCCTGATCTGGCTAAGAATTTCCAAACGTCACAGTATGACGAGCCAATCGCTTTTGAGGGCGCACTTGATGTTGAAGTTCCTTCGGGCAAGTCATTCACCGTTCAAATTGAGCGCGCACATATGGAAGAGGACGCCGGCAAGTTAACCCACGTCGGTGGTTCTACCGGTCGTATTCAGGGCGCGGAATATTCGCTTGTTGATTACAACCGCGCTGGTGTTCCACTCGTTGAAATTGTCACCAAACCGGTTTACGGAGCTGGTGCGGAAGCGCCAGAACTGGCAGCCGCCTATGTGAGATCGATTCGCGAAATTGTAAAGGGGCTTGGGGTTTCTGACGCAAAGATGGAGCGCGGTAACGTGCGCTGTGATGCCAACGTCTCGCTACGCCCACACGGCCAAGAAAAACTGGGAACTCGCACTGAGACCAAGAATGTCAACTCGCTTCGTTCAATTGAACGCGCAGTTCGATACGAGATTCAGCGTCAGGCAGCTTTGCTGGCCAAGGGAACCGCAATCATTCAAGAAACTCGACACTGGCACGAGGACAAGGGTGCCACTTCATCCGGTCGTCCAAAGTCAGATGCCGATGATTATCGTTACTTCCCAGAACCTGATCTCGTTCCAGTAAAGCCTTCCAAGGATTGGATCGAAGAGCTGCGTGAAGGACTTCCGGAAAAGCCCGCTGATCGTCGCAAACGTGTTCAGGCTGAATGGGGATTTGCAGATCTTGAATTCCGCGACGTGGTAAACGCCGGTTTGATGGATCAGATCGAGGAAACCGTTGCTGCCGGGGCGAAGCCCCAGGCCGCGCGCAAGTGGTGGACCGGCGAACTTGCTCGAATTGCAAATAGCCAAGACAAAGACGTGATCGATCTTGAAATTTCTGGAGCTCACGTTGCGGAATTAGCTGGACTTGTTGACGCCGGAAAAATCAACGACCGTTTGGCTCGAGAAGTTTTGACCTATGTTCTCGACGGAGAGGGCAGCCCCTCAGAAGTCGTGGCCAAGCGCGGCCTCGAAGTTGTTTCTGACGACGGCGCACTAATTGCTGCGATTGAGGCAGCTCTCGCCAAACAACCGGATGTCATTGATGCAATTCGCGATGGACGCATGCAGGCAGCGGGAGCGGTCATCGGAGCTGTTATGCAAGCTATGAAGGGTTCAGCTGACGCAGGTCGAGTGCGAGAACTTCTTATCGAAATGGCCAGCAAATAAGTAAGGCATTCATTGGGTCAATCTTGAAACAAAAAACAGCCCCGGGAGTTATTCTCGGGGCTGTTTTGTTTTTGGGGTGAGTAACGGGGCTTGAACCCGCGACCCCCTGGACCACAACCAGGTGCTCTACCAGCTGAGCTATACCCACCAAATGCTGTTTGCGTTGACGCAACAACCGAATAAGTCTATCAGGCGGCGGCTAGTTCTTCGCAGTGATGTTTTCCGCTGCGGTTCGGGCCTCTTCTGTAGAAGGCCCAGGAACCGGAACCATCACGGTTTCTCGGTAGTAGCGAAGTTCTTGAATAGATTCGAGAATATCCGCGAGCGCGCGGTGGCCGCCATCTTTCTTCGGCAATTGGAAGTAAACCCTCGGGTACCAGCGGCGAGTAAGCTCCTTGATCGAGCTGACATCGATGTTTCTATAGTGCAGGTGCTGATCAAGTGACGGCATGTACTTGTTGATGAACATGCGGTCTGTGCCTATCGTGTTGCCTGCGAGCGGCGCTTCCTTAGCGTTAGGCACAAATTTCTTGATGTACTCCAAAATTAGTTTTTCGGCCTCGCGCAGGTCGAGACCCGATTCGACCTCGTCAATGAGCCCAGACTCAGTGTGCATGTTGCGCACGAAGTCATTCATGTTTGCCCAGGATTCGGGGCGAGGCTTTATTACCACGTCAAGCCCGGGATCAAGTACTTCGAGTTCGGAATTTGTGATTACAACGGCAACCTCGACCAGGCAATCTGACTCGGGATTTAGGCCAGTCATTTCGCAGTCTATCCAGACTAGGTTTTCTGAAATTTCGATCACAATCCAAAACTAGGGGAGGCCCGAGACAATCGTCGCGGACCTCCCAATTCTAGACTGGCAAATTAGCCGGAAGTAGACTTTCGACGGGCAGGAGCCTTCTTCTGCCTCTCAGCCTTCTTTTCAGTCTTATTCGCTGTCTTCTTTTCGGGCTTGTTTACGGACTTCTTTTCAATCCGAATTGCTTTGCGCTCTTTGCGGCCTTCGACCAACCAGTAAAGAACCGGCACAATCACCAGGGTCAGAATCGTTGATGAGAAGAGTCCACCAATTACTACAACGGCAAGTGGCTGGGAAATGAATCCACCTCCACCGGTTATACCCAGAGCCATCGGAGTGAGAGCGAAGATGGTTGCCAGCGCAGTCATCAGAATCGGACGCAAGCGTTGTCTTGCTCCATCCATGATTGCCTGTTGGATCGGTCGACCCTGCTTTCGATATTGATTGATCAAGTCAATCAGCACGATTGCGTTGGTTACTACAACACCAACCAGCAACAACATACCGATGAGTGAAGGCACGCCTAGTGGGGTGTCTGTAATCAGCAGTAGCCCAAGAGCACCGGTGGCCGCAAATGGAATTGATATCAGCAGGATCAACGGCTGAATCAAGCTGGAGAAAGTGGCTACCATGACTACGAAAACGATTGCAACTGCGGCGAGTAGGGCTAGACCAAGCTGACTGAATGAGTCAGCCTGATCGGCACTTATTCCACCGAGAGTTGCAGTTGTGCCAAGTGGCAGATTCACCTTTTCAAGTCGCTTGGTGACTTCGGCCGAGATTGCGCCGAGATTGTCACCGCTTGGAGTAAGTGAAACCTTTGCAGTTCGATCGCCCTTTTCGCTGGTAATTGAAACAGGAACCTCGACTTCTTCAATTTTTGCAATCGTTGAAAGCTTGACCATTCCTGAAGCGCTAGGGATCTTGATGTTCTTGACATCGCTAACTGTCTTTGGAATGTCTGTTTGCACAACATAAATGTCGGTTTCCACATTTTCGATGTTGATCTTGCCAATGCTGCTTGGGCGAAGTTTCGAAGCCACAATTCCACCAACGGTGACCTCTGTTAGACCCTTGGCCGCCGCTGCCTTGCGGTCAACTGTTACACGCAGTGTTCGCTGGGTTTCGGCTAGCGAGTTTGTAACCTCTGAGGTGCCCGGAGTTCCCACCATGGCATCTTGAATCTTTGCGATTGCCGCTAGGAGTTTCTCGTCATCGGGAGCGAGCACCTTGATGTCGATTGTGCTTGACGAACCAAAACCAGGACCGCCACCTGAACTGAACTTGACCTCACCAAGTGATGCATCTTTGGCGAATTTATCTTCGAGTTCCGTCTGGATTGCAACTGCATCTGCATCTTCAATTAGAGATACCTGAAGCGAAGTTCCTCCAGCCGAAGCGCCGAACGCAACTCGACCGTCACCGGATGACCCAATCGAGGTTTGAACAACTTTGATTTTGTCGTCTGCAAGAAGTATTGATTCAAGCTTTGCTGCGGCCTGATCCTTCTGTTCGAAGGTGGCACCCGCTGGAAGCGTCTGGTTTATAACGAAACCGTTTGAACCGGAGCTACCAATGAAGTCTGTCTTCAGGAACGGCACAAGCCCAAATGTGAAGACAAGAACCACAAGCGACGCAACTACGGTGATTACCGGGTGGCGCTGAGTGCCGCGCAGAACGGGGAGATAGCCGCGCTGCAACCAGCTCTTGCGTTCTTTTTCTTCCTCTATCTTGCGAGCCTTTTCCGCGAATACAGATGCTTCAAATTCACTCGCGGATGTAAGTTGTGCCGGGTTCTTTAGGAACCAATAAGCCAGAACCGGCACGATGGTCAGCGAGACGAAGAGCGAAGCTACCAGGGCAATGGTGAAGGTGAAAGCGAATGGTCTGAAGATTTCGCCGATCAAACCGCTGACCAGAGCAATCGGTAGGAAAACGGCCACGGTAGTTATTGTTGCGGCAGTAATTGCCCCTGATACCTCTTTAACCGCATCAAGAATTGCTTGCTTCTTTGGTTCGCCGTAGGAAAGGTGACGGTTAATGTTTTCAATAACCACAATCGAGTCATCTACAACTCGACCAATCGCAATGGTGAGAGCGCTAAGCGTCAGGATGTTTAGTGAGTATCCAAATTGTCCCAGACCGATAAAGGTAATCAAGACTGAGGTAGGGATAGAAATTGCTGTAACAAGAGTCGATCGCACTGAAAGCAGGAAGACCAAAATTACCAAGATTGCAAAACCAAGCCCTAGAAGCCCTTCTGTGGTCAGATTCTCTAGAGACTTTTCAACAAAAGGCGCCTGATCGAAAACTGTGACGATGGTTACGTCACCCAACTTCTTTTTTAGCTCCGCGATTTTGTCTTGAACGCCGTGCGAGACGGCAACAGTGTTTCCGTCTTGGGTCTTGACGATAGAAATTGAAAGCGCTTCTTTACCGTTGGTCCTTGCGATGCTAGTTGTCGGAGCGTTTTCGAGGGTGACGGTTGCTACGTCCGCAACGGTCAGAGCAACTGTCCTGGTAGTTACGGTAGGAATAGAAATTCCGGATGGAATTTGAGAGTTACCGGAGAATCCGGGAAAGCTCGAAGCGCCACCGGTACTTGGCGCAGCACCTGCGCCTGGTGCAGTGCCGGTGCTTGGGATTGTTCCGGTGTTTGGTGTTGAACTTGTAGTTCTGCTTCCAATCAAGGCCAGTTTTTTGAAATCGTCAAGATTTGCTATCGGGGTGCCAACTTCAACCGAAATCGATCCCTTGCTGTCGTCAATGGTTCCGGCGGGAATTACAAATCCGTTTGATTGCAGTGCACTAACAATCGACTGCTGAGATAGGCCGTTCGCATTCAGGACAGCTGTCTTGAACTTAAGATTGATTCGCTTTTCCTTGACGCCGGCAATGTTTACGTCACGGACACCCTTAATTTGTGAAAACAGTGGTGTTGCAATGTCGCTTAGATCCTGAGCAAGGGCTTCGTTGTCGCCATTATTTGCTGAGATGCCGAGGGCAATAATCGGTACCGAATCAAAACTTCCGGACAGAACATTTGGTTCAACATCTTTCGGAAGTGATGTCTTGACCTTTGCGATTGCCGCAGCCAAGAGTTCAGAAACTTTGGCCGAAGTTGTGCCGTATTCAAATTCCACTCGAACGATCGAGATGTTGCTTTGCGATGTAGAGGTGGAGTTCGCCAGTCCATCGATTTTTCGAACTTCATCCTCGATTACCTTGCTGACCTGATTGTCTACGACCTCCGGAGATGCGCCAGGATAGGCGGTCACAATGGCAGCTTGTGGAACCTCGAAAGAAGGAATCAATTCCTGCTTCAGGGCTCCAAGGGATATGAATCCAAATACCGCTGTAATTACGGTGATCAGCGCGACAACAGAACGGTTGGCAACACTTAGTTTGGCAAGACGAAACACGAAAACCTCTTTCAGGTGGATACCTATAGGCTAACCGCCCCCAAAGGGGCCCTATTCCAAGGCCCCGAATACTCAGCAATTTTTCAGGGATCGGGGCGAATTTGCCCAAAAAAGCAGGAAGAATGCGGGAAATTTTTGAAAAAGGCTCTAGTTGGCCTTAGCTTTCTTTCTGTTTGCTGAAATCACGCTCGCAACAGCCGAGATAAGGATTGAAGCGACAATCACGATGAGGGATGTGTTGCTACTTATCTCTGGAGCCCATTCGATGTGCTCACCGCCGTTGATAAACGGTAGTTCGTTCACGTGCATGGCGTGCGCCACCAGCTTGAATCCAATAAACCCAAGGATGAATGCAATCCCGTATTTCAGATATTCCAACTTGTCTAGCAAGCCGCCGAGCAAGAAATAAAGCTGTCGTAACCCCATCAGGGCAAACACGTTCGCCGTGAACACAATAAACGGATCAGTTGTGATGCCAAAAATTGCAGGAATTGAATCAAAAGCAAACATCACATCAGTCAGGGCAATTGCAGCAAAGACGACGATCATCGGTGTGAAAACTTTTTTACCGTTGATGACTGTTCGAACTTTAGCCCCGTCAAAACCGTCTGAAACGTGGATTCGCTTTCTAAGCAATTGAATCAGTTTGCTTTCGGACTCTTCTTCATCATCGTGACTTCTGAAAGCCTGGTGGTATGCCGTGTACAGCAGGAATGCGCCGAAAATGTAGAAAATCCAGCTGAACTGCTCAATCAGCGCTGCACCGACAATGATGAAAATTCCGCGCAGCACCAAAGCGAGAACAACACCAACCATTAGAACTTCTTGTTGGTATTTCTTAGGAACTGCAAAGCGGGTCATGATAATTACGAAAACGAATAAGTTATCTATGCTCAAGCTGTACTCGGTTAGCCAACCGGCAAAGAATTCGCTTGCCTTAGTCGCACCAAACAGTTGCCCGATGATGATTCCAAATATGACCGCCAGTCCTGCGTAGAAGGCTACCCATAGGGACGACTCCTTCGTGCTGGGAATGTGAGGTCGTTTGAAAACAATTAGTAGGTCAGCTAACAGAATTCCTGTGATTGCGACCATGGAAATAACTTCAAACCAAAAGTAGGTGTTTTCGCTCATTATCGGACAAGTCTATTTGCTAGATCTGCGCCATGCGTCGGTTGCCCACAGGGCCCAAACAATTAGAAGTGGTTGAAAAAGCAGGCGAATCGCTCTGGCTTCATCGCTATTGAGACCAAAGGCATCGGTGTGGTTTAGAAACTGGGATATATTTCCAGGAAACACTGCCAAGAAAAAGGCCGCGGTAATCCAGCCAACCGTTTTTCTACGACGCTTTAAAGCAATAAGCGCTAGGCCGAGACCAATTTCGACTACACCAGAGGCTAGAACGACAAAGTCAGGATCAAAGGGGAGCCAACTCGGAACCTGGGCTTGAAAGGTAAGCCGTGAGAAGCTGAGGTGCCCAATACCTGCAAACATAAGTGCTGCCCCAAGCGCCAATCGTGAAAGGGTTCTAATTCTGCTCATCTCTGCAAGTTAGCACAGCGGCTCATTTAGACTGAGAGGCGTTGCTTCAGGCAGCTAGCCCTCGTAGCTCAGTGGATAGAGCAAGAGCCTTCTAATCTCTTGGTCGCAGGTTCGATTCCTGCCGAGGGCGCTGAAAATGGATTCTTCTCTCTTTTTCTCAACAGACAGCGGGTCGCCGCGAGCCCTCAGGCCCGTGCTATAACTTGCGTATGAGAAAGATTTTGGGACTCACAAGATATGCGGTCGTTGTACCCGCACTTGCCTCGGTTATCGGTGCATTGCTGCTTATGGCACTGGGATCAATCGAAATCATCACAGTAATGTACGAAGTCATTGTGAATCAGGCATACCTGAAAGAAACAATCGTGGATGTCTTGACTGCCGTTGATGCCATTTTGTTGGGGACAGTTTTGTTGGTGATTGGCTATGGCCTTTATGAACTTTTCGTTGACTCCGAATTGGTTGTGCCGAAATGGTTGCAGATTAATGATCTAGACGATCTCAAATCAAAACTAATTGGAGTTGTCGTTGCAATTATTGCCGTGGTGTTTGTAGGTGTTTTTGTTGATGTTAATCGCGCCTCAGAGGTTGCCGCTCATGGCCTAGGAGCAGGTGCACTAGTGATTGGTCTAGCAGCATTCGCCTTTGCAACCAAAAAAGACTCAACCAAGAAGTGACTTCATATTTTTATAAATGAGATTTGCTGCAAAGTCTGGCGCTAAGCGAGTCAGGTAGCCCATCAGCTTTGAATCACTTCCAACATAGATACGACGGGCCTTAGCCTCGACCGCATCAACAATCATCTTTCCCGCTACTGCTGGGGCTAACACTCGTGCAGCTGCTTTCTTTTGGGCTTCGGTGAGTTCACCGTTGCCGAACGTGACTCCAGAATTGCCAGTGATGTTTGTTCCAATCGCACCTGGCCACACCAGTGTCATTGAAACGCTAGTTTCCTTTAGCTCGGAGCGGAGCCCCTCTGTCATCATGTTTAGTGCAGCTTTAGAAGAACCATAAAGCGTCTGACCGGGAACCGGCGCGAAAGATCCCATTGAGGAGACATTGAGAATGTGCGCCTCCGGGCGGGTCAGGAACACGGGTAGAAAAGCCTTGATCATATTCACTGGGCCAAAGAAATTCACGTTCATTACTCGATCAATTTGATCCAAACCAAGTTCATTTATCTTAACGAACGGTTGAATTATTCCTGCGACGTTTATGAGTGCATCTGCGGCGCCCACCTGCTTTTCTATTTCAGCAGGAAGCTCGGCAACCCGAGTTCGATTTGTGATGTCAGCTTCAAGACCAAAAAAGCTATCGGCTTTTTCTCCGGCAAGTTTCTTGGTTTCTTCCAGCCAGTCATTCTTTAGATCTAGCCCTGCGACCCTTGCCCCTCGGCGAAGCAATTCAAGTGCTACTTCGCGACCGATTCCGTTTCCGGCACCCGTCACAACTATTGTTTTTCCGTGCACCTTCAATGAATCTCCTTTTTTAGGTTAGTTCGAACTGTCCGCCATCAAGCTGGCCTTGTTTGCGGTAAAGATCTAATTTTTGACGAGTATCGGCGATGTCAAGATTGCGCATCGTCAATTGTCCGATGCGATCTTCAGGACCGAATGCAGAATCCTCATTGCGCTCCATTGATAGCTTTTCTGGGTGGTAGCTAAAGTTTTCTCCACGTGTGTCGATGATTGAGTAATCATCTCCGCGACGAAGCCTTAGTGTCACCGAGCCGGTGACCGCTGACGCTACCCATCGGGTAAGTGATTCGCGGAACATTAGAGTCTGTGGGTCCAACCAACGCCCCTCATACAGCAGGCGACCCATCTTGCGACCTTCGTTGTGGTAGTTCGCAACGGTGTCCTCGTTGTGAATTGCAGAAATCAACCGCTCGTATGCGATGTAAATCAATGCCATTCCCGGTGCTTCGTAAATTCCACGGCTCTTAGCTTCGATAATGCGGTTCTCGATTTGATCAGACATTCCGAGACCGTGACGACCACCAATTACATTTGCCTGATGGAATAGCTCAACCTGGTCTTTGAAAGTCTTGCCATTTATTGAAACTGGCTCACCCTGCTTGAAAGAAATTGTTACGTCTTCGCTTTCGATCTTCACCGATGAATCCCAGAACTTGACTCCCATAATCGGATTTACAAGTTCCATCGATGAGCTGAGCAATTCAAGGTCTTTTGCCTCGTGAGTGGCACCGAGCATGTTTGCGTCTGTTGAGTAAGCCTTTTCCACCGAAGCTCGGTAGGGAAGCTTGCGCGCTTGCAGCCACTCAGACATTTCATGGCGTCCACCTAGCTCGGAAACAAAAGTGCTGTCTAGCCAAGGCTTGTAAATGCGCAAGTTTGGATTAGCCAGCAGGCCGTAGCGGTAAAAACGCTCAATGTCGTTTCCTTTGTAGGTACTTCCATCACCCCAGATATCGACGCCATCTTCCTGCATGGCTCGCACCAGCATGGTTCCGGTCACGGCGCGCCCAAGTGGTGTGGTGTTGAAGTAAACCTTGCCACCGGTTCGGATATGGAAGGCACCGCAGGCTATAGCGGCAAAACCTTCGCGAACCAGTGCGGCTCGGCAATCAATTAGACGACCCTGTTCGGCCCCATATTCCTTGGCGCGGTCGGGGATTGATTCGATGTCATCCTCGTCATACTGACCCAGATCTGCAGTGTAGGTATAAGGAACAGCACCCTTTTCGCGCATCCAGGCAACGGCCACGGATGTGTCGAGGCCGCCAGAAAAGGCGATACCTACTTTTTCACCAACGGGAAGGGATTCAAGAACCTTAGACATGGATACAAGGTTACCCGGAATAACCCGCCCGAATTGGGGATTGATAGACAGATGAGCCTAAAAGAAGCCGAATTGACCATGTTGGACGGTCGCAAGACCACTTTCGCTGAGTTTGCAGACAAGCCTGTGCTTGTCGTGAATGTTGCTTCCCGATGTGGACTGAGCCCGCAGTATGAAGCGCTGGAGCAGCTGCAGAAGAAGTATGGGCCGAGGGGATTCACGGTACTTGGAATGCCTTCGAACCAATTCATGCAAGAGTTGGGCACGAGTGAGGCCATCGGTGACTACTGCTCCACAACTTGGGGTGTAACTTTCCCAATGACTGAAAAAGTCAAGGTAAATGGCCGAGGAAGGCACGAGCTTTATAAGTCGTTGGTGTTGTCCAAGGATGGAGCCGGCCTAAGTGGCCCTGTTATGTGGAATTTTGAAAAATTCTTGGTGCTGCCGAACGGTGATATAAAGCGGTTCAGACCAACAACTAAACCAGATGCACCAGAGGTAATTGAGGCAATTGAGACTGCACTGAAGTCCTAACTTCTAGAGCGCAAATTCACCCAGATCTATGCCTAAGTAATCGGCAATCACATCGCTCACAAGTTTGTGATCATCGCGTTGCGGCAGACCTGAAATTGTTGCGGTTGCCACAACTCCTTCTCCATTCACACGAATTGGAAAGCAGCCGCCGTGCCATGCATAGTCAGTTTCGTCTAGGTGCTCTACACGATCGGCTGCTCCCGCGAATCTAATTTGCAAGCCAACCAGATAGGAGCTGGTGTGCATACGGTTCACAAGGTTACGCTTGCGTCTTGCCCAATCTGCGTTAATCTCGGTTGCACCCGGCATGGAACTGAAAAAAAGGATTTGGTCGCCTCGTCGAATGTCGATTGCCACGCCCGCAGGGTATTTTTCAGCCTCAAGCCTGAGGGCAATTCCCAAATTCCAGGCATCTGACTCATCGAAAGATTTGAAAACCAACAACTCTTCTTGTCTGATGACCTTTTCAATGTCTGATTCACGCGGTTCATTCATTAGGCCACCGGACCTTTATTGAAGTGCTCAAAGACCATGTTGGTTCGAGTAGAAGCAACCGTTGCATTGCTTGATAAATTTTCGAGCACAAATTCGCGGACGTGATCATTATCGCGAACCGCAAGGTGAACGATGAAGTCTTCGGAACCTCCCAGGAAAAAAACCTGGATTACTTCAGGAAGCGAACGCATTTCATTCATGAAATCCGCTAGGTGAGAGCGCGCACCCGCTCGCAGCGAAACGGATATCAAAACCTGGCTGGCCAAGCCAACCGATGCTGGATTGATGTTCGCGCTGAAACCTGTAATTACTCCTCGGCTCACAAGCGAGCGAACCCTGGTGATACAGGTTGAAGGCGCGATGCCTACAGCCTCGGCAAGATCCGCATTTGTGATTCTGGCGTTTTGATTTAGCAGCCTCAACAGTTCGTGATCAATCTCGTCTAATTCAGCCTGCAGATTATTCATTGCCATGGGCCGGATACCTTCCTGAATCGAATTTCCAATAAAATATTAGGACATTTTCAGTAGAAAGTACGGTCTTTACACGAATGTAACGTAATACCTGCAGTATTTACCTGAAAGAAGGAGTAAATCATGCGCGTAGGTATTCCAACCGAAATAAAGAACAACGAGAACCGAGTGGCAATTACGCCTGCGGGAGTTCACGAATTAGTTCGCCGAGGCCACGAAGTGTTTATTCAGTCGGGTGCCGGTATCGGTTCTGGGTTTGAAGATGCCGATTTTGAAGCACAGGGCGCCAAGATGTTGGCAACCGCCGAGGATGTCTGGGCAGCTGGGGATTTGCTATTGAAGGTAAAGGAACCGATCAAGGCCGAATACAAACTTATGCGCCGCGACCAGGTTCTATTCACCTACCTGCACCTTGCAGCATCTAGAGAATGTACCGATGCTCTACTTTCTTCGGGAACCACAGCCATTGCCTACGAGACTGTGCAGTTGCCAAATCGTGCGTTGCCACTTCTTCAACCAATGAGTGAGGTTGCTGGACGTCTTTCTGCTCAGATCGGTGCTTACCAGCTCATGAAAAATGAGGGCGGTCGCGGTGTTCTCATGGGCGGAGTTCCCGGTGCGCCAAAAGCTAAAGTTGTTGTAATTGGTGGAGGAGTTGCTGGCGAGCACGCAGCAACCATGGCCCTTGGCATGCAAGCTGAAGTCACCATCATTGATATCTCCTTGCCAAAGCTTCGCGAACTTGACGCGCGCTTTGGCGGAACCGTACGCACGCGAGTCTCTACTGCTCTAGAAATCGCTGAGCAGCTTAAAGACGCCGATCTCGTAATCGGTTCGGTTTTGATTCCAGGCGAAAAGGCTCCAAAGTTAGTTACAGATGCGATGGTGAAAACCATGAAGCCGGGATCGGTGCTTGTTGACATTGCAATTGATCAGGGCGGATGTTTTGAAAACTCAAAGCCAACCACTCACGATGAACCAACCTTCAAAGTTCACAACAGTGTTTACTACTGCGTTGCAAATATGCCTGGAGCAGTTCCAGCGACATCAACGCGTGCGCTTACCAATGCGACCCTTCCTTACGTGATTGCCTTAGCAGACAAAGGATGGAAGGCGGCGCTCGCTGCCGATGAGTCACTTGCCAAGGGTTTGAATGTCCACGATGGCAAGGTCAACTATTCAGGTGTTCTGCACGCATTCCCAGAATTACCTTTCCAGGACCTGCAAGAGGCGATAGCTTAATCACGGCTAGGAGGGTTGCTGCTGGGTGATGCAGTGAATTCCTCCACCGCGGGCAAATAGCGCACGCGCATCAACCAGAACAATTTTGCGTTCAGGATAAACCTGCTCAAGTATTTCGACGGCTTTGGCGTCGTTCTCGTCATCGAAGCCACAGAGGATCACTCCGCCGTTCACTAAGTAGTGGTTAATGTAGCTGTAGTCAACGAAGCCCTCTTCGTCGCGCAAAGTTTTTGGAGCGGGCAGTGGAATTAATTCAAAGCCACCGTATTCCTCAAGAGTTCTTTTCACCTCGTGACTAACTGAATAGTCCGGGTGACTAGGGTCTTCTTGATTGTGAAAAAGAATTTTTGTTGCAGATGCAAAGCAGGCAACAATATCTATATGCCCTCGAGTGCCAAACTCGTCATAATCGCGGGTTAGACCTCTACGAATCCATATTGCTTTTGAGGTGCCAAGCTGTTGATGGATTTCGGCTTCTACTTCAGCCCGCGACCAGGTGGAATTTCTACCTTCGCCTAGTTGTACGGTTTCGGTGAGCATAACTGCACCGGCGCCGTTTACGTGGATACCGCCTCCTTCATTAATCAGTGAGGAGTTCAAAACTGCTTTACCAACGCGGTTGGTTATTAGGGTTGCAACCTGCGAGTCTTTCTCCCAACTTGCCCAATTTTGAGCGCCCCAACCATTGAATATCCAGTTCACACCAGCAACGTCTCCGGCAGAATTCTTTACGAAGGTTGGCCCAATATCTCGCATCCAGGCATCGTTTAGGGGAGCCTCAATAATCTCGATTCGAGAATCAAGATATTCTTTTGCGACTGCAAGCGCATCGGGTTCGCACAGCATCGCCACGGGTTCAAAATCGATGATTGCGTTAGCTACCGCCGCCCAGGTTGATCTAGCGTCGTGCCAATCCGTTTCGGTGTCTCCGAGCGTGTAACCCGACGAGGGCCAGGCCATCCAGGTGCGTTCATGGCGCTCCCATTCCGCTGGCATCACCCATTCTGAATAAGTCATTTAATAACTGACTCCTGCGATTCCGCCATCTTCACCGTCGCCAGTTTCGGTTCGGCGATTCACAACGGGTTCACCGAGCATGTCGTAAGTGTCTGGACGGCGAGTCGCTAGGAATGGAAACAGGTCAAGCCAGTCACGACGCTGGTCGAGGTCTAGATCTGTGACCAAGACTTCGTCACCGTCGCGTTCGGCACGGGCCAAAATTCGCCCATATGGGTCACAAATAAAACTGCTTCCGTAGAAGTTCAAGGAACCTTCGTTGCCATATCTATTTGGAACAATCATGAAAGTTCCATTTGCGATTGCGTGGCCGATAATTACCTGGCGCCACAGCGGTTCGGTATCAAATTCTGGGTGGTCTGGTTCGGAACCAATTGCGGTTGGGTAAACAAGAACTTCTGCGCCGCGCAGACTGTAGTTTCTGGCTACTTCTGGAAACCATTCATCCCAGCAAGTCGGCAATCCAAACTGCGCATCTACGTCTCTGAATTCAAGATCGTAAACCGGATAGGGTTCTCCGCTAGCTGGACCGGGTGCAAAATATTTATCCTCGTAGTAACCCGCGGTTACCGGAATGTGAAGCTTCGGGGTTCTGGCAACTATCACACCATCCGGGTTCACGATGATTGCCGTGTTAAGGGCACGTCCGTCAGGCATCTCTTGGAATTCATAGAGAGAGGCGTGCACATAGATATTATTTGCGCGAGCCGCTGCCGCGGCAAATGCGTGTGTGGGGCCGCCCTCTAATTGCTCGGCGATTGCGTTAGGTGTTCCGCTAGGCAACTTATCGGCCGGGTAACGGCTAAGGGTGAGTTCTTGAAGGCAGACAATTTGCGCACCGTTGTCGGCCGCTAGTCGAATACCTTCGTTCAGTTTGGCAAGGTGCTCGCTTTGATTCTCGTGCCACCTTGTTTGCACCAGCGCAACTCTCAGGGGTGACCTATTTGAATCTTTAACGCGTGACAGCGATGGTTGGGCCGGAGTTACAGTAACTTTCACGGTTTAACTCTCTTCATCCATGCTGTCAAGAATCTTTACTAGAGCGCTGAATTGGGTGCGCGGGTTCACGATAGCAAATCTAGCGTTCGGCATTCCTTGGTGCGAACTTGGCACCACAAATGCTTCACCTCGATCCAATAACTTTGCAGACCAACGGTCGTAATCCTTTAGAGTCCAATTCTTTTTGGTAAAAACCACAACCGACAGCTCAGGTTCGCGAACCAATTCCAGGTCGGCTCTTGTCCTGATTTCATCTGCTATTTGTTTGGCTAAAGCAATGTTTTGTCGAACGCCTTCGCGATAGGCGGCGACGCCATGTGTAGCCAGTGAAAACCACAGAGGTAAACCACGTGGACGACGAGTCAAGTTGTAGGCGTAGTCAGATGGATTCCAATCACCAGATTCGGTGAGTGTTTCAAGATACTCTCCGTGTTGTGTGTGAGCCGCCCTAGCTAGGTCGGGGTTTCTGTAGACCAAGGCGCAGGCATCGAATGGTGCAAACAACCATTTGTGGGGATCCACTATGAAGCTGTCTGCCTTCTCTACGCCAGAAAACAGAGGCTTACTTTCAGGTGAGAGGATTCCCGCAAGCCCATAAGCGCCATCGACATGGAACCAAATGTTGTTTGAATTGGCCACCTGCGCAATTTCATCGATCTTGTCGACGATTCCAAAGTTGGTCGTACCGGCGGTCGCTACGATTGCAAATACCCCTTCTCCGGCTGTGGCTAAAACCTCTGCAACTGCGGAACCCCGCAGGTGACCGGTGTCGTCTACCGGTGCCTTAATGATTTCAACATCCATAACGGCGGCCGCAGATTTTAGAGAAGAATGGGCTTCCGCTGAACAGATAAATTTCCATTTGGCTGGCAATGGTTTTCCAGCGGAAATTAGTTTTTGGGTTGCCGCATGACGAGCTGCCACAAGTGCACTCAAATTTCCAAGAGTTCCACCCTGAACAAAAACTCCTCCGGCGCTCTTTGGAAAACCAACCTCGCTCGCCAACCAGGAGAGGACTTCGTTCTCAGCAAAAACTGCTCCGGCGCCCTCCATCCAAGATCCGCCATAAATTGCTGAAGCAGAAACGATTAGGTCGAAAAGTTTAGAAGCTTCCGTGGGCGCCGAAGGAATAAATGATAGGTAATTTGGGTGGTCAGTCGAAATTGTAGAAGGTGCCAATATTTCACTGAATATCTCTAGAGCCTGAGAGCCACCTATTCCACTTTCTGAGATGGTGTTTCCCGCATTAGCTTGCAGCCACGTAGGTGATTGCGGACCATCCAGTGGGGCTGGATCGTATTCCAACCTCTTTCGCGCGTAGGCAAAAACTTCCTCGCGAAGTTTTACGGAGTCTTCATTGACGTCATGCATAACGAAAGCCTACTTTTGTTTTTTTCTTCGAACGAAAGATGCCGCAAATCCAAGCACTGACAAAGTTAAAAGCACCCATGAGCCAATCTGTCGATCTCTCGCTATGGCTTCGCAAGATGTCCAGCCCTCGGTTTGTACATCAACGCATGTACTTGGGTCGAATAAACCGATGATTGAAGCGAAAACACCAACTAGAGCGACGGTGGCGACCATAGCCAGGGAATTGTTTTGAATTTTTGCCATTTGGAAGTCTTAGCTCTAGCCCTGAGGTTCAGAAACGTCGCCGAATTCGCCGCCCTGCGATTCGATTTCTTTTCGAATTTCATCCATATCTAGATCTCGAACAGCCTGGATTAGTTCCTCGAAGGCCGGGGCGGGCATTGCGCCAGCCTGATTGAATAGCAGCACTCCATCGCGGAATACCATCAAGGTTGGAATGGAAGTTATTCCCGCCTCTCCGGCTAGTTGCGTTTCGGCCTCGGTGTCCACTTTGCCGAATCGAATATCGGTGTGCTTCTCAGAGGCTGCTTCGTAAACCGGTGCAAATTGCATGCACGGACCGCACCAGCCAGCCCAGAAGTCAACAATTGTGATTCCCTCGGAAACCACGGTGTCACCAAAGTTGCTGTTACCTAATTCAATTGTTGCCACGTGCACGACCTCTCGAAATTTGAGCCACGGTAATTCCGGCGATTACCAGGGCTCCACCAATCAACTGCAGGAACTCCATTTTTTCACCCAACCAAAGGTATCCGAATAGGAACGCAAAAACAGTTTCGGCAGTGGAAATCACTCCAACGCCTGTTGCGTTTAGGTGCCCTAATGCCACAAAACTCAGAAACATGGGTGCAAAAGATCCAAGTATGCCAATCCAAAGAATCAGCACCCAGGCCGGAGATGTAATTCCCGTGAGATTGCCGTCTAGGTCGATAGCTTTTGTAGTTAGGGAAACGTCGAAATTCCACCAACTACTGAAAATCATCCAAAAGATGGAAGAGATCAACATTGTGTAGAAAAGAGTAGACACGGGGTCTCGAGTTTGTTGACTTTTTTCGCCCATGATGAAGTAGACGCTTAGGAATATTGCGGCAGCAAAGGCAAAAATCACGCCGACCGGATTTAGTTGGCTATCCCAGACTTTTGAGACCACCATCAGGCCGCCCAGGACTAAGGCAACTCCATACCAGAGTTTTTTTGAAGGTTTTTCTTTGAATAGCACCAAGGCTGCCAGCGGCACCATGACGATTGCGGTGTACTCAATCAACAGCGCTATGCCTACAGGCAAGTTTTTCACTGCGTTTGAATATGCCCACTGCATAAGCGCAACGCCAATAACTCCAAACGCAATTAGAAACTTCCATTCGTGTTTTTTCACTCTGAAGCTCTTTGGGTTGGTGGCCAACATGATCAATCCAGCAATCAATGCTGTTGCAAAAGATCTGAAGAGAACAATCTGTTCTGGGGTTACTCCAGCCGCCATAACCACTTTGGTCGTGCTTGCGTTCAACCCAAAAAGCAGTGCCGCGGCAAAGGCAAGAACAGCTCCAAGCACTGGTTTCTTAGCTCTCACCGGGACGCTCATCTCTAAATGTGGGCGCCGTGCCCATCACAACAGATTCCAGCCTAGGCTAGTTAAATGATGAGTTTTTTCCTGGCCGGTGGCTGCTTCTGGTGCCTTGATAGTTCGTACATGCAATTTAAAGGCGTGACCGATGTGGTCGTGGGGTACATGGGTGGACACCTCGATAATCCTGGATATGAAGCTGTTTGTAGCGGCAATACTGGGCACGCCGAAATTGCCGAGGTGATTTTTGACGAAAGCATAATTCCGGCCGAGATCATCTTGGATATCTTCTTTACCCTGCATGACCCAACCCAGCTGAATCGCCAGGGCAACGATATTGGCACCCAGTATCGATCGGCCATGTTTTACACCGATGAAGCGCAGCGCGAAGTCTTTGCAGCTGCAATTGATAAAGCGAAGACAATATGGGGCGATGGCATCGTCACTGAGCTGACCGCCGCTGGAAAATTCTGGGTGGGCGAGGAATACCACCAAGATTTCTTTGCGAAGAATCCAAACCAGGGTTACTGCAACGCTGTCGTCGCACCAAAAATGTTGAAGACCCGAAAAGCATTTTTGGACTACATCCGCAACTAGACGGTAATTCGTGGGTTATCCACAGATTTTGTTTGCCCACCCACCATTTGCTATTTGGTAGCCAAACTCGAAACATGTCACAGTCCGTGACTTCAAGTTTCGAGAAGGGCAAAAATTGTCAGAAACACTTTCGGTCACCGGTCTGGTGGCAACAACTCCGCGCCATTTGGTTACCCAAGATGGCCTGCCAATAACTTCGTTCAGGTTGGCTTCTTCGCAGCGTCGGTTTGATCGTAATCAAAACAAGTGGATTGACGGCGAAACGAATTGGTTTACCGTAACCGCCTTCCGACAGCTAGCAATTAACTCGGCAGGTTCAATCAACAAAGGCGATCGACTGGTAGTGGCCGGAAAATTGCGAATCAGAGACTGGGACAACGGAGAACGAGCGGGAACATCGGTGGAAGTCGAAGCTGACTCTCTGGGTCACGACTTGACCTGGGGGAGCTCTGTCTTCACTCGCACTGTGTTAGTGCGCGAAGCAGAACCAGACCCGGATTCAGAATCTGAAGACCAATCTGAGTCGGATCTAGAACCGGCACTCGCCAAGAAGAAATAGTTTTCTGAACTGCTGGGCCGCCTTCCGTCCCCTCGTTGTCGGTGGTCCAGCGCTAATCCTCTTCACGGAGGTCCGGCACCCTCTTCGCCAAGCTTGCATTTATAGGCCCCAAATGGTGGTCAAATTGGTCGGGTAAACTGATACCCAAAGCAAGCCAAGCGTTAGAGGGTGCCATTCTCACGCTTTCGAGGCTGATGCTGCAGATACCGAAAGTGGTTAGTTCTCGATGGCTGAATTCATCTACCAGATGATCAAGGCGCGTAAGGCGCACGGCGACAAGGTAATTCTTGACGATGTAACTCTTGCCTTTATTCCAGGCGCAAAAATTGGTGTGGTTGGACCAAACGGTGCCGGTAAGTCAACTGTTCTAAAGATCATGGCTGGCTTAGACACTCCTTCAAACGGTGAAGCACGCCTTGGCCCGGAATACACCGTGGGTATCTTGATGCAGGAGCCGCCACTAGATGAATCGCTGACAGTTCTTGGCAACGTTGAGCTTGCGGTTAAGGAAACCAAGGCAAAGCTCGACCGTTTTAATGAAATTTCTGCACTGATGGCTGAGCCAGATGCCGACTTCGATGCGCTGCTTGCCGAAATGGGAACCCTGCAGGAGCAGATTGATCACCTAGACGCTTGGGATCTTGATTCACAACTTGAGCAGGCGATGGATGCACTTCGTTGCCCACCAAGTGACTCTCCGGTTACATCGCTTTCTGGTGGTGAGCGTCGTCGCGTAGCCCTTTGCAAGCTCCTGCTTGAAAAGCCTGATCTTCTATTGCTCGACGAACCTACCAACCACCTAGACGCCGAATCGGTGTTGTGGTTGGAGCAGCACTTGGCTAAGTACCCAGGTGCGGTTTTGGCTGTAACGCACGACCGATACTTCTTGGACAACGTTGCCGAATGGATTCTCGAACTCGATCGTGGTCGTGCATATCCATATGAAGGTAACTACTCCACCTATCTTGAAACTAAGGGTGCGCGTCTTAAGGTCGAAGGCCAGAAAGATGCCAAGCGTGCAAAGCGTCTTGCTGAAGAACTCGATTGGGTTCGCCAGAATGCAAAGGGACGCCAGGCTAAATCAAAGGCTCGTCTTGCACGTTACGAAGAGATGGCTGCCGAAGCAGACAAGATGCGTAAGTTGGACTTCGATGAAATTCAGATTCCACCTGGGCCACGCCTTGGAAATGTTGTTGTTGAAGTTGAACATCTCGTTAAGGGATTCGGCGATCGCGTACTAATTGATGATCTTTCATTTACTTTGCCACGTAACGGAATCGTTGGAGTTATTGGACCTAACGGTGCCGGTAAGACAACGCTCTTTAAGACAATTCTTGGTCTCGAGCCAGCAGATTCAGGTAACGTCAAAATTGGTGAGACTGTAAAGATTTCTTATGTAGATCAGTCACGTGGTGGCATCGATCCAAAGAAGACATTGTGGGAAGTTGTTTCAGATGGTTTGGACTTTATTAAGGTCGGCCAAGTTGAAATGCCTTCACGTGCATACGTTGCAGCTTTCGGATTTAAGGGTCCAGATCAGCAGAAACCAGCAGGAGTCCTCTCTGGTGGTGAGCGCAACCGTTTGAACCTCGCGCTTACCTTGAAGCAGGGTGGAA
>ERZ650308.426-NODE-426-length-22804-cov-4.346741_pt1 | contig 22804 bp, 16 predicted proteins | sample MGYA00376244_ERZ650308 | MGnify/ENA primary metagenome ERZ650308 (study PRJEB26733, sample SAMN07839295) | wastewater metagenome | biome: small river; feature: stream; material: water | place: USA: North Carolina | collected 2016-04-26 ... | reverse complement strand
CAACCTAACAATACGGATGTTTTTAAACGAATCATTTCAATATATTCAGCGATAGAAACATCAGTTCTTGTTTCAAAATCCATGTCCATTTGCTGACCTTCGCACACTTCAATGGCAGTTTTATTGAATAAATCTAATAAATGTGAAAGGTGTTTTGAGTCGTGTTTTGCTAACAATTGAAATGCTTTCACGAAAAGCACATCACCAGATAAAATAGCAATGTTTTGATTCCATTTTTCGTGAACCGTTGCTTGATTTCTTCTCAAAGGTGCTTCATCCATGATGTCATCATGAATCAAACTAAAATTATGGAAGGTTTCAACAGATAAAGCTGCATTGATTGCATTTTCTTTTTGCTCTCCAAATAATTCTGCACCCAATAATGTTAAGATAGGTCGCATTCGTTTTCCGCCCAATTGCATGAAATAACGCAGCGGGTCATACAAATTTGATGGTTTTAAAGGAAAATCTAAACGCGCAATTTCACGTTCAATATAATTGGTGTAAGCGCTAATTTCTTGCATTATTTCTTGATCAAATTCATTAAATACGTTCCGTAACCACTTTTAACAAGTGGGGAAGCAATTTGTTTTAATTCTTCCTCTGAAATAAACCCATTTTTAAAAGCAACTTCTTCAATACAACCAACTTTTAAACCTTGTCGTTCTTCAATTACTTGAACAAATTGACCTGCTTGCATCAAGGAAGCAAATGTACCGGTATCTAACCATGCTGTACCACGATCTAAAACAGCAACTTTTAATTGACCACGTTTTAAGTATTCAGCATTAATATCGGTAATTTCATATTCGCCTCTAGCAGAAGGCTTCAAATTTTTAGCAATTTCAACAACTGAATTATCATAAAAATACAATCCTGGTACAGCGTAATTTGATTTAGGATGAGTTGGTTTTTCTTCGATAGATACTGCATTCATTTCCTTGTCGAATTCTACTACGCCATAGCGTTCTGGGTCACTCACATGATAGGCATATACAACTCCACCTTCAGGATTATTATTTTCTTTTAATAAATTATCCATTCCAACACCATAGAAAATATTGTCACCTAAAATCAAAGCAACTTTGTCGTTTCCTATGAATTCTTCCCCAATAACAAAAGCTTGCGCCAAGCCATTTGGAACTTCTTGAACGGCATATGTGAATAAGCAACCTAATTGATTTCCGTTTCCTAATAATTTTTCAAAATGAGGTAAATCATGCGGTGTAGAAATAATCAAAATTTCTTTAATTCCTGCACTCATTAAAATAGAGAGCGGGTAATAAATCATAGGTTTGTCGTAGATCGGCATCAATTGCTTAGAAACTGCCAATGTCAACGGATGTAAACGTGTTCCTGAGCCGCCAGCTAAAATTATTCCTTTCATAATTGATGTATTAATCGTGGTTTTCTATTAGGTCATTTTTTTCTTCCTCCAAAAATTTCAAACCTGTCCAATCGATTTCGCTACCTTCGGCGTATGCGTCAAAATAAGGCTCTTCGAATGATTTGGTTGTCAATCTTCTTTCTAAACTCAATAACAATGCAGGCAATAAAACTAAGTTCGTAAACAATGCAACAAAATAAGTTACTGCTGATAAATATCCTAAAGCTTGTGTGCCTCCAAAATCAGAAAATACAAATACAATAAAGCCGAAGAAAAGTACAACAGACGTATAGATGATACTTAAACCAGTTTCTCGAATAGAAATTGCTACACAATCTTTTAAATCCCATCGTTTTACTTTTAATTCTTGACGGTAACGTGCTAAAAAGTGAATCGTATTATCTACTGTAATTCCGAGTGCGATCGAGAAAATTAATAGCGTTGATGGTTTCAATGGAATTCCAAACCAACCCATAATTCCTGCTGTAATAATCATTGGTATGATGTTAGGAATCATTGAAACGACTACAATTCGAACTGAAGAAAACAATAAACTCATCAATGCTGCAATGGATAAAATTGCAAAAACGATACTCGACAACAAATTAGTAACTAAATATCGAGTTCCTTCAGCAGCAACAACCGAAGTACCTGTCAAAACAACATCGTAATATTCTTTGTCAATCGCTTTTCTAAGGTTAGATGTAAAATTAGATTTTGAATAATAATTTTTTATTAATTCAGGATTCGTATCAAATTCATACTGCGTTTTAGCATTATTTTTTGCGATAACTGCAGTCAATGAATTATAAATGTTTGAATAGTTCTCTAACAATGAGTCGATGTAGGTTTTCTTTCCTGCTTCTATGTGTTTGAATAAGCGTTCGATGTCTTTTTTGTCAGGATTCATAATGCTATCAATGCTGGCTTTTACAGCAGCAACTTTATCTGCAACTTCGTACGAACCTATATCGCGCATTTGTGTCCGGATTCGTAATATATAGTTACTTGTATCTACCAATTCTTTGATTGAAAAACTTGAGTTATTATTAGTAGTATTGAAGTTATCCATGTATTTTGCCAACCTCACTTTATCACGATTCGCAATGATTGTAAATCGTTTAGGGTCGTTGTTGTAATAAGCCATATTCACAACTTTCACAAAGTCAACAACAGATAGACTTTTGGCAAACATCGAATCACGCTTAAACATTGCTTGTACTTCTTCCACTCTATTGAGGGTAGATTTACCAAATAAGCGACCTTTTTCTTTGTAGTCAATCATCACTTCAAAAGGAACAGCTCCACCAAAGTTGTTTTCCATAAAATGGATATCTTTAGTAATTGTATCTTTAGCAGGAATGTCACCCGTTAAATTTCCAGTTACTTCCATTTTTAACATACCAACAGCAGCAATTACAGTAAGAATTATCGTTACAACATAAATTGATTTACGGTTATTGGTTGTGATTTTAACTAACTTTTCAATGAAATTAACCGCCATTTTACGGTCTAAGTGGCGTAAATGTCTTTCAGGAGGTCGTTTTGTAAATGAAGCTAAAATTGGAATCAGACAAAGCGATACAACATAACACAACATAATATTGATGGAAGAAATCATTCCAAACTCATAGAATTTTTGAGAATTGGTGAATAAAAAGGTTATGAAACCTAACGCAGTTGTGACATTTGTAAGGAACATGGCGATTCCAGTTTTACTAACAACACGAATCAATGCTTTCATTTTGTTGCCATGATCTCGATATTCTTGGTGGTATTTATTATAGAGGTAAATACAATTTGGAATTCCAATTACAATCATCAATGGTGGAATTAACGCCATTAATATCGAAAGTGGGTAACCTAATGTTGCGATCGTTCCCAATGACCAAATTACAGTAATGGCAACAATTGTCATACAAATAACAACAACGCGAACAGATCTAAAAAAGAAGTACATTAAAAGTGAACTTACCAACATGGAGAGTCCAATAAAAATGTACATTTCTGATTGAATACGTTTCGCCAAAATAACCCTTAAATAAGGTAAGCCAGCATAATGAAATTCGCCAAAATAGGGTTTGTATGTGTTGGCTAATTTTTGAATTTCTAATACAACTTTAGATTTCTTTTGGTCGGCTAAAAAACGCTCGTCAATTCCGACCATCATTAATGAAACATGGGAAGAATCGTTGTATAACATCTTGGTATATAATGGATTTCTTCTAATTTCATATTTAATAGAATCGATTGTTTTTTCTTGATAAGTTACATCAGAAAAAATACGTTCGATAACAAATCGTTGTTCATTTTTGTTGTTTTTAATGGTAAACAAGGTTGCTTCAGAGATGATTGATTCAACACCGTTTAATTGTAGTATAGAGTCACCAAGCTCTTTCCATTTAAGAAAATTCTTTTTGGTATATAAAGAATCAGTTTGAATTCCTATGACAAATGTATTACCGTCTTCGCCAAATTTTTCTTTGAAAGAATTGTAGTTTTTTGTTGTAGGAGAATCTTTGGGAAGTATGATTCCATACTTGTTTTCCATGCGTAAACTCGTAAATGCATAATACCCAAAATAAACTGTTATTAAGGTAAATATACCGAGTATTGAAAAGCGATTTTTAAGTATGAAATTTGCTATTTTATGCCACATCTAGGTGCTCTGTTTAAAACGATAAGCTACAAAAATAGTGAAATTAAAGTAAAAAAAATAATTGAGTTAAAACAATCAATTAGCAACGAAAGGATTTAAAGTTCGGAAACCTATTTGATAAAAGATTTTTGAACTAAAATAGCAGCCATTTCTTGTTGAATTTTTTGCGCTTCAACTAATGCTTTTTCAGCAAAATCATCACCATTTGAAGCATAAATGATACCTCTTGAAGAATTGACCAAAAGCCCACAATTATTATTCCAGCCATATTGAACTACATCTTCAAGAGAGCCACCTTGTGCGCCAATTCCTGGAACGAGAAAGAAATGATTTGGAACAATTGCTCTGACTTCAGCAATTTCTTCAGCACGGGTAGCACCTACAACGTACATTAAATTTTCTTCAGTACCCCATTGGCTCGATTTTCGCAACACTTTTTTATACAGTTCTTCCTTGTTTTCATCTTTTATAAGTTGAAAATCCAATGCACCTTTATTTGATGTCAATGCCAATAAAATCACCCATTTGTTTTCAAAATCTAAAAATGGTGTTACGCTATCTTCCCCCATGTAAGGAGCAACAGTCACAGCATCACAATTTAGGTAGTCAAAAAATGTTTTTGCGTAATAAGTTGAAGTGTTTCCAATATCACCACGTTTTGCATCAGCAATTGTTAAGCAATCGTTTGGAATATAATCTATCGTTTTCTTTAAAGATTCCCATCCTTTTGGACCATAACACTCATAAAATGCAGTATTAGGTTTATAGGCAACACAGAAATCTTTTGTTGCATCAATAATTGCTTTATTGAATTCAAAAATAGGATCTTCAGTGTCCAACAAATGAGCTGGAATTTTAGATAAATCAGTATCTAATCCTACGCAAAGGAAAGATTGTTTCTTTTTTATTTGAGCAACAAGTTCGTGTAAAGTCATTTTTTTCTTCTTGAATGCTACAAAAATAAGTAGAATAAGTGTTTAATAAAAATGACAATCCGTTTAATTCGGAATAATTATTTGTTTAGAACTTTTTGTACGAACTGCAAAATAGCCGAAACAATCCCCTGAAAAATTAGATGTCGGATTTGTAGGTGTTGCACCTCTGTTGTTTTGATTGAGGGTAAACAAATACTTATATATTTCTGGTTCTATCATATACATATCAATATCAACGATATCACCTTTTTTTATTTTTCTGTTAAAGATGGGTTGTTGCATCAATTTACCATCAGACAATTGATCATCTTGAATATTATTACCTTCTAATTTTATGCCATTTTGAAAAACTGTGAAGCTGTAATAATTTTTTTCATTAGCAATATCTAAACGTTCTGGAATTAGCGTAATTACACTATTTATAGAACTTCCGATTGTTAATGGTGTTATTTTAATTAATTCAACAAAATGAGGCACCTTACTTGTAGCTATAAACTCTTTGTTTTCAGCTTGAACTTTCAGGGTGTAGATTCTAGAAGAATCAATCTGGTAATTTGTCGTTTCATACTTACCAGGACTAACTAGATTTAATTGTTCTTGGTTACCAAGATCATCTGTAATTGTAACAATTGCATTGTCAATTGTTGGATTGGCAATACCTTCATAGATGTTCAACGTTTTTGTGATCGAAACACTATGAACAGAATCACCTAACGTAAATAACGCTTCTATTACAAATTTAGGGTCTTGCGAATTTAAATCAACTTTAATTACTTTTTGACAAGCAAACAGACTGCTTAAAACAAGACAAATTAAGAATATTTTGAAATTAATTTTCATGTTATTTAAATTTAAAATTATAGGTAACAGATGGGACTAATCTAAATAAGGAAGTTTGCACAGCATCAGTAATTGCTGGGTTTTCTTCATTTTGTTCAAAACGAATTGAATATGCATTTTCACGTGCGTAAAGGTTATAGATTGAAAAAGACCAACTACTTTCATATTTAGCTGTATTTTTTCGCATCCATGTCAAACCAATATCCATACGGTGGTAGTTAGGCATTCTATATCCATTACGTTCTGTATAGGTGAAATAGGTTTGACCATTCAATTCATATTTTCCTGTTGGAAAAGTAACGGCATTTCCAGTGTAGAATACAAACAAGCCAGAAATAGACAATTTTGGAGATAACTCATAAATTGCAACAACAGATAGATCGTGTGTGCGATCTTGTTTGGCTGCATACCAGTTATTGTCGTTTATTCCATTTATTTTTCGTTCTGAACGGGATAAAGTATAGCCAATCCAGCCAGTTAATTTTCCTGTTTTCTTTTTTATGACAAATTCTAAACCGTATGCTCTACCAATACCAGTCAACAATTCTCCTTCTATGAATTCATTTGCTTGAAGATCTGCACCATTTCGATAGTCAATTTGATTTTGCATATCTTTATAATACGTTTCAATATTCATTTCGTATGCGTTTTCTTTGAAATTTTTAAACCATCCAATTGAAATTTGATCTGCAATTTCTGGTTTTGTATTCAAACTTGAAGGAATCCATAAATCTGTTGGTGAACTTGTAGTCGTATTCGAAATCAAATGTAAATATTGAGCATTTCTAGAATAAGCAACTTTGATGGAAGCAGATTTTGAGTAAACATAACTCATTGAAATTCTTGGTTCTAATAATGGAAATGTTTTAACAAATGAATTGTCACTATACATGTTTGTGTCTTGTACAATTCCATCAGAATTGAATGTATAAACATTTTCATTGTTACCTAGCATCGTAAATGCACTTCCTCTTAAACCATAACTTATGGTCATTTTTTCTGTCGCATTCCAGTCATTGGTAATGTATAATGCTGATTCTAAAGATTTATTAGGAGTTAATCTAATTGGGTTTATCAGTGATGACTCTGTCACATCAACTTGTCCAGGAATAATACTATGACGAATTACATTGATACCAAATTTTAATTTGTTACGCGTATTTGCAAAATACTGGTATTCGTGTTTTATGTTAATATCATTGATAGATGATTTTACAGAAAAGGCTAAATCAGCATTACTTATGGCAATTTTATAATCGTAAGAACTAACAATAAAAGAAGTGTTTGAAAACCATTTACCACTAATAATTCTGTTCCAACGTATAGTACCTGTTGCATTTCCCCAATCGATTCCAAATTGTGTGCCGACACCAAGTTTGTCTCTTCCAAAATATCCTGACAAAAACAACCTGTTTTTATTGTTTAAACGGTAATTCAATTTTGCATTTAAATCATAAAAGTATAGGGAATTCCCTTTGAACTCATCGGATAATCCTAGAAACACATCTGCGTAAGTTCTTCTGCCTGAAATTAAAAAGGATGCTTTGTCTTTTACAATAGGTCCTTCTACATTTAAACGCGAAGCAATTAAACCAATTCCTCCACTTACATTGTATCGGTTACTGTTTCCTTCATTCATTTTAATATCTAAAACTGATGAAAGTCGTCCGCCAAAGTTAGCTGTTTGATTTCCTTTATATAACACGGCATCTTTGACAGCATCTGAATTGAATGTTGAAAAGAAGCCAAGTAGGTGAGAAGCATTGTAAACTGGTGCCTCGTCTAATAAAATTAAATTTTGATCTGCAGAACCACCTCTGACATAAAATCCAGAATTTCCTTCACCTGCACTTTTTACACCAGGTAATAATTGCATTGTTTTTACGATGTCTTTTTCACCGAATATTACTGGGATTTTAGCAATTGCATTAGGATTTAAACGTTCAACACCCATTAATGGATCTGTAATGTTTTGATCTTGTTTTTTAGCAGTAACTTTGATTTCATTCAATGTTTTGAATTTGTCAGACAACGAAACTAATTGAATGTTAATGCGTTTATTTTCGTCTAATTTCAGAACCATTTCTTTCGGTGAATAGCCTGTAACTATGAATGAAATGGTGTAAACTCCTTGTGGTAATGAAAGTGAATAAAAACCATATTCGTTCGTTCGAACACCTATTGATTTTTCTAGAACCTTGATAGTAGCATCAATAATTTCTTCTCCTTTTAATGAGTCAGTTACTGTTCCGCTGATGGTGAATTTTGTTTGTGACCAAGAGAAAAAAGTGGTTAAACAAAAAAGTGTGATTAAGTATAATTTCATGTATTGTTTATTTCAGTGCAAAAATCGTAAATCATTTTGACTTCTAAACAATTAATTATGTTAAAGGTTTAAAAATTATAGATTTTCTTGACCTTTTAATTTTTCAGCATTTTCAGCCATTTTCAAAGCCTCGATCATTTCTTTCATATCACCATTCATAAATGCACTTAAATTGTACATTGTTTTATTGATGCGGTGATCTGTAATTCGCCCTTGTGGATAATTATAAGTTCTGATTTTTGCAGATCGATCTCCTGTTGAAACCAACGTTTTTCTTTGTGCAGCTCGTTCATTGTGTAAACGATCTAATTCTGCTTGGTACAAACGCGAACGCAATACAGAAATTGCTTTTTCTAAGTTTTTATGTTGGGAACGACCGTCTTGACATTCCACAACAACTCCTGTAGGAATGTGTGTTAAACGAATAGCAGATTCTGTTTTATTAATGTGCTGACCTCCAGCTCCTGATGCTCTAAAGGTATCTTTACGCACATCGTTCATATCTAGGTTGAAATCAACTTCTTCAGCCTCAGGCAAAACGGCTACTGTTATTGCTGAAGTGTGCACACGACCTTGTGATTCTGTTTCAGGTACACGTTGAACACGGTGAACCCCCGATTCAAATTTCAACATTCCATACAACCCTAAACCTGTAATTTCCATCGAAATCTCTTTGTATCCTTTAATCGTACCTTCAGAAGAGTTTAAAATTTCATACTGCCAACCCATTTCTTTGAAAAACATGGTGTACATTCTAAAACAATCTTCTACAAAAATACACGCTTCGTCGCCACCTGTTCCTGCACGCAATTCCATGATCGCATTTTTATCGTCTTCAGGATCTTTTGGGATTAACAAGAGTTTGATGTCTTCTTCCATCACTGGACGTAATTGTTCTAACTCATCGATTTCCATTTTTGCCATTTCGCGCATTTCTGGATCGGTTTCAGTTTCTAACAATTCTTTTGCATTAGCTAAATTACCAACTAAATTTTTGTAGTTTTTATAAACGGAGTCAATTTCTTCTAAATCTCTGTATTCCTTATTCAGTTTTACATAGCGTTCCATGTTTGAAATGATCTCAGGATCAGTAATCATGGTTCCAACTTCGACAAATCGAAAATGGATAGCTTCTAATTTGGATAATAGATCACTCATTTATAAAAAGATTGAATGCTTTTTTTTAATAATTGAAAGTTCCATATGGAGATTCAATTGTTAATTTTTTTCCTTCACTGCTTTTTTCAACTCGACCAACAATTTGTGCGTCGATGTTGAAAGATTTAGAAACAGCAATTATTTCTTCTGCAATAGAAGGATTGACATAAATTTCCATACGGTGACCCATATTGAAAACTTTGTACATTTCTTTCCATTCTGTTTTGGATTCTTCTTGAATCAATTGAAACAAAGGAGGAATTGGGAATAAATTATCTTTGATGATGTGCACATCGTTTACGAAGTGTAACACTTTCGTTTGAGCTCCACCAGAACAATGAACCATTCCGTGAATTTCACTTCTGTGTTGATCTAAAACAGCTTTGATAACGGGCGCATACGTTCTTGTAGGTGAAAGCACCAATTGACCTGCATTGATTGGTGAACCTTCAACTGAGTCTGTTAAATTTTTTGTGCCAGAAAAAACCAATTCTTCTGGAACACTTGGGTCGTAACTTTCGGGAAATTCTTGAGCAATGGATTTGTTAAACACATCGTGTCGAGCTGATGTTAAACCATTGCTACCCATTCCACCGTTGTATCCAGTTTCATAGCTTGCTTGACCAAAAGAAGCCAAACCAACAATCACATCGCCTTCTTGAATGGTGTGATTTGAAATCACGTCTGATCGTTTCATGCGACATACTACCGTTGAATCAACAATGATTGTTCGAACTAAATCGCCAACGTCTGCTGTTTCACCACCAGTTGAATGTATGCCAATTCCTTGTTCACGTAATGTAGCTAGTAATTCTTCAGTTCCATTAATTATTGCTGCGATGACATCTCCTGGAATCACATTCTTATTGCGACCAATAGTAGAAGAAAGTAATATTTTATCGGTAGCTCCAACACACAACAAATCATCAATGTTCATGATTAATGCATCTTGTGCAATTCCTTTCCAAACAGAAATGTCACCTGTTTTTTTCCAATAAGTATAGGCTAAAGATGATTTTGTTCCAGCACCATCTGCATGCATGACAATACAATAATCCTCATCTCCTGATAAATAATCGGGTACGATTTTACAAAATGCTTGTGGAAACAATCCTTTGTCAACATTTTTTATTGCATTGTGAACATCTTCTTTTCCTGCAGAAACACCACGAAGATTGTAACGAGTATCAGCCATAAATTTTAAATAAAGTACAAATTTAAGGAATTATTAGTAAAAAAGTTGTTAAACAACGGTTGCTTTACTAACGTTTCTGTATACATATGAGTTAAAAATATGTCTTCTTGCAAAACGAGCTAGAGTAGGTGAACTGTTTAATTTGTTATAAACATTTTTCTGAACACCAAAGTATTCATACGTACTACCATTTTGAAACGTAACTTTTAACGTTAATCCTTTGTATTGGTAATCTTCAATAGCATTAGTTGTAATCGTTTCAGTATATTCTCCTAATGTTTGTTCGTGTGTTTCAGGTGAAATTGAAACTAAAAAATGATACGCATCGATAATTGATTTGCTCTTTACTTCAGCTTCTTTCAATTTCGGATCTCCTTCTTGAAATTTATCAGGATGCCACTCTTTAATTAGTTTTTTATATTTCGTTTTTAAGGTGTTTAAATCTGCTTTTTGATCTACATCAAATAATTTTCTGTATTCAATAATTCTTTTCATTTTGAAAGGTTTTTTGTTGAAATTATAAACTAACAAAGATTTAGTTGGCACATAGAATGTGGTAAAAACCTTGTGAATTTTATTGTTTTGGGTGCAAAAGTACACATTTTTTAATGAACTACCGAAAGAATATTGGCGATTCATTTTTATTCAAGTTTTACTTGTTATAGCATTAATCGTTCAAGATTTACCAAAAATTCGGAATTAAAAGATCTTAATACTTCACTCATTTAATGCGAGTCACTTGAAACAGGAATTGAGATTCTAAAAGTAGAGCCATTGTTTTCTTCACTTACAACGGATATTTCCCCTTTTAAAAGTTCAACTATGTGTTGCACTAAGGTCAACCCAATACCAGAACCTTCTTTGTTTGAACCATTATGATCAAATTTCACAAAACGGTCAAAGATTTTTGGCAAATCTTCTGGTTTAATACCAATTCCGGTATCAATGACAGAAAACTCTAGCAGGCCACCTTTGTTTAGCGAAGTTTCAATTGTTACCGTGCCTTTTTCAGTAAATTTCAATGCATTTACGATTAAATTTATGAGTAATTGCTTTATTCTTCGCGGATCAGAAATGATTGTCTTGTTGCCAATTTTATTGTCATAGATTATTTGAATCCCTGTTCGGTTGTGTTTTCTTTGTTCATTTAAAACAATGGGTTTTAATTCTGAGATCAGTTGTTCAATTGTAAAAGTTTGGTGAATCAACTGAAAATCTGCTGTTTCTATTTTAGATAATTCGATAATGTCATTTATAAGTTTTAATAGATTATCACTGCTGTTTTGAATGATATCTACGTATTGAGCGCGTGTTGATTGATCTTTTTCATCTTCAATTAAACTCGAAAATCCAACAATTGCATTCATAGGTGTTCGGATCTCATGTGACATATTGGACAAAAAAGCTGTTTTTAGTTGATCGGATCGAATCGCTTTTTCTTTTTGTGCAATAAAATCACGTTTGATAATGTATAAAAGAAAAATAAGCAATGCTGAATACAAAAAGAAGCTCAAATAAATATCCCACATACGTTTATCTGGAGAAGGATAGTCGAAGAGTGAGCTTGATGCTGTGTAATCTATAAAGAATAAGAAAACAATATTTAAAAAGTAAATTGAAAGTAAAACGACCAACGCTCTCCCATGCCAAACCCACAGAACTAAAGCGCCAAAAGCAAAAATAAAAAACAAGACAGGACCGTTTGATAAATATTTGACATACCACGTAATGTCTAAAAATGCAATTCCAATGGTAGTTAAAATCAATTTTGGCCAGAATAAAAAATCTGTATACCGCAAAATAAAATACAATGCCATCATTATAACAGAACTCGAACTCGACATGATGAAAGGTTGAATTCTGAATCCATTGATTAAATGGACAACCGAAAGAATAATTAAAAATAGCGTTGCTGTTAAACAGGTTATCATGATGAAATAACGCTCACTATCCATTTTTTCTTTGTCACCAAAAAAGAAGTTGATAAATTTGTTTGGTTTCATTTTATGTTATTTGAATGATAAATTTAATGCTTATTGTGGAATTGTAATTGTAAATGTTGTTCCATTTATTTTTGAACTTTCACATACGATTTTACCACTATGTGCTTCAATGATTAATTTCACATAAAACAAGCCTAAACCAAAACCTTTAACATTGTGTAAATTCCCAGTTGGTACACGGTAAAATTTATCAAAAATCAACTTCACATCCTCCTTTTTTATACCAATTCCATTGTCTGTAAACGTTATTTGAAGTTGTCGATTTAGTGTTTTGGTACTAATGGTAATATGCGGTATTTTGTCGCAGTATTTGATTGCATTGTCAATTAAGTTGTAGATAACATTCGTGAAATGAATTGGATCGGCTACAATTGCATGTTTCTCAGCGTTTAAGCACAACTCAATATTCCCTTCTTTTTCCAATTGATTGAATAGGAAATTGTCTTTTATCTCTTCCAACAAGCTGTCTAATTGAATGGGCTCTTTTTTCAAAACCAATGGTTCTGTATCTAGTTTCGCAACATTCAACACCCGTTCAACTTGGTTTTCCAAGCGTTTATTTTCTTTGTAAATGATGGAGGCGTAACGTTGTAATTTTTCAGGATCGTTGGTGAAATCGGAACGTAATAACATTTCACTCGAAAGTCCAATGGTTGAAATGGGCGTTTTTAATTCATGCGTCATGTTGTTGATGAAATCAGTTTTTATATCCGAAAGGCGTTTTTGACGGTAAATAATAGTTATCGTATAGGTGAAAAAGATAAACACCAACAAAACTATGATGGAAATATAAATCCAAGGTGAAATCAATTCAGAAGGTTTTTCAATGAATTCAGATAGAACGTTAGGGAAAAATACCGTAAAATAATGTCCGTCTTTTTTCCAACTAAGTTTGGCTGAAGTGATGCCTGTCAAAGTGTCTGAAACAGGAGCATACAACGAATCTTTGGTGAATTTTATCAAATTTCCAAAAACGATGGAATCACTGAAACAATCGTAAATTCCATATTGAAAATCTTGGTGAATGCTGTGGTTGTAAAATTCCCGTTTTAATAAGGTTTCTAAATAATAAGGATGCAATTCTTCGTTGATATCCACCGTAAAGTAATTGGTGCGTAATTGTTTCACAGCGCCATACAAATCAGAACTATCGGCTTTCATCGTTGAAATTTCTTCCAATACATTCCGCAAGGCAATGTGTACATCTTCCGAAAACTGTTTAATGTTTAAGCGTTCTTCCTTTTCTTGAATGGCAATGTTTGTTTTTTGAATGGCAATGGTTTTGCGCATCCAAATCAATTGAACAAACAAAATACTTGCTAAAGATATTATGCCTAAAATGACTACGGCGTTAATGTTTTTACGAATCATATGAGGGATAAATGTACAGTTTTTTTAGCAAAAAAAATCCCCTAAAATTATTAGAGGATTTAAAAAAATTGAAAGTTAAATCACAAACCAATCACTTTACCTGTGAAATTAATATGATCTCCTTTGATGGAATAAAACAAGATTTGTTCGTTAGGTGCTTGCAATATTAATTCTATGCTTTCATTACTCGGTTGAATGAATTGTGTATGTATTATTTTGCCATCTAAGCTTGTGATGCTTAAAGTTACCATTTCCTTTACTTGCTCCAATTTAAAGTTCAATTGATCTGAAAAAGGATTCGGATAAACGCTAATTGTGGCACCAGCTGCATCTAATTCTTCTGTAGCTAAATAATTTGAAGCATCGAGCTCAACCATCCAAAAATCGTTACCGCCTTTTGAATAAACAGTTTTATTGCCGGAAATGGTGGATTCAGATGAGCCTTCAATAATTAATTTTGATGAATCATTTTTATTTACTTTTACTGTACCAGATTCATCAGATGTTCCTCCGTACGTTTTCTGTGTTACAATTGTTCCATCTATTTCGTTAATAATTAAAAACCAATTATCAAATCCACCATATTGTTGAGTTGTTTTGTTGCCACTTTCTTCACTATTACTAATTCCCGAAAGAATTAGCTTGTCCGAAGTGAAAAAAGAAATATTTGCAGGATAATCATTGTTATTTCCACCAAAAGACTGGTCCCAAATGATGTTCAAGTTGGTATCTGTTTTTACGACCCAATAATCCGAACAATTATTTGAGTTTATGCATCCTCTATTGGGTGCTGTTTTGTTTCCACCAATGCCAGTACGTGAGTCTACAGCAAAATAAAAAGCATCATTTGTTAACAATAGCCCCCCTGCAAAACCTGCTTCTCCTCCACTACCAAAGCACTTATCATTTAATTTATTCAGGTTCTGATCCAATGTTACAACCCACATATTTGTTGAAGTTCCTGCTGAATTTGGTGAAGTGTAACCGAAGTCTGTTTTATCCCCAGATAATCCACACCATGCTCCTCCTTTAATAATTATTTTAGCAGACGCCGTAATCTTAACATCATTTATTATATCGTCAGCAAAAGTTCCAATCGTTTTCTGCTGTACTATAGCGCCGTCAGTTGGGTTAATTTCAACCAACCAAAAATCTTGATTTCCTATATTAGGGCTAGTTTTATTACCAATCGTAGAAGTTGGTGTGGATTCACTTGTGCCAACTAATAAAATGTTGCCATTATTTAGAATTACATGTTTACTTAAATAGTCATTATGATTTCCACCATATTGTTTTTGCCAAAGAAGGGTGCCATTTGTGTCTAATACAACTAACCACCAATCAAAACCAGCAAAACTATTCATTGTTTTTTCTCCTGAAATAGAGGATCTTGAATTACCTAAAATGTAAATTTTATTATCGAGAAAAAAGCATTCTGAAGTATAGTCACTCAGATCTCCTCCAATTGTTTTATCCCATATTTTTTGATCGTTTTCATCCAATTTTATAATCCAAATGTCATTTTCACCCCTTGAGTTTTCACTTTTATCAAACGAAACGTTGGAATATGAATGACCAACTAAATAGGAAGAATTATTCAAGGTGTCTTCATACCGAATTAAATAGTCATCTCCCGAACCCCCAATAATTTTTTGCCCCAAATCAACAAATTGACCGAACACCAAGCTTGCTGTGAGTATAAAATAAAGTGCTGTTAGTTTTTTCATAATTTTTTATTGGGCAATTGTTATAAACGTTATTGGTTTCATAAATCTAAATTAAACTATTTTTTTAATATTCAAATTTTTTCACAAAAAAAAAACCGCAGTTTTACCGCGGTTTAAATTTTATCAAAAGCAAGTCTTAAAATCCTTGAACACCGTTTACGGTCGTGTATTTTAAAATGTTTTTCTTATCTGGGTGAATTCGCGCAAATGCAGATTGTACCGCTAATGTTCCTTCGTGGAAACCACATAAAATCAATTTCAATTTATTTTCATACGTGTTTACATCGCCAATGGCATAAATTCCTGGGATATTCGTTGAATAATCTAAGGTATTTACTTTGATAGCGTTTTTATCAATTTCTAAGCCCCAATCAGCTATTGGACCCAAACTTGGTTTCAAGCCAAACAATGGAATGAAATGATCTGTGTTTCGAATAATTTCCCCATCTTTTTGATGCGTAATAACTATTTGTTCAACGTTATTCGCTCCTTTGATTCCCGTAACTTCAGCTTCTGTCACCAAAACGATTTTACCTTTACCGGCCATGTCGATTACTTTTTGAACAGAATCTAAATGTCCACGGAACGAACTACTTCTGTGAACTAAAACCACTTCTTTGGCAATTTTACGTTCTGCTAAAAATATCGACCAATCCAATGCTGAATCACCACCACCTGCAATTACAACGCGCTTGTCTTGGTAGAATGTAGGGTCTTTAATGATGTATTCTACACCTTTATCTTCGTATGCTTCTAAATTTTCAATCGGTGGTTTACGTGGTTCAAAAACACCTAAACCTCCTGCAATCATAACAATTGGTGCTTCGTGTTTAGTTCCTTTAACAGTTGTCACAATGAATTTATCATCTGCAGTTTTTTCAATGGTCATAGCTGCTTCGCCCAAGGTAAATCCTGGTTTGAAAGGCGCTGCTTGTTCCATCAAATTATCAATTAATTCACCCGCCAAAACGCTTGGAAATCCTGGGATGTCGTAAATTGGTTTTTTCGGATAAATCTCTGAACATTGACCTCCAGCTTGTGGCAAAGAGTCAATTAAATGACATTTTAATTTTAATAATCCTGCTTCGAAAACGGTGAAAAGTCCAACTGGGCCAGCACCAATAATGATAATATCTGTTTGAATCATGTTGTGTATGTAAAAAAACGCTGTAAAGTTAATGATTACTTTAAAAACAACTTTAGAGAAAAAATGTTCTTTTGAACGATGAATAGTTTAAATGTATTTTTTGGCAAATTCCCACAAAACAACTCCTGCACAAACCGAAACATTCAAGCTATGTTTGGTCCCAAATTGTGGGATTTCAATAACAGCATCTGAGCCATCAATAGCGGCTTGATTTACACCATTGACTTCGTTTCCAAAAATCAAAGCAAAACGATCGCCAGGCAACGAACTGCAATCTTGAAGAAATGTAGTTTTTTCTGTTTGTTCAATGCTGCAAATGGTTGTGTTTTCAGCTTTCAATTGTTGGATCAACTGCGTAATGTCTGTTACATGTTCCCATTCAATAGATTCTGTTGCACCAAGCGCTGTTTTTTGTATTTCACGATGAGGTGGACAAGCAGTTATGCCGCACAAATAGATTTTTTCAACATTAAACGCATCGGCTGTTCTAAAAAAAGAACCCACATTGTTCAAACTTCGAATGTCGTCTAATACTAAGATCAAAGGGAATTTTTTCTGCACTTTAAATGCTTCTTCGCTCACACGATCCAATTCCCACAATTTTAATTTTTTATTCATCGCTACAAAAGTAAGGAGATTATTTGTTGAAACAAAAAAGGGTTTTAGTTGGGCGCGAGAACTGTCAGTATAATTAAGATTTATTGAACAGATCCAACTGCAAAAAGAATCGCTTCTATCAGAACATTCAAATTGATGTCTTGGATTGATTTAAATTTGATGCAATATCCTGTTACTTTTGCTTTTCCTAATTGATCGCCAATAAATTGATTGAGAAGGGTTTTGTCTTTCAAACCAATGATGTAAATCGATATTCCAGTTGAATTGGCACTCAGTCCAACTTGAAAAAGTTCTTTCGTTTTTCCTTTTGCAGTTTGATGAAGATGCATGCCATATCCAATTATTGGGTTGGTGATAATTTTACCCTGCTCATCTAATCCATCATCAAACCATAAATGTTTGTTTTTCAGCGTATTTGATAATTGTTGGTGCAACATGTTTATTTCATTTGACTTAGTCTCCGGTAAACTTGCGATGTGTGCTTTTATATGTTCTAAAGTCTGTGTAGGATAAAGCATAATTTTAAACTAAAAAGTATTTTTTTAAAGGAAAATCAATTCCTTTTTCAAACGTAGGAAAATTAGGTCAATTATTCAAGTTTCTATCTAAGTTGTTGAAAACATCTGTTTTGCTTGTTTTGAAATCTCATGGATTGCCTCTAAATTTACCTTTTCAAAAAAACAGCAATAAATTGGCAAAAGAAAAACAAGATAAAAGCGCTACTGAAACGCCTTTAATGAAACAATACAATCAAATCAAAGCGCGACATCCGCAAGCTTTGTTGTTGTTTCGGGTAGGTGATTTTTATGAGACATTTGGTGAAGATGCAATTAAAACTGCCAAAATATTAGGAATCATTTTAACGAAACGAGGAGCAGGTTCACCTTCTGAAATTGAATTAGCTGGTTTTCCGCACCATTCTTTGGATACGTATTTGCCAAAATTGGTCAGAGCAGGTCAACGCGTTGCAATCTGCGATCAATTGGAAGATCCTAAAATGACTAAAACCATTGTAAAAAGAGGTGTGACAGAATTAGTAACACCGGGAGTTTCTTTCAACGATCAAGTATTAGATAAAAACAAAAACAATTTCTTGTGTGCCATTCATTTTGAAAAAGACGTGTGTGGTATTTCCTTTTTGGATGTATCAACGGGTGAGTTTTTAGTAGCGCAAGGAAATAAGGAATACATCGAAAAATTAATTCAAGGGTTTGAGCCAACTGAAGTGTTGTTTCAAAAAAACAAATCGAAAGAATATGAAGCCCTCTTTGGTGATAGATTTTATACGTTTCGCTTAGAAGATTGGGTTTTTACACCCGATTTCGCGCATGAATCATTGAATAAGCACTTTGGCACAAATTCTTTAAAAGGTTTTGGAGTTGACTCTTTAAATCAAGGGATTTTAGCTGCTGGCGCTATTTTGTTTTATTTGTCAGAAAACCAACACAATCGTTTGTCGCATATAACTTCTATTGCTAGAATTGAAGAAGAAAAATATGTGTGGCTAGATCGATTCACTGTTCGCAATTTAGAGTTAATTAGTTCGCCGCATGAGAATGCTACGACCTTAGCCGCTGTGCTGGATCGTACAAAAACTCCAATGGGAGGACGAATGATGAAACGCTGGATTGTTTTGCCATTGAAAGATGAACAACCCATCAATCAACGATTACAAGCGGTTGCTTATTTGAAAGATGCGGAGCCAATTGCTTACGAAATAAGGGAGCGATTAAAAGAAATTGGAGACATTGAACGCTTGATTTCAAAAGTTGCAGTTGGTAAAGTGAATCCGAAAGAAGTGATGCAATTGCGACGAACGTTGGCACAGATTGAACCGATTCAATCACAGCTTTCCGCTGCTACTGATATAGGTTTAAAACGAATTGTAAGTCAATTGAATCCGTGTAATCCATTGATGCAATTGATCGAACAAACCTTGGTGGATGACCCAGCGATTCAAGTTGGAAAAGGATTTATTATTCGCGAAGGATGTCATCCAGAATTGGATGAGTTGCGTATCATTTCGATGAATGGGAAAGATTACTTGGAAGATTTACAAAATCGCGAGTCGGAAAGAACGGGAATTCCTAGTTTAAAAGTGGCATTCAACAATGTATTTGGTTATTATTTAGAAGTTAGAAACACGCACAAAGACAAAGTTCCTGAAGAATGGATTCGTAAACAAACTTTAGTGAATGCTGAGCGTTACATTACCGAAGAATTAAAAGAATACGAGACAAAAATATTAGGTGCTGAAGAAAAAATTCATGCCATTGAGTTGCGCTTATTTCAAGAGTTAGTGCTTTCAATGGCGGATTACATTCAAGTCTTACAACAAAATGCGTTTTACATCGCCCAGTTAGATTGCTTATTGTCATTTGCGATTGTTGCAAAAACGAATAATTATAAGTTGCCAACAATTCAATCTGATTTCACCATCAATATCAAGCAAGGACGTCATCCTGTAATTGAGAAACAATTAAAAAATGGAGATGAATACATTGCAAATGATGTTTTTTTAGACACAGAACAGCAACAAATCATCATGATTACAGGTCCCAACATGAGTGGTAAAAGTGCGCTTTTGAGACAAACTGCGTTGATTTGTTTAATGGCGCAAATGGGATCTTTTGTTCCTGCTGAATCAGCAGAAATTGGACTCGTAGACAAAGTATTTACGCGTGTAGGTGCATCTGATAATATTTCATCAGGAGAATCCACATTTATGGTGGAAATGAATGAAACGGCTAGTATATTAAATAATTTGTCGGATCGCAGTTTAATTTTATTGGATGAAATAGGAAGAGGTACAAGCACTTATGATGGAATTTCCATTGCTTGGGCGATTGCTGAGTACATTCATGAGCATCCAAAATCGAAAGCAAAAACTTTATTTGCGACGCATTATCACGAATTGAATGAAATGACCAATCTATTTACTCGGATTAAAAATTTCAATGTTTCTGTTAAAGAAACTGGTTCGAAGATATTATTTACCCGAAAATTAGTAGAAGGTGGAAGCGAGCATTCATTTGGGATTCATGTAGCAAAATTAGCAGGTATGCCAACAAAGGTATTGCACCGTGCAGAATTGATGTTGAAGGAATTAGAAAAAAGTCATGACTTAGGCGAGAAAACTGAAATGAAAGAAAAAGTGAAGAAAGCGGTTGCTTCAGATTCGATGCAGTTAAGCTTTTTTCAATTAAACGATCCTGTTTTGGAGCAAATTAGAGATGAATTGGTAAGTATAGATATCAATGCGTTGACACCGGTAGAAGCATTGATGAAGTTGAACGAAATCAAGAAGTTAACTGGCGGTTAAAAAAATAAATTAAAAAAAACCAACAAAGTGTATTGTCTTTTTAGAAAAACTTTATACATTTGTCGCCCGTAACAAACGAAAACATCGGTTTTCAATTTTTTGTTTCTGGATTCAGTAATGAATTGAAATATTGCGAGAGTAGCTCAGTTGGTAGAGCACAACCTTGCCAAGGTTGGGGTCGCGAGTTCGAATCTCGTCTCCCGCTCAAGTCCGCTCGGATGGTGGAATTGGTAGACACGCCGGACTTAAAATCCTGTGCCTGTATGGGCGTGCGGGTTCAAGTCCCGCTCCGAGTACTAAAGAGTCTCTGAATCTCAGAGACTCTTTTTAGTTTTAAAACATTAAAAACATACGAATTGGCTTCCACCTTTCGTATTGATTAATCCCATTCACTTTGTGTTTGGGATTTTTCTTTTCAACTAATTTGTTCTAAATTTTCTTCACTTTAATTGTAATCAAAAAAATTAACTTACTTTTACTGACCATTTGGTCAAACTTTTTGGTTAATATGAAGAAAGTAACAGAGTCTGAACGTAAAATTATTGATGCTGCAAAGAAAATCTTTGAGCGATATGGATACACTGGAGCGCGTATGCAGATGATTGCAGATGAAGCTCAAATCAGTAAAGCTTCTTTACATTATTATTTTCGAAGTAAAGAAAAATTGTTTGACCACATTTTTCATGAAACAATGGAGGAATTCATGCCTTTGATTTCAACGTGGGAAGATAATGAAGATGATTGGCAGTTTAAATTAAGAACTTTTATTTTAAATTTTTTTCAATTCCTACAAAAAAAATCGATGTTGTTTATTCTTCGAGAAATAAACCGTGATCCTTCATTGATGACAGATCGAAAAGATAAGGTTACCAAAAAGAAAAATCGATTTATTGCATATTTTGATCGCCTAATGTTAGAAGGGAAAATCAAAGAAATTGATGTTCGATTGATTTATATTTTCATGCATTCACTTTGCGCTTTTCCAATATTAAATAGTACACTTTTTAAAATGAATACCCAAATGAATGATGAGGAATATGCTTCTTTTCTGGAAAAATACCCTCATCTAGTAGCAGATTTCATTATTCAAACAATACATCTAAAAAACAACTAATTTATGCTTAAACAATTTCACCTTTTTAAAAAGAAAAGTTACTTTTTGTTCTTATTACTACTCGCAAATGTTGGTTTTAGTCAAGTAAACAAAGAAATTTCTCTCGAACAATTGCAACAATTGGTGGTAAATTACTATCCTACGTTGAAACAGCAATTAATGTATGGTAAATTAGCTGAGTCAAAAAAACAATTGTTAAACACAAATTATCTGCCTCAAATTTCACTTGTTGGAACGGCAACCTATCAATCAGAAGTAACTAAGTTTAATTTTAGTATTCCTGGAGCAACGACATTTAATCAAAAACAAGATCAATACAGTGTTGGATTGGAATTAAAAGAAAATATTTTTGATTATGGCGCCATTAAAACGCAAAAGAAAATTGAACTGTTGATAGCTGAGTCTCAAAATAAACAAATTGATGCGGATTTTATAAAAGTGAAAGAGCGAATTGAGCAATTGTATTCAACCATTCAGCTTTGTGTTGAAAATTTATCAATTCTTGCATTAAAACAAGTTGAATTGACAACAAAACAAAAACGCGTTAGTTCTTTAGTTCAAAATGGTGCTGGATTGAAAAGTAGTTTATTAGTTATTGAAGCAGAAATATTGATGACTGAACAGAAAATTGCAGAAGTAAAGTCGATGAAACAAACATGTATAGAAGTACTTTCACTATTAACAAACCAAAAGTTTGATGCAACAACTCGTTTTAAAGATATTGAAACAAACGCAACTTTAAAAGTTACATTAAACCGCCCAGAGTCTCAACTTTTTGAATTACAGAAGAATACAAATTCATTGCGGGAGAAGATGATTACAAAATCAAATTTACCAAAGGTTTATGTATTTGGCCGTGGCTATTACGGTCGTCCAGGGTATAATTTTTTAAACAACGATTTTAGAACATATGGAATGGTTGGTGTAGGTTTAAATTGGAATTTATCTTCTTACTATACATCAGGTAAGGAAAAGAAAAACCTTCAAAAGATCGGAAGAGCA
>ERZ650308.423-NODE-423-length-22856-cov-5.858076_pt1 | contig 22856 bp, 20 predicted proteins | sample MGYA00376244_ERZ650308 | MGnify/ENA primary metagenome ERZ650308 (study PRJEB26733, sample SAMN07839295) | wastewater metagenome | biome: small river; feature: stream; material: water | place: USA: North Carolina | collected 2016-04-26 ... | reverse complement strand
TGCGAAGAAGACTGTTGCAAAGAAGACTGTTGCAAAGAAGGCAGCTCCTAAGAAGGCTGTAGCAAAGAAGTCTCCTGCAAAGAAGACCGCTGCTAAGAAGCCAGCTGCTAAGAAGGCTGTAGCAAAGAAGTCTCCTGCGAAGAAGACTGCTGCTAAGAAGCCAGCTGCTAAGAAGGCTGTTGCTAAGAAGGCTCCTGCAAAGAAGACTGCTGCGCGCAAGCCAGCTGCTAAGAAGGCAGTAGCAAAGAAGGCTCCAGCACGTAAGCCTGCTGCAAAGAAGGCTGTTGCCAAGAAGGCTCCTGCGCGCAAGCCAGCAGCTCGTAAGGTAGCAAAGAAGAAGTAATTTTTCTAAACCTTTATAAAAAGAACCCTGCCGAGAGGCAGGGTTCTTTTTTGCTTCGAGGTTATTTTGAAATTACCCAAGCCGCGGCTTCATCCAGGTTGGGGTGTTTGAATTTGAAGCCAGTTGCTAGCAACTTGTCTGCCGACATGTTTTGACTGCAAAGCAAAAGCTCAGTCGCCGCCTCGCCAATAAAAAGCTTCAGTGCAAAAGCTGGAACTGGAATTAGTGCGGGGCGGTTCAATTGCTTGGCTAGGGCAACCACAATGTCTTTACAGGTTGCCGGTTGGGGGGCTGTGAGATTGAATGCGCCGGTGGCGGTGGGTGTCTTGATCAAATGAATGATCGCAGCTGCTTCATCCACTTGACTGATCCATGCCCACCACTGTTTGCCGGAACCCAACGGACCACCCACACCAAGTTTTATTAGCGGCAGTAAACGACCCAGAGCGCCCAACTGTCGAGACATGACCATGGTGGTTCTGGCCAGCACTACGCGCACTGCCTGTGGTGCCTTCTGCGCTTCCAGCTCCCATTCGTTTGCCAGGTCGCTCAAGAATCCAGTTCCCTTTGGTGAATGCTCTGTAAGAATCTGGTTTCCGCTGTCTCCGTAAAAGCCAGATGCAGAGCCGCTCACAAAAACTTTGGGCGGGTTTTTAGCCGCAGCCATGGCGTTTACCAAGGTTCTGGTGGAGTCGATTCTCGACGAAACGATTTCCAATTTGTATTTTTTGGTCCAGGGAATTTTGCCTGTTGTGGCCCCGGCCATGTTCACCACTGCGTCAATCGTTTCCATCAGGTCATCGGGGATTGAACCGGTTGCCGGGTTCCATTCGATCTCATCCGCAGCTTTAGCCTTGCGACGAACTAATTTGATGGCTTGGTGACCATCGGCCTTGAGTTGTCTGGCTACCTCTGAGCCAACTAAACCACTGGCACCTGAAATCAGGACTCTCATTTAGAACTCCTCAGGGTGCGGGCCGGTTCGCAGACCTGCGTCAAGGGTTGCAATGGCGGCCATGTCTTCGTCATCGAGTTTGAAATCAAACACCGATATGTTCCCTTGCAGTCTTGATGCGGTCGCGGTCTTTGGAATCACTAAATTGCCTAGCTGAACGTGCCAGCGCACAATCACCTGGGTTGCACTTCGATTGTGCTTGCTCATGATCTGGGTAATGACATCGCTGTCGTTGAAACGGCCTCTAGCCAGCGGCGACCAAGCTTCGGTAAGAATTCCATGAGCCGAGTTAAAACCTCGCACGTCGGCTTGCTGAAGCCCCGGGTGCAGTTCAATCTGGTTAATCGCCGGCACAGTGCCTCCGGCGGCCAGAAGCTGCTCGAGGTGAGCGGGTTGAAAGTTTGAAACACCGATGCTGCGAATTTTTCCCAGCTCCTGAGCCTTCTGAAAAGCGGCCCAGGTGTCGATGAATTTATTCAGTGCCGGGCTAGGCCAATGGATCAAAAGCATGTCGATATATTCGATGTCGAGTCGGTCTAGGCTTTCGTCAATCGCAGCCAAAGCACGGTCATAGCCGTGATCGTCTTTCCAAATCTTTGTGGTCACAAAAATCTCTTCGCGAGCCAAACCAGAATTGCGAACAGCAGCACCAACCTCGGGCTCATTGCCATAGAAGGCAGCTGTGTCGATTCTCCGGTATCCCGCCTCAAAAGCTTCAATGATTAGCGGTTCGGCCGATTCTCCGGCGACCTTGTAAACCCCCAGGCCTACCTGGGGAATTAGTTGCCCATTGTTAAGTTTGATTTTCGGGTTTTGCTCGACGATCGATTGGCTATCCATGTTTAACTCCAAGGGCCAAAAACTGGATTCCATTCCTGAATCACACGTTCGCCGATGCAACCGGCAATATCAAATGGGTCAAGGTCTAACGTTTCGGCTACTTCTTGAACCGAATCTGCACGCCAAATCAAAAGTGAGGTTGGTGTGTCAACCATCGGCCCACTGGCTAATAATTTTCCCTCGGCCAGGCGCTCGCCAAGCCATTGTCTGTGGATTGGTCGAACTTCGGCAAGATGCTCGGTGGTGGCGGTGTAGTGGTAGGTGACGACGTATGTAGGCATACTCAAAGCCTAAAGCCGCCGGCCGGTGACCTAAACCCGTGCCCTAAATCCAGCTGGGCAGCCACATGTGAATGTGCCAGTACCAGTAAGGAATCCAGGTGCCTATCCATATGGGCAGGAAAAACAAGGTGCCGGCAAAGCAGAGACCTGCGTAGAGCAAGAAAATTCCCTGGGCTCGGATTGGTCTAGCCGCTTGGTAAACGTAGTGTCGGGCAACGAAGATTAACGCGAAAATCATCCACGGCAAAAATGCAATCGAGTAAAACTGAAAAGTGGTGCGGTTCAAGAAAATCAGCCAAGGTAAATATCCGCCGGTGATGCCAAGCAGAATAAGTCCGGCTAGTCGCTGACGAGTCTTGACATACCAAACTGCCAAAAAGAACACCGATGCAGCAGCCGGCCACCAGATAAATGGATTACCTAAAGCAGTGATTGCGCTGGAGCAACCGCCATCGGTGTTGCAACCATCCTGGCCAAGGCTCAGCCCCTCATAGAAAAAGCTGGTTGGGCGAATCGCAAAAAGCCAGCTGAGGGCATTTGCGGAGTATGAGTGTGGCGTGTGCAACCCAACGTGAAATCCGTAGGCCGCCTTGTGATATTCAATGAGCGAGGTAAACCAGTTCGCCGTCGAGTTTCGATCGTAGCCACCGGATCCGAAAATCCACCCCGACCAACTTGCCAGGTAAACCAATGCGCTAACCGGAACTAGATTCAGAAAAGTCAGCGAACCTTGTTCAAGTAATCCGCCGGTCAGCCAATTTTTTTGGCCGGCCGCACGACGGGCTAGCGTCTCGCTGACCACGACGTAGATACCGAATACCGCGATGAAATACAAACCCGACCATTTGACGGCCGTAGCGGCTCCAAGGGCGACTCCTGCGGCCAGCAACCATGGCCTGAACCAAATAACTCTGTCGATGTCTCGAAGCTGTTGATCGCGCAGCAAGAAGTAGAAGGCGAGCAACCCAAAAAACATCAATGAATTATCAAGCAGGGCAGTGCGAGCAAGCACGATGGCGTGACCGTCGATTGCAAAAAGAAATCCTGCTGCCAACGCCCAAGCGGTTGATTTGAAAAGCAACTTAGCAATTGCAATTACCAGGGCCACCGCCGCAATACCCAGCAGTGCGGTAGTGATTCGCCAAGAGTAAGAATTTTCAGCGCCAAACAGCCACATGCCGAACCCGATAATCCATTTACCAAGGGGAGGGTGAACTACAAAACTCGGGTCGCTCAAATAGGTGTTTACAGACCCGGCTTCGAAAGCCAGGTTCGCCTCGTTTGGCCAAGCTTTCTCTGAGCCCGTGTTCCAAAGCGTCCAAGCATCTTTTACGTAATAGGTCTCATCAAAAACTAATTTGCCCGGGTAGCCCAACTGCCAAAGGCGCAGGAAGGCAGCAAGGGCAATAATTAGCCACGAGCCAAAACGGTCGATGAACTTGCGCACATCGGTGTTGTTTAGGTAGTTGGTCAGAGAAGCAATCACGTCCCTAATGCTAGACAAGAATGCTGGACAATAGAGCGTGCTTATTCTCGCGGCAACTCCAATCGGCAATCTGGCCGATGCCTCTCCGCGTCTGGTCGAGGCGATGGTGCAGTCAAAATTCATCGCTGCTGAAGACACCAGAAGTTTGTTGAAGTTGGCAAACTCGCTGGGAGTGAAACTAAACGCACGCCTTTTCAGTCTGCACGAGCACAACGAGGGCGACAGGCTCAAGCAAATTCTTGAAATCGCTCAGGATGAAATGGTTTTGGTTGTGAGCGACGCTGGAATGCCAACCGTTAGCGACCCCGGCTTCTTGCTGGTTCGTGCGGCAGTCGAGGCAAAAATCGAAGTTACGGTTATTCCTGGCCCGTCGGCGGTTTTGAGTGCGCTCGCCGTATCGGGGCTACCCACCGACAGGTTCACTTTTGAAGGATTCCTGCCGAGGAAGCACGGCGATAGGCGCAAAATGTTTGCCTCGCTCGCGCGCGAGTCAAGGACCATGGTTTTCTTTGAGTCACCTCATCGAATTTTGGAATCTCTCGAAGACGCGGTTCAAGAGTTGGGCGCCGATCGTTCGGCAACGGTCTCGCGAGAGCTGACTAAGAAATTCGAGCACACCGAGCGCGGCTCGCTACAGCACCTTGTGGAGTGGGCCAAGAGCGAACCGAAGGGCGAGATGGTCCTGGTGATTGCCGGTGCCCAGGTAGCTGAGGTTCAGGTAGCCGATTTGGTGGAGCAGGTGTTGGCACTCTTGGAAGATGGCGCCAAGCTCAAAGAGGCGGTGGCCGAGATTGCGGCCGCAGCCGGAGCGAGCAAGAGTGATCTCTATCAACTGGTTCTAGATCGACGCAAGGCAGAGAACATCTAACCTGCCTAGGTTAAGATTGAACCCATGCCTGCAAACAAGGGAAAGTCGTTCTACGTAACGACTCCCATCTTCTACGTCAATGACGCCCCGCACATCGGTCACGCCTACACCGAGGTTGCGGCAGATGTCTTGGCTCGCTGGCACCGTCAGCGCGGGGAGCACTCGTTTTTGCTAACCGGCACCGATGAGCACGGCGAAAAAATCTTGAGAACCGCAGCCGCAAACAAGACCACCCCGCAGGAGTGGGCCGACAAGCTCGTCGAAGAGGCCTGGCTGCCGCTTCTGGAAACCATCGACATCAAGAATCAAGACTTCATTCGAACCACCGAACCGCGCCACGAAAAGAACGTTCAGGTTTTCTTGCAGCACCTTTACGACACCGGGTTTATCTATCAGGGTTCTTACGAGGGTAATTACTGCGTTGGTTGCGAGGAATACAAAACCGAAGGCGATCTGCTAGACGGTGAAGGCGATTTTGCCGGCCAGCAGGTTTGCGCAATTCACTCCAAGCCGGTTGAGAAGCTGAAAGAGACTAACTACTTCTTCAAGTTGAGTGAGTTCACTCAGCCACTGCTTGATTTCTACGAGGCGAACCCAACTTTCATCCAGCCTGATTCAGCCCGCAACGAGGTAGTCGCTTTTGTTCGCCGTGGGCTAGACGACCTTTCAATTTCGCGCTCGAAAGAAAAGTTCGACTGGGGAATCGATATTCCTTGGGACAACGGCCACATCACTTACGTTTGGTTCGATGCCCTCTTGAACTACATCACCGCAATTGGTTATGGCGAAGGTGACGAAGACTCTAAGGCAAAGTTTGCATCGCTTTGGCCGGCGAGTGTGCAGGTAGTTGGCAAAGATATTCTTCGTTTCCATGCGGTAATTTGGCCAGCCATGTTGATGGCGGCGGGTCTTGCACCAGCGAACCAGGTTTTTGGTCACGGCTGGCTGCTCGTCGGCGGCGAGAAAATGTCAAAGTCAAAGCTCACCGGTATCGCGCCATCACAAATAACTGACACTTTTGGTTCCGACGCATTCCGTTATTACTTCATGAAGGCAATTGCCTTTGGTAGCGATGGCTCTTTTTCTTGGGAAGATCTCTCAGCTCGATATCAGTCAGAACTTGCTAACGGATTCGGAAACCTGGCCTCGCGTGTAATCGCAATGGTGCATCGTTACTTCGAAGGCGCAATTCCTGCGGCTGGCAAATACACCGATGCAGATTTGCAAGTGCAGAAGGTTGCAGCGGCTGCTGTTGCAAACGCGGATGCAGCAATTGAAAAAGTTGCCATTCACGACGCCGTTTCGGCTATCTGGACTCTGGTCGATGAATTGAATAACTACATCACCGTGCAAGAGCCGTGGGTTCTGGCCAAGGATGAAGCTACCCGCGAGCGTTTGGCCACTGTGTTGAACACCACCTTAGAGGGACTGCGAGTTCTCGCCGTGCTGCTAAACCCAATTACTCCCAAGGCAACTTCAAAGCTCTGGGCGGCCATCGGTGGGTCTCTGGGAGCACTTGACGATCAGCACACCGCCGAAGCGGCCAACTGGGCACAGCTCCAAGTCGGAGCGTTAATTGGTGAGCTTGAGGCGCTGTTCCCTCGCATAGAGACCACTGAAGAAGCGAAGTAAACATGAGTGAACGCAAAGCACCTGCGTTTGCCTCAGCGTTTCCAGCTGCGCCTGAGCCGCTTGAAATTGCAATTTACGACAACCACTGTCACCTGGAGTTTGTCTTCGACGAAGACCTGGGCGTCATGCCATGGAACGAAAACCTAGACCTAGCCCAGAGCGTTGGCATAAAGGGCGTGGTTCAGGTTGGCGTCACGCTGGAGAGCTCAAAGTGGTGCGCCGAACTTGCCAGTAAAGATCCGAGAGTTCTGGCCGCTGTGGCTTTGCACCCCAATGAAGCTCCGCTATATGAAAACACAGAAGCGCTCAATTCGGCAATTGCCGAAATCGAAACGTTGGCTGCACAACCCAGGGTGCGAGCAATTGGCGAGACCGGTTTGGATTTTTTCCGAACGGAGGGCGAAGACTCCATAAAACTCCAGCAGCACTCTTTTGAAGAGCACATTCGAATTGCGAAAGAAAAAAACATTGCTCTGATGATTCACGATCGAGATGCGCATGACGAAGTGGTTGCAACTCTCAAGCGAGTCGGACCACCTGAGAAAGTGGTCTTCCACTGTTACTCGGGTGATACAGACTTAGCAAAGATCTGCATGGATAACGGTTGGTATATGTCCTTCGCTGGAAACATCACAATCAAACGAAACCAGCATTTACGTGACTCTCTTGCAATGGCCGACAAAGATTTAATTCTGATTGAAACAGATGCTCCCTTTCTTGCACCGGAACCATTCCGCGGTAGACCGAACGCCCCATACCTAGTTCCTGTCACCGCGAGATTTATGGCTGATGTTCGCGGCCAAGACATCAACGAACTTTGCGCGCGGTTGGCGCAGAATACCGAAGCGGTTTACGGAGATTGGTCAACGGGATTCTGATGGTTGAGCTTTTAGGTGCGGCCGACATTCGCGAACTAGCCCTTCGGCTAGATGTGACCCCAACGAAAAAGTTGGGTCAAAACTTTGTAACGGACCCAAACACCATTCGCAGAATCGTGGCCGCTGCAAAACTAACCGGAGCTGAAACCGTGGTTGAGATTGGGCCGGGACTCGGCTCGCTAACGCTAGGTTTACTTGAAGTCGCCAAGAAAGTCATTGCCGTCGAGATAGATCCAAAAATGGGGGCTGAGCTCGAGAGCACAATTTCAAGGCGCGCGCCCGGAACAGATTTCACACTGGTCAGAGATGACGCGTTGAAAGTAACCGTTTTGCCCGCTGAACCGGAGGCGCTGGTTGCCAATCTTCCTTACAACATTTCTGTCCCTGTGCTGCTGCACTTTTTGGAGCATTTCCCAAGCATTCAAACGGGACTCGTTCTAGTTCAGGCAGAAGTCGCACACCGGCTAGCCGCTGAGCCTGGCTCTAAGATTTACGGAATTCCGAGCGTAAAGCTTGCGTGGTACGCAGACTCGGCGTTAGCCGGAAATGTTGGCAGAAATATTTTTTGGCCCGCACCAAATGTTGACTCAGCCTTGGTTTACTTCGCCAAGCGCGCCGTGCCTCTGGGAGAAGAAGCCTTGCGCCTGGCAACTTTCGAAGTAGCCGACGCCGCTTTTGGTCAACGGCGCAAAACCTTGCGACAGGCGCTTTCGAATTGGGCCGGGTCGCCAACCGAGGCTGAACGAATTCTCGTTGCCGCCGGCGTTAGCCCACAGGCTCGTGGCGAAGAACTAGACGTCCATCAATTTGTCGCGATTGCGAGGGCTAGGTAGTGGCTATCGCGTTCAAGATTCAGGATGACTTCGAATCCGGCATGGGGCAACTGTTATCCGTGCTCAGTGATGTTTCGGCTTGGGTGGTCTTTGATCGCCCGCGGCTCATCTCAGCTAAGCATGGCGTGGTCAAATTGGCTTTTGACGATAACAGCAGAGCAATCATTTCTTTCGAACTTATCGAGTCTGGCGTGCGGGCCAACATAATTCATGAACTCTTGAAGAACGAATCAGAAATAAAACCCCGACAGCTGTACTGGAAAGAAGTTTTGGCGGGAATGCACCGTAGATTGGATCAGAAATGACCAATCGCGAAACGGCCTCCGCTCCAGGCAAGATAAACATTTTCTTCAAGGTCGGGGCACTCAAGTCTGATGGGTATCACGAGGTGCTCAGCGTTTATCAAGCGCTAGATCTGCGTGAAACGGTGAGCGTAACTTCTGCTGAAAGTTGGCGAGTTTCGGTCTCTGGAAATATTTCATCGGAACAGATTTCGGCGGTGCCAACCGGAGAAGAAAACCTAGTTGTTCGTGCAGCGAAAGTAATCGCAGAGTTAGCGGGTCTCGAGCGCGCTCATCCAATCAATTTCGAAATTACAAAAAATGTTCCGGTTGCCGGCGGAATGGGTGGCGGTTCTGCAGATGCAGCAGCCGCACTGCTAGCGGTCGATGAACTTTGGTGCACCGGCGTTGACGGTGAGGCGCTGATGAACTCAGCGGCAGAGCTAGGCGCAGACATTCCTTTCGCACTTCTCGGCGGAACTGCCATCGGTGTTGGCAAAGGCGACAAGCTGGAGCCAATCGATGACGTTAAGAGATTGCACTGGGTTTTGGTACCGATGGATGCAGGGCTGAGCACGCCGAGGGTTTACGCCAAGCTCGACGAGATTCGTTCCGCGCGCGGTGAAAACCCTGAGCAGGTTGAGACGCCAAGCAAACCGTACGAACTTATCTCCGCCCTTCAACTTGGTGATGCCCGCGAGGTTGCCAAGCATCTGCACAACGATCTTCAAGAGGCGGCAGTTGCGCTTATGCCTGAACTTTCCATCACGATGCACGCCGGGCTTGCAGCGGGTGCTTTGGCGGCCATGGTCTCTGGCTCCGGTCCGACCGTAGCCATGCTTGCCGAATCCGAAGCGGCAGCAGAATCGATTGCAAACCATTTATCTTTCGAGGGATACATCGCTATTCCAACCTTCGGGCCGGCCAAGGGAACACTTATGGAGCACCACTAGTGGCGCATCTACTTGGTGCTGAAAACGTTTCGCTCGAGTTTCCAACCAAAAAAGTTTTTGATGGCATCACCATCGGTGTAAATGATGGCGACCGCATTGGCATAGTTGGGCGAAACGGCGACGGAAAATCAACCCTGCTAAAACTGCTAGCAAAGCGTATGCAACCCGATGACGGACGAATCACTCATCGCAACAGTTTGACCTTCGGTCTTCTGGATCAAGCCGACGTGATTGATCCGGGCCAGACGATTGGGCAGTCGGTGGTTGGAGATACCTCGGAGCACATCTGGGCAGGCAATCCAAAAATTCGAGATGTGATTTCCGGTTTGCTGAATGACCTTGACTGGAACAAGCAGGTCGGTGAGCTATCCGGTGGTCAACGCCGCCGCGTTGGCTTGGCCAAGCTGCTGGTGCAGGACCTAGACATTGTGATGCTCGACGAACCAACAAATCACCTGGATATCGAAGGGGTTGCCTGGTTAGCGCAGCACCTGAAAAATCGTTGGTCAAATAACGCCGGTGGACTAATTGTGGTTACTCACGACCGTTGGTTCCTAGACGAAGTTTGCAATCTAACCTGGGAAGTTCACGATGGCGTAATCGAACCGTTCGAAGGTGGTTACGCGGCCTATATTTTGCAGCGCAACGAACGTGATAGAAGTGCCGCAGCCTCTGAAGCGCGTCGCCAGAATTTAATGCGCAAAGAACTTGCCTGGTTGCGACGAGGAGCTCCAGCTCGAACCACAAAACCAAAATTTCGCATGGATGCCGCTGCAGAACTTATTGCCAACGAGCCAGAGCCGCGAGATCGAGTAGCGCTTTCAAAGCTCGCTACTCAACGACTTGGCAAAGATGTTCTTGATATTGAGAACCTGAACTACTCCATCGATGGCCGAGAGCTTTTGCACGACGTCACTTGGCGGCTTGGCCCGGGCGATCGCTTCGGGCTGGTCGGTGTTAACGGTGCCGGCAAGACAACGCTGCTCAAGTTGATTCAGGGTGGACTTCAACCTACCGGCGGTCTCATCAAGCGCGGTAAGACTGTAAACATCGCAACCCTTAGCCAAGAAGTTCGCGAGCTAGATGAATTTGCCGATGAACGTATCTTCAGTCTTATTGCCCGCGAGAAATCATTTTTCGTAGTTGACAAAAAAGAAGTTGGCATCGGCCAACTAGTCGAGCAACTTGGTTTCACGCAGGCGCAACTGCAAACTCCAATTTCCGATTTGTCCGGCGGTCAAAAGCGAAGACTTCAGTTTTTACGACTTTTATTCGGAGAACCAAACGTTCTGATTCTTGATGAACCCACAAATGACCTCGACACCGATATCCTCGCGGCGATGGAAGACCTCCTAGACGGTTGGCCCGGCACGCTCATCGTGGTCTCACACGACAGATACCTGTTGGAGCGCGTAACCGATCAGCAATACGCGCTGCTTGGTGATGGCAGTTTGAGACACCTACCGGGTGGAGTTGATCAGTACTTGGAACTTCGAAAGCATTCGCTCTCTGCGCACGGCAGCTCCGCTACTGTTCGCGCGACTGAGAAATCCAATGGTGCCGAAAAGCCTCGGCTTACTGGTGCCGCCCTTCGCGATGCTGAAAAGAATCTGAGCCGGATTGAACGCGCACTCGAAAAGCTATCCACTGATGAGGCCAGGCTGCACGAGCAAATGGCCGGGCACGACCAAGCCGATTACGCAGGGCTTGCAGTGTTGGCATCGAAACAGGCCGAATACAACGCCAAGCGTGACCAACTCGAGCTTGAGTGGCTGGAAACATCTGAGCAACTGCAAGGCAATTAGTCAAAGCACCCGCTCAACAGGCGCCTTATCTGGCAGACTTGTCTTGTGAGCCTCGGCTCATGTTCCCCTATGGTGTAATGGCAACACTCCGCTCTTTGGATGCGGCATTCTAGGTTCGAGTCCTGGTGGGGGAGCCAGTCAAGAAATTGACGAAAATCGACAGGAGTCAGATGAGCGAGAAGCACCTAGCGGTTGTGGTTCTGGCTGCCGGCGAAGGTACTCGCATGCGCTCCAAGAAGCCAAAGGTAATGCACGAGCTTGCTGGGCTACCGATGCTTGGGCACGTGCTGGCCACCGCAAACTCGCTAGACGCTGCACATGTCATTCCGGTCATTCGTCACCAAAAAGAGGCGCTAACGGAATACATCAAAGCTTTCTTTCCAACCGTCACTATTGCTCACCAGGATGAGATCCCTGGTACCGGACGTGCGGTCGAGTGTGCGCTTGATTCTCTTCCAGCAGATTTCAACGGCGCCGTTATCGTCACGAGTGGCGATGTGCCGCTGCTTGATGTGCCAACCCTTGAATCACTTCTAGAGGCTCACCTCGAAGGCAAGTTTGCTGCAACCATTTTGACCGCAATAGTCGAGGACCCGGCCGGCTACGGACGAGTGATTCGAAGCAACGATGGAAAGTTCATCCAGATCGTTGAGCATCGCGACGCAGATGCCGACCAGCTAGAGATTGCGGAAATAAACGCGGGCATTTACGTCTTTGATGCGGAGCATTTGCGCAGTGCCTTGGGCAAGGTTGGCTCGCACAATTCTCAGGGTGAAAAATATCTCACCGATGTTGCCGCTGAACTTCTTCAAGAGGGCAAGAAGGTGCAGGCACTTGCCGTTAGTGACAACTGGTTGGTAGCGGGAATAAACGATCGAGTGCAGCTAGCCGAAGTCGCGGCTGAACTCAACTACCGAATTTGCGAGGCCTGGCAGCGAGCTGGGGTTACCATTCTTGAGCCAGGATCAACCTGGATTGATGTCACCGTTCAGATCGGCGAAGATGTCACACTTCTTCCAGGCACACACCTAAAGGGATTCACTGCCATCGGTGAAGGTTCAACCGTTGGGCCAGAGGTAGTTATGGTTGACAGTCTGGTTGGCGCAAACGCATCGGTAGTTAAGTCACACGTTAGTGCTTCAAAGATTGGTGACGGCGCTTCGGTTGGGCCGTTTGCTTACCTTCGCCCAGGCACAGACCTTGGCGCCGATGGCAAGATCGGAACTTTTGTTGAGACCAAGAATGCAAAGATTGGCCGCGGCTCAAAGGTGCCACACCTGAGCTATGTTGGCGATGCCGAGATTGGCGAAGAGTCAAACATTGGTGCCGGAACGATTTTTGCAAACTACGACGGTGTGGCGAAACACTCGAGCAAGATCGGTTCTTACGTTCGGTCCGGTTCGCATAACGTGTTCGTAGCACCGATTACAATTGGCGATGGAGCCTACACAGCAGCAGGCACCGTGGTCCGTAAAGATGTAGCGTCAGGCGACCTAGCCATGACAGTTGCTCCACAACGAAACCTCGCCGGCTGGGTGGTAGCAAATCGCCCGGGCAGCAAATCTGCTGAAGCTTCAAAAAACTAAAAACATCAAAAAGAGCGGGAGCCCACATTGGATATCACAGCGAGCAACAGCAAGCGCCTAGTGATCGTGAGTGGGCGTGCGCACCAGCAGCTCGCCGATGAGGTAGCCGAAATCCTGGGTACCAAAGTCGTTCCTACCACCGCCTATGACTTTGCAAATGGCGAGACCTTTGTTCGATACGAAGAATCTGTTCGCGGTGTTGACGCTTTCGTTATTCAGTCACACGCAGCCGGAATAAACAACTGGGTGATGGAGCAGTTGCTAATGGTTGACGCCTTGAAGCGTGCCAGCGCTAAGCGCATCACAGTTGTTGCTCCTTTCTTTCCATATGCTCGTCAAGACAAAAAGCACAAAGGTCGTGAGCCGATCTCAGCCCGCTTGATGACAGATCTTTTCAAAGCAGCCGGAGCAAACCGATTGATGTCAGTGGATTTGCACACTCCGCAGATTCAGGGTTTCTTCGATGGTCCGGTGGACCACCTATGGGCACTTCCGATGCTGGCCGACTACGTGAAAGAACGATTCGGTGATGAACTTCTTACCGTTGTCTCTCCCGACTCGGGTCGAGTTCGCGTAGCCGACATCTGGGCCGAGCGCCTTGGTGCGCCCCTGGCAATCATTCACAAGCGTCGCGACCCGGATCGCCCGAACCAGGTTTCCGCACATGAATTGGTTGGCGATGTTGCCGGCCGCACCTGCTTGCTAGTTGACGACATGATCGATACTGCGGGCACCATCGTCGCTGCGGCCGAGGCACTAAAAAATAATGGCGCTGCTCGTGTGATTGTTGCAGCAACTCACGCGGTGTTCTCATCGCCAGCCGTTGAGCGTCTATCCAGCGGAGTGGTCGATGAGGTAATCGTCACGAACACCCTGCCAATTACTCGCGAAAAGCAGTTCGATAACTTGACCGTGTTATCGATCGCCCCATTGATCGCAGCCGCAATTAGCGCTGTATTCGGCGATGATTCGGTAAACAAGTTGTTCCCTGGCCACGCCTAGCATTAGACTCTTAGTAGAACAACGGCGAGGGCTCCAAATGGGGCCGTTATCGACGGGGTAAAAAGTCTTCCGGCTTGTCCTCGCGTAAAACGCTTGAGTTGACAGATAGAGAAGAGAAATCATGAACACAGCAGCAAAGCTAGTTGGCACCACTCGTACCAAGTTTGGTAAGGGTGCATCACGTCAAGCACGTGCAGCAGGTCAGACTCCAGCCGTAATTTACGGTCACGGATCAGAGCCTCGCCACATTACCGTTCCTGCCCACGAAGTAGCACTGATTCTTCGTCACAAGAATGCGGTTATCGATCTAACCATCGACGGAAAAGAAGAATCAGTTCTAGTAAAGAGCGCAACCAAGGATGCGGTTACTCAGGTAATCGAGCACATTGACCTAGTTGAGCTTGTGAAGGGCGAGCGCGTACACGTTGAAGTTCCTGTTCACGTAGTTGGCGAGTCAATGTCTGGAACCATCGTTGATGTTGAGCACAAGACTGTGAAGCTAGAGGTTGCTGCAACCAGCATCCCTGACTTCGTTGAAATCTTTGTTACCAAGGACAACGGCGCTGGTTTCCACATTGTTGCCGGAGACATCAAGCTTCCTGCAGGTGCAAAGCTTGAGTTTGCAGATAACGAACTAATTGCATCTGTAGTTATGACTCAGGCTGGTCACGCAGATGAGACTCCTGCAGCTGCTGCTGCAGCTGAGGCTCCTAAGGCTTAATCTGTCATCTTCAGCATTTCTAGTAGTCGGGCTCGGTAATCCCGGGCCCGACTATTCTGCTAACCGGCACAATGTTGGTCAGATGGCGTTGGCAATTCTGGCCGATCGTCACAGTGCAGTATTCAAAAGTCACAAATCAAACGCCGCAGTAGCCGAAGCACGTCTTGGCTACGGTGGAGCAAAACTAATTTTGGCCAAGCCGGGTTCATACATGAATACCAGTGGCGGGCCGGTTTCTTCGCTGATGAAGTTTTACGACGTGCCCCTTTCAAACTTAATCGTCTTGCACGACGAATTAGACATCGATGCCGAAACCATTCGCATCAAGCAGGGCGGCGGCCACGCTGGCCATAACGGATTGCGCGATATCATCTCTGCCTGCGGTTCAAACGATTTCACGAGAGTGCGCATTGGAATCGGCCGTCCACCTGGGCGCATGGATACCGCTGATTTCGTTCTCAAAGACTTCAATTCCACTGAACGTAAGAATTTGCCGCTGACCCTCGAACTGGCCGCAGATGCCGTTGAAGAAATTGTTAACTCGGGCGTGCTTGAGGCGCAAAACAAAATCAACCCAAAGGGTTAATCCATAACTGTTCGATCGGTATCAAATTTGCCGGCGGCAACTTAGACTTACACCCGTGAGTGTAGAAAATCTCAAGGCCCTGTCGCGCCTTGCCGCGCTCATTTCCGAAGGGTATCCCTTCGCGGCTCTGCAGGCCAAGATAAAAAATCCCCGAATCGACATAGTGGCCCCACAGGGAGCCCACGCCCCGTTGCTCGAGGTGATCAATCAATTCAGAGGCGAGGCCAAACTCGCGCAGGTTCAGTTGGTAGTTGTTGCCACCGGCCGCGAGGCAGAAGATGTAGCTGCAGCACTCCGATCGCTTTCGCCAGATTCCGAAATTCTGGAGTTTCCATCTTGGGAGACCCTGCCACACGAACGCTTGAGCCCAAGTCCAGAAACAGTGGGAAAGCGCCTGCAGGTTTTGCATCGCCTAAATGAACTTTCAACAATGGTCGAAAAGAAAACGCTCGACCACTCAGTCTTTGTTTTGGCCTCGGTCCGAGCCGTTCTACAGCCCGTGGTTGCCGGTCTGGCAAATCATCCTCCGCTTAAACTCGAGCGTGGCAAGGACTATCTGCTTTTTGAACTTTCGCTGAAGCTAGTTGAACTTGCGTACCAGCGCGTAGACATGGTCACGCGTCGCGGTGAGTTTGCCGTACGAGGGGGAATCCTAGATATCTTTCCAACTACTGCCGAGCACGCGTTGCGCTTGGAATTTTTTGGTGATGAGTTAGATGACCTAAGAATCTTTAGCGTCGCTGATCAACGCACGATTACCGGAGACGATGCTGGCCCAAAGATTGATTCAGTCGATATTTATCCTGCGCGCGAAATCATAATTACTCCGGGAGTTGCCGCACGCGCCCGAGAAATGCTTCACGAGTTTCCAAATATCTCAACCATGCTGGCCAAAATCGCCGAAGGTATTCCAGTTGATGGCATGGAGTCTCTGGCACCCGTACTCGTCGATGCCATGGTTCCGTTTACTGATTATCTTCCGGCTACAGCATTGGCGATACTGCTGTCGCCTGAGAAGTCTGCAGCACGCGCAGCAAACCTCGTTGAAACTAACGAAGAGTTCTTGCATGCGGCGTGGGATGCAGCGGTTGAAGGTGCGCAGGCTCCACTAGATTTGAGCGACGGTGGCTTCATCGACCTATCCCAGTTCAAAGATGCGCTCGCTGGTCGTTCGCTGATCACCGTTTCACAATTCGGCGCTGACGATGAGTCGCTGGTAAATCTGAACCTATTTGAAATACCAAATTTCAAGGGCCTAGATACCACCGCGCTCGAATGGCTTGAAGACCAGTCCAAACAGGGGCAGCAGGTAATGGTGGTTGCCGAGGGTCATGGAACCGTTGAGCGCCTTAACGAACAACTAAATGCAGTTGGTATTGGCGCTCAGGTGACACAGGGAAATTTACGCAAGGGATTCACCGCACCAGATAGCAAAACAATCGTGATCACCGAATCCGAGTTTTATGGCAAGTCATCGGTGTATGTGAGCCCGCAGGTTCGCAAGCTAGCGTCCAAGCGCGGTCAAGCGGTTGACCCGCTGAGTTTGAAGCAGGGCGATTACGTGGTTCACGAAACCCACGGCATTGGTCGTTTCGTTGAACTCGTTGAACGCACCAGCGGGGTGGGTCGCCAGCAACACCAACGCGAATATCTGCTCATCGAGTACGCGCCTTCAAAGCGCGGCTATCCGGGTGACACTCTGTTTGTTCCAACCGACCAACTTGATTTACTAACCAGATACGTTGGCGGCGAGGCCCCAGTTCTTTCCAAGATGGGCGGCAGTGACTGGGCGAAGGTAAAGGGCAATGCTCGAAAGGCTATCCGTAAGATAGCGATTGACTTGGTGAAGCTTTACTCTGCGCGCATGAAATCTCGCGGCTACGCATTTGGACCAGACACTCCTTGGCAACACGAGCTCGAAGAGGCATTTGCATTTGCTGAGACGCCCGATCAACTCACCACCATCGACGAAGTGAAACGCGACATGGAAAAAGAAATTCCAATGGATCGTTTGCTTGCCGGTGACGTTGGCTATGGCAAAACGGAGGTTGCGGTTCGCGCTGCGTTCAAAGCGATTCAAGACGGCAAGCAGGTGGCAATGCTGGTGCCCACCACGCTACTTGTTCGTCAACACACCGACACCTTTGAGGCCCGCTACGCCGGGTTCCCAGTGGTAGTTCGTTCGCTTTCGCGTTTCCAAACCAACAAGGAAGTCAGGGACACTCTAGAGGGACTTGAAAACGGAAGTGTGGACTTGGTAATTGGTACGCACCGACTGCTCTCGAAAAATGTTAAATTTCGACAGCTTGGTCTGGTGATCATCGATGAGGAGCAGCGCTTTGGAGTGGAGCACAAAGAGAAGTTGAAGGAGATGAAAACTAATGTTGACATTCTCTCTATGTCTGCAACCCCTATTCCACGCACGCTAGAAATGGCTATTACTGGCATTAGAGAAATGTCGACCTTGGCAACACCGCCCGAGGAGCGTCATCCGATCCTCACCTACATCGGCGGTTACAGCGAGAAACAGGTGGCCGCCGCCATTCGTCGAGAACTCATTCGCGAGGGGCAGGTCTTTTTTGTGCACAACCGGGTCAGCACTATCGATGCGGTCGCGAACCAGCTTGCAGCACTGGTTCCAGAGGCGCGCATCGCGGTGGCTCACGGTCAGATGTCAGAAGGCGCACTAGAGCAGGTCGTGGTTGATTTTTGGGAGCGAAAGTTCGACGTGTTGATTTCAACCACCATCATTGAAACGGGAATCGACATTCCAAACGCCAACACACTGATTGTGGACCGTGCCGAAAACTTTGGCCTAAGCCAGTTGCATCAGATTCGCGGTCGAGTGGGCCGAAGCCGCGAACGCGCCTACGCATATTTCTTCTATGACCCAAACAAGCCATTGACCGAAACTGCGCATGACCGCCTGGCAACCATCGCGCAAAATAACGAACTTGGCGCAGGCATGCAGGTTGCACTTAAGGATCTTGAAATTCGCGGTGCCGGTAACCTGCTGGGTGGTGAGCAGTCCGGTCACATCGCGGGTGTTGGCTTTGACCTTTACCTGCGCATGATTGGCGAAGCCGTGGCCGAATTCAAAGGCGAGAAGCAGGAGTCACCTGCAGAACTAAAACTTGAACTTCCTGTGGATGCACACATTCCTTCAACCTATGTTGACAGCGAACGCCTGCGTCTAGAGGCATATCACAAACTATCGGCGGCAAGTGGGGAGCGAGGCACCCGTGCGCAGCTTGATGCGATTCTTGCTGAACTCGAAGATCGATATGGCGCAGCCCCCGAGCCAGTTAAGAACCTGATTGCAGTAACAGAGCTTCGTCAACAGGCAAACCGCCTTGGGCTAAAGGACTTCAATGTTCTTGGCCTACAAGCCAAACTGCAGCCGGTTGAGATTACCGAGTCAGAGCAGGTTCGAATCGCAAGTCTCTATCCGGGTACCAAGTACCTTCAGTCGGCACAGACTTTACTGATCACGGCGCCACGCGACGAGAACTTTGAACCGCTCAGAGACACGGCAATCATCCAATGGGCATGGGGCTTATTGGCTAAGGTTTTTTCAAATACCGAAAGTAGTAAAAATGACCAAGCTTGATGAACTGATTGCCGTCGCAGCAAAACTTCGCGGCCCTGGCGGGTGCCCGTGGGATGCCGAACAGACTCATCAGTCGCTGGTCAAGTACCTGATCGAAGAAGTCTACGAACTAGTAGACGCAATTGAGTCTGGTAATCGAGACGAAGTGCTCGAAGAACTAGGTGACGTTTTGTACCACGTGGTTTTTCATAGCGATCTTGCCGAACATGGTTCACTGGGTGAAAAGTTTGACATCCAAGATGTTGCCGAGCTTTCGATTAAGAAAATGGTTGGTCGTCACCCACATGTTTTTGGCAACGAGGAAGAGCTCGAAAAATACAAGGCCGAAACCGGTGACGATGTAATGGTCAACTGGGATGATCACAAGAAGCGTGAAAAGCCGGAACGTTCATCGGTGTTGGATGGTATTCCGCAGCACCTGCCGGCACTGGCATTGGCCGACAAGGTTATTGGCAAGGCTGAGAAAATTGGATTGTTAGACCCAGATGCACCCGGGCCATTCAGTGTTACTAACGAAGCCGAGCTTGGTGCAATTTTGCTAGCCATGGTTTCATCAGCTCGTGCAGCGGGAATTGATGCCGAGGGTGCTTTACGCGGCGCGGTTCGCGAACTTCAGGTAGAAATCCGCGAGGTAGAACTTGACGATGCTGCCGACGCTGGCGTGATAGCGCTTCCGGCCGAATAAGCAACCCGCCCAGTAAACTTTGGCTATGGCTAAAGACGTGCACCCACCCCGTGGCATGCGCGATTTTCTGCCCGTCGAGCAGCAGAAGCGCGAGCAGGTTCTAGGTTGGATCCGTTCCACCTACCGCTCACATGGTTTTCAAGAAATTGAAACACCGGCGCTTGAAGATCTTGAGAGATTAACCTCTGGTCAGGGCGGCGACAACGAGAAATTAGCATTCCGCGTCATGAAGCGCGGCGAAGAGCTTGAACGCTCGCTTGCAACCAACACCGATGGTGACAATCTTGCCGATCTTGGTCTGCGTTTTGATTTGACCGTTCCACTGACCCGCTACTACGCGACCAATCGTGCAAAGCTGCCGAAGGTATTTAAGGCGATACAGGCTGGTCCGGTTTGGCGCGCCGAGCGCCCGCAGAAGGGCCGCTACCGTCAATTCGTTCAGTGTGACATTGACATTATTGGCGACTCAAGCATTCTCGCTGAAGTTGATTTGCTCACTTCATCACTTCACGCGCTTGAGGTTATTGGTTTAACCGATGCAACAATTCGCGTAAACCACAGAGAGTTGCTCGCAAATCTACTTGACGGTCTTGGAATCCCTGAGGACGGCAAACCCGCAGCCATGATTATCATCGACAAACTCGACAAAATTTTTGCCGAGGGAGTGGTGAAGGAGCTCGGTGAAAAGTTTGGCGCCAACGTTGCAGAGACTGCTACCGGTTGGTTGGCATCGCTAAAGTCAGAGCTGGAAATTCCGGCAGAACTACAAGAAATTTTTACAGCGGTTGAGTCGCGCTTTGGTAAAGGTCGCTTGCGCTTTGACCCAACCCTGGTGCGTGGCATGGGTTACTACACCGGAACAATATTTGAAATCGAACACCCGGAGTCTGGCTCTTCGATCGGTGGCGGTGGCCGCTATGACGGAATGATTGGTCGCTGGATCGGCGAAGATGTTCCTGCCGTTGGTATTTCCATCGGCTTTGAACGCGCCATTGAGCTCGTTGCTGACAAGTTGGTGCAGTCGAATCCAGGCCTGGTTTTGGTTCTCGAAGACACCAGCGCGGAGACCATCGGTGTTGCTCTGGCTCGCCAGAAAGACCTTTTTGAACATGGCTATGGCGTGCGCCTCGAGCAGCGCCCAAAGAAGCTGAATCTGCTTCTAGACAGCCTCGCCGAGCAGGGTTTTACTCACTTTGCGGCCGTTGGCGCCAACTCGAACAGCTTCGAGAGCCTCGACATCAAGCCAATCGCCTAAACTAAGACCTATTACAACGACGTTTTTTCGCGTCGTTTTGGCGCGTTTTTCAGAGCCCAAATAAGGAGACATCTTGTCAATCATTGAAGCAATCGGCGCCCGAGAGATTCTTGACTCACGCGGAAACCCAACCATCGAGGTTGAGGTCTTGCTAGAAGACGACAGCTTTGGTCGCGCAGCAGTTCCGTCTGGCGCATCAACCGGTGCATTCGAAGCACACGAGAGCCGCGATGGTGACAAGTCGCGTTACCTAGGTAAGGGTGTCCAAAACGCAGTTAAGGCAGTTGTCGAAACTGTTGACGAAGCACTTGTAGGTTTCGACGCGCTAGACCAGCGACTAGTAGACGCAGCCCTAATCTCACTTGATGGCACCGCAACCAAGTCAAACTTGGGTGCAAACGCAATCCTTGGTGTTTCTCTTGCCAACGCACGCGCTGCAGCTGAGGCAACCGGTCAGCCGCTTTACCGCTACCTTGGCGGACCAAACGCTTACACACTTCCAGTTCCACTTATGAACATCATCAACGGTGGAGCACACGCAGACACCGGCGTTGACATTCAGGAATTCATGATTGTGCCGCTAGGTGCCGAGACTTTCAGCGAAGCCATTCGCTGGGGCGTTGAGGTTTATCACGCGCTGAAGAGCTTGCTGCACAGCAAGGGTCTCTCAACCGGTCTAGGTGATGAGGGTGGTTTTGCACCTGAGTTGCCAACCAACGCGGCCGCTCTAGAACTGATCGCCGAGGCAATCGCAAAAGCAGGCTACAAACTAGGCACCGATATCGCACTCGCGCTTGACGTTGCAGCAACCGAGTTCTACTCAGAGGAAACCAAGAAGTACACCTTCGAAGGGCAGGAGCGCACCGGCGACGAAATGATCGCCTATTACTCAGATCTAGTAGCTCGCTTCCCACTGGTTTCAATCGAAGACCCGCTTTCAGAAGATGACTGGGCTTCATGGACAAAGATGACGGCCGAGCTTGGCTCAAAAGTTCAGCTAGTTGGCGATGATCTTTACGTGACCAACCCATCTCGTTTGCAGAAGGGTATCGATGAGGCTGCGGGTAACGCGATTCTTGTGAAGGTAAACCAGATTGGTACCCTCACCGAGACTCTGGATGCAGTTTCGCTTGCTCAGCGTCATGGAATGAAAGCAATCATTTCTCACCGCTCAGGTGAAACCGAAGACACTTTCATCGCAGATCTTGCAGTTGCAACCAACGCGGGTCAAATCAAGACCGGTGCACCGGCTCGTTCAGAGCGCGTTGCAAAGTACAACCAGTTGCTTCGCATCGAAGAAGAACTAAGCGATGCAGCGTTCTACGCCGGTCGTTCAGCATTTCCTCGTTTTAAGGCGTAATACTTAAAGCATGAGAACACCCCGCAAAGCTGCGCCTTCACAATCGAAGGCCGCTTTGCGGGTTTCTCGTTTAAATCTCTCCAGCCTTGCCCTGCTGGCAATGATCGTGCTTGGGGTAGTTACCCTGGCGCCGCGAGTGCAAACCTGGTTCATGCAGCGACAGGCAATTTTTCAGGCCCAAGCATCGCTTGAGGAGGCAAAAAAGGAAGTTGCCGAGATGCAAGTTGAGCGAAAGCGCTGGGAAGACCCGGCCTACATTCGCGCGCAAGCACGTGACCGGCTTTACTACGTGATGCCCGGCGAGGTTTCCTACCTAGTAATGGATGCAAACGGAGTTAATACTTCAGATACTTCAGGCACAGTTGGCGCCAAGATGGCGGCCGACAAAAACAACGCCCAGATTTCAAGCAATATCTATCAGACAAAAAACAACTGGGTAGACGCCGTCTTAGAAACTGTAATCCGCGCAGGAATAGAGCAGCCGATTGAATCAACCAGCGGCAAAATCGAGCCGACTAAGAAGACTCAAGACTAATGCCGCTCACTCCAGCCACAGCTGATGATATCGCGGAGGTTTCGCGGCAGCTCGGGCGCGAGGCCCGAAACATCGTTGCGATTGCAGCTCGCTGTGTTTGCGGAAAACCAACCGTGGTGCACACCGCTCCGCGACTAACAGACGGTACGCCTTTTCCAACGACCTATTACCTAACTCACCCAGCTGCCACCAGCGCGGTTTCGACTCTAGAGGCAAGCGGCCTGATGCCTGAGCTACAGCAGCGTCTCGCCGAAGAACCAGAACTTGCTGCAGCGTACCTTGCCGCACATAAAGCGTTCATTGCCGACCGAGACAAAACCGCAAAAGATCTTGGACTATTCGTTCCAGAAGTGGCCGACAT
>ERZ650308.422-NODE-422-length-22866-cov-18.352111_pt1 | contig 22866 bp, 16 predicted proteins | sample MGYA00376244_ERZ650308 | MGnify/ENA primary metagenome ERZ650308 (study PRJEB26733, sample SAMN07839295) | wastewater metagenome | biome: small river; feature: stream; material: water | place: USA: North Carolina | collected 2016-04-26 ... | reverse complement strand
CTTTTTGTCTTTGGGACAAGACCGTGTCTTTAACCACTGGAAGGGTCTGGGCTTGCGTTGCATTTGAAAGAAAACAGGTGATGACGAGGTAAGTGAAAACAACTATTTTTTTTAGATAATGATAAGGCATCAGAAATGTGTTAAATGTAGATTTGTAAAGGATTTGAAGCCTTTTTAGTAGGCTACAAATTAACATCATTTTAAACCCTAATCTATAAGGCTTATGCCTCAATATATGGTGGCATATACATGGTGAATTATCTATATATTTGGTCGATTATAATTATTTGTTCAAATGAGTGATAGCCCATTTTAGGAGGCTATTGTTATCATTTGGGAGATTTAATTTTTTGATGATATTGTATCTATGGTTGCGAACAGTCTTTTCTGAAATAAAGAGCATTTCTGCGATTTCTTTACTCTTTTTTTGTTTTCCAATTAAGTCTACTATTTTGTATTCAGATAAGCTTAATTCTTTCAAAATTGAATGTTGAATTGTCTTTTCTTCAATGTATTTGAAAGCTATATTGATGGACACTTTTATTTGCTCATCGTTCCAAGGTTTGACTATGAAATTAAATGGATCAGTTTCTTGCGCCTCTTCTATAAAATGATGATTTGTAAATGCAGTTACATATATAATTTCTAATTGAGGGTATTCTAATTTAGCTGCTTTGGCAAATTCAATTCCGTTTTTGTCTGATCCTAGATTGATATCACAAATCAGTAGATGAGGTTTGAATGTTTTTAATTGCTTATTTCCTTCTAAAAAATTATGAGCTACAACAGTATTGTATTTTTCGGTCTCAAGTAGCTCTTGAAGGTCAAGTGCAACGATAATTTCGTCTTCAAGTATTAATATTTTCTTTTCTCTCATGTTTATATTTTAAAATCAATTTTATGAAGTATCCCGTGGTCTTTTATCATAGCATAATTGGCATTTAATTGAGCTGACATGATATGAATTAACTTGATACCTAAGCTTGATTCTTTCACATCAACGTCGTTAAATCCTGGACCGTCATCTTGTATTTCAATATGTATGTGTTCATTACGTTCTTCAATGTGTAAGTCTATTTTACCAGAGGATCTTCCTTTGAAGGCATATTTGTAAGCGTTAGAAATAGCCTCATTTACTATCAATCCTATGGATATTACTTGTTCAATAGGAAGTTCTAATCTGGCTTGAATATCAAAATGAACTTCGATATTTTTATCTTCCGCTTTATTAATAGACTGCAAGTGATTGACTAGTGTTTTGATATAACTACTTAATTCAATGTAGTCAAAAGAGGATGATTTGTATAAGTTTTCGTGAACTAAGGCCATCGTCTGAATCCTGTTTTGAACTGAGGATAATAAATCCTTTGTTTCTATTGCTTTATTTCTTCTTTTTTGAAGATTTAGTAAGCTATACATTACCTGTAAGTTATTTTTAACGCGATGGTGTAATTCCTTTAATAACATTTCATTTTTTTCATTCTGAAGGGTTATTTTCTTGCTATTTTCTAATAAGGAGACATTTTGCGCTTCGATTTGCTTTTTATTTTTTAATTTCTGTTTATTATTCAAATACAGCCCTAACATGAAGGCTAGAATAATACAAATGGAGAAAAGGGATATCAATAGTTGTTGTTTCTGTGTTTTAGACTCAACTATATATTTTAGATTACTTTCTTGACTCTCGATGAGTTCAGATCGTCTATTTGAAATTTCTAATTCAGCCAATAGCAAGACAGACTGATTTTTTTGCAAATTTGCAGACAGTGTCCTATTGTATTCATTGTATAACTCAACATAATATAACGCGGAGTCTATTTGCCCAATCGCTTTAAAGTATTTTGATTTTGTATTGTATAAGTTGAGTCGTATTTGTTTCATTGTCCTGCCAACCATATAATTTGAAGCACTATCTATATATTTCTTAGCTGATTTATATTGTTTATTATGAATTAAGTAATCAGATAATAAAATCATTTTATCTATTTTATTATCTATATCATTTTTGCTCATTTTAATATCAAAATAGAGATCAGGTAACACATTTATATAAATCCCTCTAGCAATATCACATTTAGCTGCATTGCCGGTTAAGCAGCCAAGCCAAAAATTCAAATTTTGTAATCTGATTTTTTGTCCAATGTTTTTGTTTTTTAATAATTCATTTGCTTCGTTTATTCCTTTTGTAAATGCAATCTTTGCACTATCATATTGATTTAATGTAAAGTATAACTCTCCAAGATTTGTATAATAATGAAGCCTATTCTCGGTTTCTTTCGGTGGGATAGGTTCAAATTGAATGAAGTCTTTTTTAGCAGCTTCAATTAAGCCACAATCTCTATAGATCTCCCAATAAGTATTGATGAATTTATTTTTAATTCTCTCTCTTCTTATGTCAATTGCTTTTTCAATGTAATTGTATGCTCGATATTCTTCTTCTAATTTAATTAAAATTTGCTCATATCGGTATTTGCTTAATTTACTTTTAAGTTCATAGACTTCTTCCAATAATGGAAGTGCTTTTTCGAATTTAGTTTGATCGTGGTATACAGCACCTAATATCATTTTCAGTTCAAAAATGATATCCTTTGAATTATTTGAAATGGCTACTTCGTATGCATTTTCTAATAAAACTGTCCATATAGCAGCAGGATATATATCATATCTATTTACTTTTAATTTAGTATTGCCATTGCCATTATACCATTGTTTAATTAGTCTATTTGCTACTTTATTTGCAGAATCAATTTCGGAAGCAATTGATGCATCGTTTAAGTCTTCAAAATCATGATAAGATGCTTGAGCAAAAAAGCTTAATTGTAAGAAGAAAAATAGGAGGAGTTTTGTTTTCATATTTTTAACAAGCGTAAATGTATTCTTTTCAATTCGAATAAATTCGTTACTTGATATAATGCACTTTTTTTAATTCACATCTAAATTCAATAGAACCCTTTGTCCTATTGAATAATATTTTAATATTCAGTATTTATACCTAATAAAAATTGAGGCATATGACTCATGTCTACAATGCGGCTTTTGTAGTTTATTTGCTCCTTTGGTATACAATACCTCACAATCCTCCCTATGCATACAAAAATTGTAATTCTACTGGTTTTTTTATTTTCTTTCTACGTATCAACTAGCCTAAAAGCGCAACAGTCCAATGCGGGAATATTTTTTCAAGCTATTGCGAGAGACCATGCGAATAATCCATTAAATAATAGAAACATATATGTAAAAGCAACTATATTAAATAATTCAACGGATGGTTTAGTTTTACACGCTGAATCACACCAAGTTCAAACAGATCCAACGGGTGTTTTTAATATTGCTATTGGCAAAGGCATTTATTTAGATGGATTGAACAAGAATATAAAAGACATTGATTGGGCTTCTGGAATACATTATTTAAATCTTAAAATATCCATTACGCCCATTTCGCCTTCATTGCAATGGGATTATAACAAAGAGTGGATTGATTTAGGCACCACTATTTTTGGCGTTGTGCCTTATGCTTTTAATTTAATTGGGGAACAAAAGTCTTCATTTGATACCACTTTCATAAGTAACCAAGTTAAAGCTAAATTGAACCTGTCTGATACAGCAACCATGTTATTGAGTTATGCCAAAAAAGGAAATTATGCAGATGCCAACTTAATTAATTTTGCGATAGACAAAAAGCTGGATAAAGCTGATAGTACAAAGTCTTATGTAACCCCGAGTCAACTTCAATCCATTTCATTTGACACAGTTTCACTTTCTGAAAGAATCGAAAAAAGCTTAAAACTGGCAGATACTATTTATTTATCTGAACGCATCAATGATCGATTAAAGTTAAAAGACACGGTTTATTTATCCCAGCGTATTAATGAAAGATTAAAAATTACTGATACCGTTTCGATATCAAATAGAATTAATAATAATTTATTAAGTAGGGATACCATTTTTCTTTCTGATAGAATTGATCTAAAAGAAAGTTTATCTAATAAATCAGTTAATTTAAATTTATTACAGGATTATAACAATCAAAAATATCCATCGGTAAAAGCAACTAAAGACTACATTGATGGTGCTTTAATAGCTGGTGCGCCTGATGCCAATATCAATACAAAAGGGATCCTTAAATTAGATGGTGATTTAACTGGGACTGCCTTATTGCCCACAATTGCAAACAATGCAATTACTACATCAAAAATATTGGACGGTGCCATTACGGATGCAAAAATTGCAACAGGTATTCATCCTGCAAAAGTAGGGCTGGAAAATGTGACCAATCATGCTCAATTATATAGTTTCAATGGTCTAACTGGACAGGTTCAAACTTTGGCCAATCCTGGCAATACAGGTTTACTTCCCAATTGGAGTAGTGTGGGAACAACGCATACGCTGAATATTCCTTTAGCCAGTGCGGGATCTGTCACCGCAGGTTTAATTAGCAAATCGGATTATGATCATTTTCAATCGGCTTACACCAATAATTTGAATGCAATTACAACAACTGGTAATTCTGGTGCAGCTTCCGTAAGTGCTCAAACGATTAATATTCCTAATTACACCATCGCAGGATTGGCTGGTAATACCAATGCCAATGCCGTTTTTGCTGGCCCAAGTAGTGGAGGGGTAGGTGCTGCCAGTTTTAGAAATTTAGTTTCCGCCGATATACCCAATCACGCTTCAAATACTTCTGGTAATGCTGCAACTGCCACAAAATTCGCCTCCAGTATAAATATTAATGGCATCCCTTTTGATGGCGCTACAGATATAGTTATTCAGGCAAATACAAACAATCAAATTGGTTTTAGTGATGACGGATTGGGTATGAGTCCAGGCGGCAGTTTCAATGGAGCTTTAGCAAAACAAGTTTCTTATAATACAATTGGTGCAGCGCCAGCAAATGGATCTTCTTCCATAACAACTTTGGGTAGTATCAACACGGGTACTTGGGCCGCAAATATTATTGGCGCCAATTATGGAGGTGCTGGTAGTAATCTCGGTTTATTGAAGGCAAATGGTTCGGGTATTGTTTCTGCAGCAGTCAGTGGCACAGATTATCTGCCTCCTTTTGGGTCGCAAACTGCGAAACAGTTTTATGCGGCACCCAACCTCGCCAATGGCAATCCAATATTTAGATCCATTGTAGCATCTGATCTACCCATACTAAACCAAAATACATCAGGTAATGCAGCCACTGCTACTGCATTTGAAACAGCTCGAAATATTAATGGCATTAGTTTTGCTGGCACTTCAGATATCACTATCAGTGCCAATACAACCAATGCGATAACCTTTAATAATAATGGGTCAGGATCAACTTCTGGTACTAGCTTTAATGGGGCATCTGCAAGTACCATCTCTTACAATACGATTGGCGCAGCGCCAGCAATTGGATCTTCTAATTTGACTACATTAGGAACAATTGTAACTGGAACTTGGTCTGCAACAGTAATTGGTCAAGACCATGGAGGCGCAGGAAACATCAATGGCATTTTAAAAGCGGATGGTACTGGTAAAGTTGATCAAGCAATTGCAGGAACAGATTATCAATTGCCCTTGACTTTTTCAAGTCCACTTTCAATCAATTCAACAACGGTGTCAATACCACAAGCAAATAATATCAATAGTGGCTATTTAAGTACAAGTGATTGGTCTAATTTTAATAATAAAATTAATAGCAATTTATTAGGGGTACAAAATGGAGTTGCTACTTTGGATGGCTTAGGTAAAATTCCTACTTCACAAATTCCTGCTATTTCTTTTGCAAGTGGTTATGTTGTCAATAATCAATCCCAAATGCTTGCGCTTTCAACTGCGGTGGTTGGAAGTATTGCTATACGAACTGATAACAGTAAAAATTATGTCTTGAGTGCGAATGATCCATCAGTTTTAGCCAATTGGCTTGAATTACTAATGCCTGCTGCAATTAGTTCTGTGAATGGATTGACAACTGGAAGTATCACGCTCTCTACATTTAATATTGGAGAGAATACGAATTTATATTTTACGGAAGCTAGGGCAAGATCTGCTATTTCAGCTGCTAGTCCTTTATCTTATTCAAGTGTGAATGGCGTCATGTCTTTGCCAGCCGCAACTATCAGTAATGGCGGCTATTTAACTGCTACCGATTGGAATACATTTAATAGTAAACTTGGTGCATTTGCTAGTCAAACTGCGAATAGTTTTTTTGCAGGGCCGAGTTCAGGTGCGAATGCAAGTCCAACTTTTAGAACAATTGTTGCAAATGATATCCCAACACTTAATCAAAGTACTACAGGTAATGCAGCAACTGCAACAAAACTTGCTGCAACAAAAAATATCAATGGTGTGGCATTTGATGGATCTGCTGATATTACTATCGCATCTGCCATTGCCAATGCAATTAGTTTTAATGCGAGTGGATCTGGGCAAGCTAGTCCGGTAAGCTTTGATGGTACTGCTGCTAAAACAATCTCCTATAATTCAATTGGAGCAGCCCCAGCAGCTGGTTCTAGTAATATCACTAACCTAGGTACAATTAGTACTGGAGTTTGGGAGGGATCTATCATTGATGCCAATCATGGTGGAGCTGGTATGGTTAACGGTATGATGAAAGCAAATGGATCTGGTGTGGTTGCAGCAGCAATAGCGGGAGTTGATTATGTAACACCTTTTACCAGTCAAACAAGCAAATATTTTTATGCAGCTCCATCTGCATCCAATGGGGTGCCTGTTTTTAGAACTATAATGGCGGCTGATATTCCTTTGCTAAATCAAAATACAACAGGTAATGCAGCCACTTCGACTTCGTTACTCAATGCAAGGTCAATTAACGGTGTGAGTTTTAATGGCACGGCTGATATCACCATTCCGGCATCAACTACAAATACAATTACATTTAATTCAAGTGGAACAGGTGCTGCATCTTCAGCGAATTTTAATGGATCAAGTGCATTGGTTATTTCATACAATAGCATAGGGGCTTTACCAACTATTGGAGCCACATCAATCACTACGTTGGGTACCATCGGATCAGGAACTTGGAATGCCAATGTGATTGGTTCTAGCTACGGAGGTGCTGGCGCAGTGAATGGTATTTTAAAAGCCAATGGATCAGGACTAGTTGCTGCTGCCATTGCTGGAACGGATTATGAATCCCCCTTAACTTTCAGTTCACCTATTGCAAGATCAACTAACACCATTTCTATACCAGTTGCCACAACCAATGCAAATGGTTATTTGTCAAGTACAGATTGGAATATTTTTAATAGCAAACAAGCAACCATCATTGCAGGTACTGGGGTAACGATTCAAACAGGCAATACCATTCAAATTGGACAAGAAGTGTCCACAACTAGTTCGCCAATTTTTGCAGCTGTTACTTCTAATAGCGATGTCACTGCCAAAAGATATAAGCTGACCATGCCTACTGCGACGGATGCATCCACTACAAGCACCAGTGTAGATTTAAGTACTGGCAATGTCTTTACGATTAATTTAAAAACGGCAACCACTTCTGTTGTATTCACCAATGCTGCTGTAGGAACTTATTTAATCAAATTGCTTCAAGATGCAACAGGGGGAAGAGAAGCCACATTTACTTCAAATACCAATTTAAAATGGGCGGGTGGCATTGCCCCAACTATGACGGATGCAGGGGGTAAATTAGATATTGTGACATTGATTTATGACGGAACAAATTATTATGCAACCATTGTCAAAAATTTCTAATCCATTAGCAATGAAAAATAGCGCTCTTGTTTTACTACTTTATATTTTTTCTCCAGTGCATGGAATAGGACAAGTTATGCCACAAGGGTTCCTTGTTAATCCAAACACTGAAACCGTTACAATTGGCACACAAGTATGGATGAAATACAATTTGGATACAGATGTGTACCAGGATGACACACCCATTGAAAGGGCTAATTTGGCATTTACAAGATCTGTTACAACGCCCTCTTGGTGTTATTACAATTATGACATAACGTACAATCCTACTTATGGTAAATTATACAATGGCTATGCGGTAAATGACAGTCGAGGTATTTGTCCTATTGGATTCAGGGTGCCAACCAGGGCAGATTTTACTACTTTGAATACCTTCTTGGGTGCTACAACTGCTGGAGGAAAATTGAAAGAAGCAGGAACAGTGCATTGGACTGCTCCCAATACGGGTGCTACCAATAGTACTGGTTTTACAGGACTGCCGGGCGGGTACATGGGTGACGCAGGATCAGCATCAAATATTTTAGTACAAGGATATTTTTGGTCTTCCACTAGTAATGGCACAACAAATTATGTCAGGTATTTAAAATACAATGACGATAATTTTACTGAAACAACAGAATTTGGATTAAAAGGAGGTGCTTCAGTGAGATGTATCAAGCAATAGTTTTATTTTTTTAAAGTGGCGCTCAATACTTCAAATTTTCCATCTATTTTTTGTTCATCCACTTTTAAGCCAAGAATATTTGCTACAAGAGGATAGACATGCACATTCTCAAAACCTTCAATCAACAATCCTTTTTTAAAGGCAGGTCCCCAGGCCATAAAACTCGCTCTCATTTCTACTTCCTTGTTGTCAAATCCGTGTTTGCCAGGTGTAGGTTTGCGCGTACCAAGATTAAAAACTTGATGAATTGATTTGGGTACTAAAATTAAATCGCCCAGTCGGTTATGCCAATCATCTGATTTTTTATAATGCCAGTAGTCGGGAGTTTCATCTAATTTGTAAGTTGTGAAACGATTGTCTTGTTTTAAAGCTTGATAGGTAGATTCTATTTTACTAGTATCTTTTGCATATAAGTGTAATAGGGCATCTCCCCAAGGCACATTGAAATCGTTCTTATCTACTGCAGCCGGCAAGCCAATGGTATTGTCTACATCCACCGTGGTCATACCATGATCCGAAACAAAAACATAATTGATGGGTAAATTCAATGGAGCCAATGCTTTTTGTAGGGCATTGATACTACTATCAACAAACTGAACTGATTTTTTTACTCTAGGATCTTCTGGTCCATAGGTATGTGCATCATGGTCTACATCTGGAAAATATAAGGTGATTAAATGTGGCCTTCTTTCCTCTGGTAAGCTCAACCAATCTTTTACTGTTTGAATTCTTTTACCTATTGTTGTTTGTTCGTTATAAATGTAATGATAGGTAGGTTTGATGCCTTGAATATCAGCTTCTGATGCGACCCAGAAAAAGCTTGCAGAAATCATTTTTTGTTGCTCCGCTAAAACCCATAAGGGAGTTCCGCCGTACCACTTTCCTTCTGATACCATTTTTTTATTTCCCATACTATATTGTTTGCCAGTAGCAACATCTATATAAGTATTGTCCACCAATCCATGATGTGAAGGATACAATCCTGTCACGATGGTATAGTGATTTGGGAAAGTCACAGAAGGATAAGATGGTTGCATGAATTTTGCACGAACCCCTTTTTTGCTAATCGTTTGTAAAAAACTAGCTTCATATTTTTCTGTAAAATCAGCTCTAAATCCGTCCGCAGAAATCAATATCACATAGGGCTTCTTGTATTGACTTGGGTCATTCTTAGTTAACAAGTTGATTTGTTGTGCGGTATCTTGGGCAGATATGGTTGCAATTCCAAGAACCGAAAATAGGATTACACTAAAACTCTTTTTGAGTAGATTTTTCATCTGATTTTTTATTTGAAATTTTTTGACAAATGAAGTTGCTCAATTGTAGGCTAATCACAGCCACAATCATGCCACCTCCTAAATCCATAGGAAAATGTTGACCAAGATAAACTCTTGAATAGGCACAAATGATCGCATAGATTGCGCCAATCGTGATGGTCCATTTTGTTGGAAATAAATAAGTTGTTAATAAGAATAAGGTGAAAGCTGTTGCAGTATGCCCCGAAGGAAAACTATTCCATGAATGCATTACAACACCTGGCACGGTATGTATTTCATTTACAGGTATACCACTTGCAATGGGTCTGCTTACTGCTGCCCAAATAAAATTCTTTGGTATTTGTGTTATGACAGTTGATAATAAAAAATTCAGTAAAATAAATTTGGCATCTTTTTTAAACCAGCCAAAAACAACTATAAAATAAGGAATCCATACCCATCCTTCTGCTCCCCAGGTAGTCCATTTAAAGATGTGGTCAAATATAGGTCCGCCATCTGTATTGAATAAAAGAAACAGGGTGTTTCTGGTAAAATAAGCACTTGCTGCAATCAGCAAAATCCCACCCAATAGGGTCAGGTTTCTTGCTTTAAGGAATAAACTAGGTGCTTTTTCAAACATAGCTTGGGTTTCTTTTGGAGATACAAATTTACAAAATGTTTCAGCGTCAAGTCAACTAAATATAGGAATGGTTGTTATAACTTTACGCCACCCATGAGTAAAATCAACGATAACATAGAAGTAATAGGTGCTAGAGAGCATAATTTGAAGAATTTTGATCTATCCATTCCCAAAAATCAATTGGTGGTTTTTACGGGAGTGAGTGGTAGTGGTAAATCTTCACTTGCATTTGATACTATTTATAATGAGGGACAACGTCGTTACATGGAGAGTTTTAGTGCTTATGCTAGACAATTTATGGGCGATATGGAGCGACCAGATGTGGATCAGATTACAGGGTTATCTCCTGTTATTGCCATTGAGCAAAAAACAACCAATAAAAATCCAAGGTCAACTGTAGGAACGGTGACCGAATTATATGATTTTCTGCGTTTATTGTATGCGCGTGCTGGTAAAGCATATAGTTATGAAACTGGTAAGCCAATGGTTCAGTTTTCCGAAGCAGAAATCATTCAGGATATCCAAAAGAAGTTCAAGGATAAAAAAATTAATTTATTAGCACCAGTTGTTAGAGGAAGGAAAGGGCATTATAGAGAACTGTTTGAAGAAATTAGAAAGAAAGGATTTGTGAAGGCGAGGGTTGACGGAGAAATCATTGAATTAAGACCTAAATTCCAGGTGGATCGATACAAGATTCACGACATCGAAATTGTTATAGACAGAATACCGGTAACAGATGCCATGAAAACAAGGTTGGCAGATAGTGTGCAGCAGAGTTTAAAGATGGGTAAGGATTTATTATTTGTTTTAGAAGAGGGGAAGGAGAAAATTGTGCAGTATTCAAAACAGTTGATGTGTATTGATACTGGTTTAAGTTACGAGACCCCTTCACCCAATAGTTTTTCATTCAACTCGCCCTATGGTGCTTGTCCTACCTGTAAAGGATTAGGTAATGTCTATGCCATAGATATGGATTTATTAATTCCAGATGCTAGTATCAGTGTGAATGCTGGAGGAATAGCGCCATTAGGAGAAGCTAGAGAAGCAAGTGTGTTTACACAAGCAAAACAATTTGCAAGAAAGTATAAGATCAATTTAGACAAGCCAATTGAAAGTTTAACTAAGGAGCAATTAGATTTACTTTTGTTTGGCGATAAAAATATCAGTTCTACTTTAGGCTTGGATTTAAATGACGAAAATATACCAGACACCTATACAGGCAGTTATGAAGGGATTGTTCCGATGTTAAAAAGATGGTTCACCTCTTCGCAAAGTACAGACGTGTTAAAAGGATGGGTAGAACAATACATGCAACTGAATACTTGTTCTGATTGTAAAGGGGCAAGGCTAAAGAAAGAGAGCTTGTGGTTTAAGGTAAACGAATTAAATATCGCTGCCTTAAATGAAATGCATTTGAATGACTTGCAAAAATGGTTTTTAGAATTACCTAAGAAATTAGATAAAAAAGACACTCAAATCGCGACAGGCATTTTAAAAGAAATCAATGACCGTATTGAATTTTTGATGAATGTTGGTTTATCTTATTTGTCTTTAAGTAGACCTTCAAAATCACTGAGTGGTGGAGAATCGCAGCGTATTCGATTGGCGACACAAATTGGTTCACAACTTCAAGGGATTACCTATATTTTAGATGAGCCGTCTATTGGATTGCATCAGCGTGACAATCAACGTTTGATTGTGGCTTTAAAACAATTAAGAGATATTGGCAACACCGTATTGGTGGTAGAACATGATAAGGACATCATGATGGCATCAGACTATTTAGTAGATATTGGTCCAAGGGCAGGTATTCATGGGGGGCATGTTGTTGCGGCAGGCACGCCAAAATCGTTTTTGAAATTAAAATCTGATACCGCTTTGTATTTAGCGGGTAAGAAATCAATTGCCGTTCCAACAGAACGCAGAAAAGGGAATGGCCATGCCATTGAAATTAAAGGAGCTACCGGTAACACTTTAAAGAAAGTGAATGCGAGTTTTCCTCTGGGTACTTTAACATTGGTGACGGGCGTAAGTGGATCAGGAAAGTCTACTTTAATTAATGAAACTTTATATCCTATTTTATCACAACATTGTTATAACAGCAAAACAAAGCCAATGCCTTTTGCATCGGTTACTGGATTAGAGCATATTGATAAAGTCATCGAAATAGATCAATCCCCCATTGGTCGAACACCAAGAAGCAATCCTGCCACTTATTGCGGATTCTTTACGGATATCAGAACCTTATTTGCTGCGGTTCCGGAAGCAAAAATTAGAGGCTATCAAGCAGGACGTTTCTCTTTCAATGTGAAGGGAGGAAGATGTGAAGTGTGTGAAGGAGGGGGCATGCGTGTGATTGAAATGAATTTCTTACCAGATGTCTATGTGCATTGTGAAAAATGTGCAGGTAAAAGATACAATAGAGAAACTTTAGAAATCAGGTACAAAGGGAAATCTATCAGCGATGTCTTAAATATGACTGTTGAAGAAGCTTGTGAATTTTTTCAAGCAGTTCCATTCATTTATAGAAAAGTAAAAGTGTTACAAGAAGTTGGATTAGGCTATATCACCTTAGGACAATCTGCTGTGACATTAAGTGGAGGAGAAGCACAAAGAATTAAATTGGCTACTGAGTTAGGTAAAAAAGATACAGGTAAGACTTTTTATATTTTAGATGAGCCAACAACTGGATTGCATTTTCAGGATATTCAATTATTGATTGGCGTGTTGAATCGATTGGTGGACAGAGGGAACACTGTATTGGTGATTGAACACAATATGGATGTCATTAAAATGGCTGACCATATTATTGACATGGGTCCAGAGGGTGGAGCAGCAGGTGGAACAGTTCAATTCACAGGAACCCCAGAGCAGATGATTAAAAAATCAAAAACACATACTGCGCAGTATTTAGAAATAGAAATGAAATAGTACTGACTAGTTAAATAGTTGATTTTTATTTTCTAATCATTGGAATATGCTCAATCGCATCTTCATAATATAGGTCTCCTGCTTTTTCAAAACCTTGTTCTTCATAGAATTTCTTAAGGTACAATTGTGCACCAATTTTGATAGGGCCTTTTCCAAAGAGTCGTTCACATTCAGCAATGGAATACTGCATCAACGCTTTTCCGATGCCTAGGCCCCTGTATTTTGGTGAACCTACCACACGCCCGATACTTTGGTAGCCTTTATAGGATTGGTCTTTGTCAAATAAACGGGTACTTGCTACTAAATCTTCGCCCACCCAACCCATGGTATGGTAAGCAATTTGATCATTGTTATCCATGTCTAAAAACACACAATTTTGCTCTACTACAAAGACCTCAGACCTAAGCCTTAAAATAGCGTATAGTTCGTTTACAGTAAGGGCTGAAAAGGGTTTGGTTACCCATTTGGTGTTGGTATCGTTTGACATGTCAACAAAAATAGGGTAATCCCAATTTTATTTTGCAATTTTGCCCAAATTAACTACCTCCATGCGTAAAAAAGTAGCCATTATAGGTGCCGGTCCAGCAGGTTTAACTGCTGCTTATTTATTAGGCAAAGCCGCACAAGATGTAACTGTATTTGAGAAAGATCCACAATATGTGGGTGGTATTTCTCGAACTGAATCTTATAAAGGCTATCATTTTGATATTGGTGGTCACCGATTTTTTTCAAAATCTAAAGAAGTAGAAGACTTCTGGACCGAGATTTTATCTGATGAATTATTGGAGCGTCCAAGAAGCTCAAGAATTTTTTATAATAAAAAGTTTTTCTCTTATCCATTGGCTGCTTTTGAAGCCTTATTGAAATTAGGCATCTTCGAAAGTTTCTTATGTGTGATGAGCTATTTAAAAGCAAAAGTATTTCCTATCAAAGACCCGCAAAACTTTGAAGACTGGGTAACCAATCAATTTGGGAAACGCTTGTTTAATATTTTCTTTAAAACTTATACCGAAAAAGTATGGGGTATTCCATGTAAAGAAATTTCTGCAGACTGGGCAGCACAACGTATCAAAGGATTGTCTTTGAGTAGTGCGGTTTGGAATGCATTGTTTAAACCTTCTGGTAAAAAGAGTAAAGGAGAGGTGATTAAAACATTAATTGATTCTTTCCGTTATCCAAAGCGTGGCCCAGGAATGATGTGGGAGGAATGTGTGGTTAAGAGCAAGGCATTGGGTGTAAAGATTGAAATGAATACAGGGGTGAATAAGATTGAGAAAGTTGGAGATAGCTGGAATGTATACACTTCTAATGGAGCAGTATTAGAAGGCTTTGATTATGTATTGTCTTCTGCGCCAATGCGTGAACTGATTCCTGCCGTAGCACCTGCATTTAGTGCACCAGTATTACATGCAGCAAGCCAATTAAAATATAGAGATTTCTTAACGGTGGTATTGATTTGTAAAGATCAAGACGCCTTTAGCGATAACTGGATTTATATTCATGAGCCAAATGTAAAAGTGGGTCGTATTCAAAACTTTAAATCTTGGAGTCCATTTATGGTGCCAGATCCAGAAATGGCATGTTATGGCTTAGAGTATTTCTGTTTTGAAGGAGATGGCTTATGGACCAGTAGCAATGAGGAATTAATTGCATTGGGTACAAAAGAAATCGATCAAATTGGATTAACAAAGCCTTCTGCCGTAGTGGATGGTTATGTGGTGAGACAACCAAAAGCATATCCAGTATATGATCATGAATATAAGGATCATTTAAATCTAATTCGTGAAGCATTGAAGGAATACAAGGGATTGTATTTAGTAGGCCGAAATGGTATGCATAAATACAATAACCAAGACCATAGTATGATGACTGCTATGTTAGCTGCAAAAAATATCATTGCAGGCAAGGAATTATTTGACCTATGGGATGTGAACGAAGACGCAGAATACCACGAAGGTGGGGACAGAGGTGCAGCTTCAGGTATCATTGGACGTGCGGTTCCAGAAAAGTTGACCTAATAACCATACTTGCCACGCCAACGTTCATGCAAGAATTTTTTAAGTTCTTCTTCTCTTGCATTTTTCTGAGGCTGGAATAGGGTAGTGCCTTTTATTTCGTCAGGTAGGTATTCTTGTTCAAGAAAATTATTTTCTCCTAAGTGTGAGTACTGGTATGCTTTGCCATAATTTAAATCCTTCATCAATTTAGTAGGGGCATTGCGTAAATGCAAAGGGACAGGAAGATTACCTGTTTTATTGACCAATGCCAATCCACTGTTAATTGCTTCGTATGCAGCATTACTTTTAGCAGAACTTGCTAAATAAATGGCGCATTGTGATAGGATGATTCGACTTTCAGGGTAGCCGATTTTATTAACTGCATCAAAACAGTTATTGGCCAATAATAATGCATTTGGATTTGCATTACCAATGTCTTCGCTCGCAAAAATCAACATGCGTCTTGCAATGAACTTTACGTCTTCGCCACCAGCAATCATTCTGGACAACCAATAAATAGCGCCATTAGGATCAGATCCTCGCATGCTTTTAATGAAGGCCGAAATAATGTCATAGTGTTGCTCTCCATTTTTATCGTAGAGTGCAATATTCGTCTGTGCTACTTGCATCACCCAATCATTGGTGAGTACTAATTGAGACTGATTGTTATTTGTCCCAATCAATGCTTCAACGGATAGCTCTAATAAATTAAGTAGTTTTCTGCCATCACCACCAGACAATTGAAACAAGGCTTCTGTTTCTTTAATCTCGATGGTATGTTCTTTGAAGAGTGGGTCTCTTTCGACTGCTTGTGCAACAAGTTGAGTCAAGGCATCTTTGTCTAATGCTTTTAAAATAAATACCTGACATCTGCTTAGTAAGGCACTATTGACTTCGAAACTTGGATTTTCGGTGGTAGCGCCAATCAATGTAATGATTCCCTTTTCTACTGCGCCCAATAAGGCATCTTGTTGTCCTTTATTGAATCGGTGGATCTCGTCAATAAATAAGATGGCTCCATTTTTTGATTTTGCTTCTTCAATTACTTCTCTTAACTCCTTAACACCGCTACTAATAGCACTCAATTGAAAGTAGGCGCTATTGAAAGTGGTAGCGATAATATTGGCTAGCGTAGTTTTGCCAACCCCTGGAGGGCCCCATAAGATCATGGAAGGTACTTTTCCTTTTTGTATCGCTTTCTGCAACACACTATTTTCCCCCGACAAGTGTTCTTGTCCAATTAAGTCTGCCAATGTATGCGGACGCAATCTTTCAGCTAAAGGGATGTTCTGATTCATTGGTATAAAGTTACACCATTTGCTATTCGAAAAGGTAGTCGTATTCTTTAACTAATTTCAAAGTCATGCGGATGTGTAAGATGCCAACTGCGCCAATGACAAATAAGAAGTAAGAGGCAGTACGCATCATCTTTAAAACAAATTGACTATTGAATTCTGGTGGTAAGCCAGATTGCTGTTGTAAAAATTCATCTACAAAACCAATTAAAGTAGCATCATTTGAAACCAAAATACTTACAGCATTCAAAAAGATCAAACTAAACATCAATAAGCTCACATAGGCATTGACCTTAATCCAATCTTTTAATTTATTAGTTTGAGGTTGTTCTCTTTCTATCCCTAGTTTAAGAAATTTAAAACTAGCAAAGCTATAGATCACAATACAAGCCATTGCAAACACCAGAATCAAAGCACTTGGGTTAGCTAGAGCAGATAAAATTAAAATACTATCTAGGAAACCAAACAATAAGGCGATTGGAATTAGGATATAAGACAGTACAATATAAAATTTCGAAGGTTGTTGCATAGGGCTACTTTAAATTTAGTTTGATATGCAATTCGTCAAATTGTTTATCATCAATACTGCTTGGGGCATCCAACATCACATCACGGCCACTATTGTTCTTAGGGAAGGCGATAAAGTCTCTAATGCTCTCGCTACCACCTAATAAAGCACATAAGCGATCAAAACCAAATGCGATACCACCATGTGGAGGTGCACCATATTCAAAAGCACCTAATAAGAACCCAAATTTATGTTGTGCTTCTTCTGGAGACATACCTAATGCAGCAAACATTTTTTCTTGAAGGTTTCTTTGGAAGATACGAATGGAACCACCACCTATTTCATTTCCATTTAATACCATATCATAAGCATTGGCTTTGATATTGGCATAAGGATGTTCTAAATATTTTGCCGCGTCTTTAATTTCTGGTGCATTGTTGATCATGATATCAATATGATCAGGTTTTGGAGAAGTAAATGGATGGTGTCTTGCTACCCAACGATTACCTTCTTCATCATATTCAAATAATGGGAAGTCCATTACCCATAATAATTTAAATTCATCTTCTTTTCTAAAGCCTAATTGCTTTCCTAATTCTAATCTTAATTCACTAATGGCTTTACGTGTTCTTTCTTCAGCTCCAGCAAGGATCAATATCAAATCACCTGCTTTTGCATTGGTTGCAGCAGCAATGGCTTTTAACTTATCTTCAGAGTAGAATTTATCTACACTACTTTTGAAACTACCATCTGCGTTACACTTGATGAATACCATGCCTTTCATGCCAATCTGAGGACGCTTTACCCACTCTGTTAATTCATCTGTTTGTTTACGAGTGAATTCGCTACATCCTGGTGCAGCAATTGCGATGACTGTTTCTGCTTCGTCAAATACTTTGAAATCAACGCCGTTGATCAAAGCAGCTTGATCCGCTTTATCAGAGAATACATGTGCTGGTTTTTTCAAGTTGCACAATTCCATACCAAATCGAATATCTGGTTTGTCGTTACCATAATGCCACATGGCATCTTCCCAAGTCATTCTTTGTACAGCTTCTGTATAATCGATGTTTTTTACATCTTTAAAAATGCTCTTAATCAATCCTTCGAACATGTTTAAAATGTCTTCTTGCTCTACAAAGCTCATCTCACAGTCAATCTGTGTAAACTCTGGTTGACGATCTGCTCTTAAATCCTCGTCTCTAAAACATTTTACAATTTGATAGTAACGATCGTATCCACTCACCATCAACAATTGCTTGAAAGTTTGAGGGGACTGGGGTAGGGCATAAAATTCTCCTGGATTCATCCTGCTAGGCACCACAAAATCACGTGCGCCCTCTGGAGTGGACTTAATTAAAAACGGGGTTTCAATATCCATGAATCCTTTTTCATGTAAGTAGTTGCGGGTAGCACGATTTACACTATATCTTAATTCAATATTCTTTTTAACAGCGTTTCTTCTCAAATCCAAGAAACGGTATTTCATTCTAATATCATCTCCACCATCTGTGTCATCCTGAATGGTGAATGGAGGTACAATTGACGCATTGAGTATTTTAAACTCAGTCACATTGATTTCAATTTCACCAGTTGGGATGTTGGCATTTTTGCTTGAACGTTCAATTACGATTCCTTTTGCTTGAATGACAAACTCACGACCCAAAGGTTGAGCATCTAGTTGCGCCTGTAATCCTTCGCCCATTAATAACTGCGTGATCCCATAACGATCTCTAAGATCTACAAATGTGATGGCGCCGAATTTACGAATGGTTTGTACCCAGCCAGCAAGGGTAACTTCTTGATTGACAAATTGGATATTTAATTGACCACAATGGTGTGTACGATACATAGATTGCTATTAAAATGAATGGTCTGCAAATATAGCCCAAATCCTATAAAATACCGATCTTTGGGCCATGAGCGAAACAAGTATATCCAAACAGTCTAGACGCGTAATTTTATCGGGTTATTTTTTCTTTACAGGTATCTGTTTCGCTAGTTGGGCCAGTAGAATCCCCGACATTAAATTGGCGCTAGGATTAACCGATGCACAGTTTGGGGGTATGTTGTTATTTCTGCCATTAGGTTCATTTTTAGGCATCCCAATTTCAGGAAGTCTAACAGCGAGACATGGAAGTAACAAAATGCTTAAAATTGCTTCTATTTTATATCCTCTAGCCTTGGTTAATATAGGGTGGGCTGCCAATACGACCATCTTACATTTAGGAATAGCACTTTTCATTTTTGGAATGATTGGTAATTTATTCAATGTGTCTGTAAATACGCAAGCGGTTGAGTTGGCTAAATTATTTGAGAAAAGTATTATTTCAAGTTTTCATGGATTCTGGAGTTTAGCAGGATTTGTAGGCGGATTGGTAGGGAGTTATTTTATTGCTCAATCCTTAACGCCACTCATGCAATTTTTTGTGATCCTTTCATTAGGGTATCTTTTTTTAATCACAACACATCAACATTTATTACATAGTGAATCGAATAAACAGTCGCTAAAAAAAATGTGGACCAAACCAACACCATTGATGTTTCAATTTGGATTGATTGCATTAAGTAACATGATTTGCGAAGGGATGATGTTTGATTGGAGCGGGGTGTTTTATCAGACAGTTGTCAAAGTGCCTGAAACTCAGAGAACCATTGGGTATATCAGTTTTATGGCCTGTATGACTACAGGTAGAATGTTTGCAGATGCACTCATTAATTATTGGGGGCCAAGAAAACAATTGATGTTAAGTGGCTTATTGGTTACACTAGGTTTAATTATTGCCATCCTATATCCGTCTATCTACACCAGTACAATTGGATTTATGTTGGTTGGATTTGGGGTCTCTTCTGTGATACCAACTATTTATGGTAGTGTAGGAAAATCAGCAGAGCCAGGTCAAGCGAGTATTGCATTGGCTTCTGTTTCCTCAATTGGCTTCTTTGGATTTTTAATTGGCCCACCGATTGTTGGATTTTTATCTGGGGCACTTGGTTTAAGATGGGCATTTTTAACCATCTCTATACTAGGTTTGGTAACATTTATCCAATCTTATCGATTAAAGAAATACTTATAAAGTCTGAGGGTCCTCTTGGTGTCTTGGTTTGTACCAGATATAATAATAAGCTAGGATGATCACCCCAATTACAAAGGGGATCATTGCTAAATGTTTTACATTAAAGCCAAATCCAATTGCTACATGGTCGATGCCAAAAAACTCGGTGCACATCCAAAATGAGTTGGCAGAAATCCAAACGGTTATGGCAAGATTATGACAAAGTTCCGAAACAATTTTTCTAGTTCTCCAAGCAATGACAATGGATATAATCATGGTAGGGATGATCATCAAAATACCTAGCCATTTAAAGTTCATGCACCATCCGATGTCTTTAAAAATCCAAAAAACAATATGCAGGTTTTCCATTTTGCGATAGGCGACAGGAATATTATAATAACTATTGGTTGAAGATGACATGTTGATGAATTTATAATAAAGATAATTTAAATCTTTCCAAACTTGCTTCAGGATGAATCGGCGTTCCATTTTCACAATGGGCTATCAATGCATTGGCAAAATAGGGTGCAAGTGAGCAACCCTTTGTACCCATTCCATTGCAAATGCCAATTGCGCTATACACAGGATGCATACCTACAAAGGGTCTTCGCTCTTGATTGGCAGGTCTAATTCCGACTAGATGCTCTATAACAGTAAATGGAATTTTTAATAATTGTGCAAGTGCGGTTTCTATTTTGGTTCTAAAAGCACTACTTGGTTTTGCATCTTCATACTGCCATTCATAATTAGAGCCAACCCAAAAAAGTTGATCTTTCCAAGGCACAATAGATAAATTATGTTTGTAGATCGCTTGATTGGGCAGGTCTTTGATCTCCACAATCAAAGCTTCACCTTTATTGGGTGCGAAAGAAAGTCCTTTAAAGTATTTGTTTTGCATACTGCCAATACCATCACTAAACAAAATACGTTTGGCATGTATCCCTTTCCATTCTACACCTTCGTTGTTGATTTTTATATCATCTGCATCCAATCGTTCATCTAGATATTGTTGATGGTCGATTAATTTTTGACGCCAACCAGTTAACATTGAATTTAAATCAATCCAAATACTTTGATTGATTTGGCCTGTGCCAAGAGGGGTGTGCATGAAAGCTTCAAAATCTGCAGCATTGTTTTTTTGTAAGTATACATTGTCGTGATGATAACGATATTCAAAACTTTCTTGCATTTGTGCAGAGGGATGTATCAATACGACAGGCGCCTCTTTAACGATTGTTTTATTTAATTGTTGACCTATGTCCGAATACGCTTTAAGTGCAAAAGGCAGAAAGGTGTCAATCATCCAGGTTTGTACGATGCGTCTTCCGGTAACTGGATTGATCACGCCACTAGCAACACTTGACGCTGCTGGCGTATGACTATCATTTACAACAACAAAGGTTTTACCCGCTTGCAGCGCATAGTAACTCAACCAGGTGCCTACAAGACCTTGGCCGACAATGATATAGTCTAGTTGCTTATGAAAATGATGTTGGTCCAATGTTAATGCTTAATCAAAGTGGGAATAGTAACTCGAATGCTATCCTGAACACTATCCACTTTTGCTACTAATTCAATGATAAATTTACCTTTAAAATCGTTGGGTACAGTGAATGGAAATTCAGTCTCAAAATTTTCATTCGCAATGGTTGTGAAATATTGAAAGGGGAAAAAATTCAAGAACCATCCATCTACTGATTGTTTTGTCTCAGCATTGAATAAGGCAAGTTGAATATGTCCAGTTTGTTCTTTTTTGATAAGATGTTTCACCTGCACTTTTAACTTTAAAGATTCCCCTTGATACATTTGTGTTGGTGTAGTAAAATGAATACTTAATGGTTTTTGTTGTGCCGATAAAACGCTAGTCATTAAGATACAACACAGCAGGGTGGATAAGAAAGTGAAGCAGTTTAATTTCATCTATCAAAAATACAATAAAAAATCCCTTAGCATGGGTATACTAAGGGATTCCTTTATTCGAATGAAATGGTTTATTTCTTTAAAGCCGCTGCCATTGTTTTACCAATGTCTGCAGGGCTAGCACACACGTGAATACCACATGCAGCCATGATTTTCATTTTTGCTTCAGCCGTATCATCTGCACCACCAATGATCGCACCAGCGTGACCCATACGACGTCCTGGAGGCGCTGTTTGACCAGCGATAAATCCTACAACAGGCTTTCTCATATTGTCTTTAATCCAGTTAGCTGCATCTGCTTCCATGCTACCACCAATCTCACCAATCATGATGATACCTTCTGTTGCTGGATCGTTCATTAATAATTCAACGGCTTCTTTTGTAGTGGTTCCAATGATTGGATCACCACCAATACCTATGGCAGTTGTGATACCTAATCCAGCTTTCACTACTTGATCTGCTGCTTCATAAGTTAAAGTACCGCTCTTTGAAACGATACCGATAGTTCCTTTCTTAAAAATAAAGCCAGGCATAATACCTACTTTAGCTTCTTCAGCAGTGATTACACCAGGACAGTTTGGTCCGATTAATCTTGTGCTTTTTCCTGCTAAGAAATTCTTTGCTTTTACCATATCTTGAACTGGGATACCTTCTGTAATACAAACTACTAAAGCAATACCAGCGTCTGCAGCTTCCATGATTGCATCTGCAGCAAAAGCTGGAGGTACAAAAATGATACTTACATCTGCACCAGTTGCTTTAACAGCATCAGCCACTGTATTAAAAACTGGGCGGTCTAAATGGGTTGTACCACCTTTACCTGGGGTTACACCACCAACAACTTGTGTTCCATATTCCATCATTTGAGTGGCATGGAAACTACCTTCTGTACCTG
>ERZ650308.421-NODE-421-length-22889-cov-5.565692_pt1 | contig 22889 bp, 37 predicted proteins | sample MGYA00376244_ERZ650308 | MGnify/ENA primary metagenome ERZ650308 (study PRJEB26733, sample SAMN07839295) | wastewater metagenome | biome: small river; feature: stream; material: water | place: USA: North Carolina | collected 2016-04-26 ... | reverse complement strand
CAACAGCATCCGACTGAATCTCACGGCGCATGAACTCCTTGTTCACGCGGCCCTTGTTTCCAGCTTCCTGGATAACCTCATCGATAGTGATGCCGACAGGGTAAATGGTCTTGAGCTCGGTCCACATGGCGTCGAAGTCCCAGTCATCACCGTTGCCTTCACCGGTGTGAACGGCGAGGACTTCGTCAACAACGTCTTCGAGGAATGCGAGTACGCGATCCTTGAGGTCATCACCTTCGAGGATGTGAGCGCGGTCAGAGTAGATTGCTTCACGCTGACGGTTGAGAACATCGTCATACTTCAGAACGTTCTTACGCATTTCAGCGTTACGAGCTTCAACCTGTGACTGTGCCGAGCGAATAGCGCGCGACACAATCGCAGACTCGATCGCAGTGTCATCAGGAATGTTGCTGCGAGTCATGATTGCTTCGGCTGCGCCCGAGTTGAACATGCGCATGAGGTCATCGGTCAGCGAGAGGTAGAAGCGGCTCTCACCGGGGTCACCCTGACGTCCGGAACGACCACGCAGCTGGTTGTCGATACGACGAGACTCGTGACGTTCGGTTCCGAGAACATAGAGTCCACCAGCTTCAACGACCTTGTCAGCTTCGGCTTGGACGCCTTCCTTCACCTTGGTGAAGGTGGCTTCCCATGCTGCTTCGTACTCTTCTGGAGTCTCAGCTGGGTTCAGTCCCTGTGAAGCAAGTGCGGTTACGGTGAGGTGCTCAGCGTTACCACCGAGCATGATGTCGGTACCACGACCGGCCATGTTGGTGGCCACGGTGACAGCACCCAAGCGACCAGCCTGAGCAACGATTGCTGCTTCACGGGCGTGGTTCTTGGCGTTGAGGACTTCGTGCTTGATGCCCTTCTTGGCCAGAAGCTTGGAGAGGTATTCGCTCTTCTCAACCGAGGTGGTACCAACCAGAACAGGCTGGCCCTTGGCGTGACGCTCGACGATGTCGGCGATCGCGGCCGCGGCCTGGTCGTCGCGGGTGAAGTCGCCGAGCGCCTTGACGATGTTCTCGAAGGTGCCGACCACATCGACGGTCGCGGCCAAGAGCTGCGGATCCGCGAAGGCCCGGAGCATGGTGAGGATCTGGTTGGTCTGGCTGACGTCCTCGGCCGCCTGCTGGCGGGCCAGCGGCGACAGCGGGCGAAGGCGCACCGTCGTCTTGTCCTTGGTGATGACCGGATCCAGCTTGCCGCGCTTGGTCAGCAGATACTCGACCCGCTCAAGGATCGCGACGACGCCTTCGGAGTAGACCTTGCCGGTCGGCAATTCCAGGCGCCGGCCTTCCTCGGTCTTCTCGTCCATCCACTGACCGAACGTCGGCGGCGTCTTGCCGCGCTGGCGCGGTCCGTACTGGTAGAGCGCGCGGCGGATGTTGTCCTGAAGGCCGCCCTGCTCATAGTAGGCCGCCTCGATGATGCCCTCGGGCTTCATCTGCTCGACCTTCGATCCCGCCAGGCGCGGCACCCAATCGCCAGGGCCAATGCCGCCCTCGGGGTTCAGAACGCCATCATCGTCATAGACGACCGGCGGATCGACGATCTTCCCCAGGTTCTTGAGGATCAGCCGGCGCTCCTGGTTGAGCGTCATCGCGTCAGGCAGGCACTTCAGGCCAGGCCCAATGCCCCAGGGCGAGTTCGAGTGCGTCCGCCAGCGGGTGACGATGTGCGGGCACGAGCCCCGGCCGACCAGATTGTCCGTGAACACCTCGTCGTCATCGACGCAGACGTGCCACTTCCAGCGCTCATCGCCCGGATCGGGGACGGCCACGGCCGCCTCAAGGATGCGGACCATCGTGCGCCGCGAGCCCTGGCTGCGCAGCTTGCGCTTGTGCTTCTCGCCCCAAGCGTAATCCGGCCAGTAGGCCATCGCGTCTTCGAGCGCCCAGGAGAACTCGCGGGCGCGCAGCGACGTGGACCCGCCGGGCCCGCGCTCGATCAGCAGTTGGCCGGGGCTGATGGCCTCGAAGTTGATCGGCGACGACGGGTGCGGATCGGAGATCGTCATGGCGCCGGTGCCGTGGCCCAGGTCCATCGCCCATTCGCCGGCCGCCTCGTCGTAGAGGTTCGACTGCCGGATCGCGGCGAAGATGATGTCCGTGCGGCGCTTGAACTCGGGCTCCAGGGCCTTTGCCATCGCCTCGTCGAGCGTGGTGTCAGGCTCATAGGACAGCCAGTCGCGCGACCGCGGCATCACCCGGTCGATCAGGTCCGAGCCGAAATCCTCATGCACTTCCATGAGGGTCGCGTCGTAGAGCGTCTGGATCTGCCAGGCCTTGTCGGTCTGGGTCCGGTTCTCGTCGCCGATCCGCGGCCGCGTCGGGTCGGCATAGTCCAGATACTCGTTGATCTGGGTCTGCCGGCGCGAGCGCTGGACCTTCGCGTTGTCGACGCGCTGCTTGAGATCCTTGGGGAGCGCCATCAGACGATTGAGACCCCGGAGCCGTTCACCGACGCCAGCGGGACGAAGGAGCCGGCCGACTGCATCCCGGTCGCGGACGCGCTGGACCCGCTCATGCCGCCGCCGGCCGGGTTCGCGCCGGTCAGGGCGATCCGCTGGCCGAAACGCCGGGCCCGCTTGCGGGTCTCGTCGTTGAGGAGCGTCTGGGTGTTGTTGATGTAGGCGGCGTCAGCGCGGGCGGTCTCGCGCTCACGCGCCGCCGTCACCGCGGGATCTTCCTTCGGAGCTTCCGTTTTGACCTTCACGGCTGAATACCCTCTTGGCGCCTGCGCGCAGAAGGTCGCGCCGCAGACCGGCCGGGGACAACGCACCCGACTTGAGGCCGACCAGGCGCTTCACCGCGCCGACGCACCACAGGCCCGGCGCCCAGACCGGCGTCTGGTCTCGCGCCTCGATGCGGTAGACGTCGAAAGTCGCGATTGCGCCCACCAGCCAGGCGTCGAACTCCCAGGGTGGGAGCAGGGTGATCGCGGTCGAGCGCCGCATGGGGTCGACGATGATCCAGACGCCGCAGCCGGGGTCAAAGCCGAACGCGAAGACGTGGCCCAGGCCAGGCCGGCAGCGGATCGCGACGTTCCATTCCATCAGCGGCGGCCCGCCATCGCCGGCAGGCGCCGGCCGAACTCGTCGGTGCGGGGCAGGGTGCGGACGATCTTCGGCTTCTCGGCCCGGCCCAGCATCACGCGCGCTTCACCACCGCCCACGAGGAGGTACTGGAGCGCGTCGGCGACGTGGGAGTGCTCGTTCTTCGCCGGCTCCTCGTCATAGACCGGGGCGCCCGAGACGTTCTTCCGCTTGAAGACGTAGCCGCCGCCCATCGCCGTCGAGAGGGCTGGGCAGTTGGGCGATACCAGCAGCGCCGGCAGGCCATTGACCATGCGGTTCAGCGTGTCGCTCACGGCCTCGATCCGCACGCGGAGACGGTTGCCGGTGTCGGCCGGCCGCACGTCCAGGCCGTTGGCCTTAAAGATGTCGAACGCCGTCTTCTCGCTCTCCTGGCCCTTGAACCCGCCAGCCGGGTCGCCCCAGAAGCGGTAGGTGTAGCCGGGGTACTTGCTCTGGAGGTGGCGCTTCAGCGTCGGCGCGAACGTCGTGGCGCCCACGTTGTCGCCGATCAGCTCGGCCAGGATATACCAGCGGCCGGCGATGCACTGGCCGATGACCGCGGCCGGCGTGCGGCCGAAGTCGAGCCCGACCTGGATGACATTGCCCTCCATCGGCTCGATGGCCGCCTTGGCGACATGCGTCTCGCGCCGGAACATCGGAAAGACCGGCTTGCCCTTGGTCTGGATCGTGACCCGGTTCATCAGGTCGGCGTCGATCTCGTCTTGGGTGCGGCCGCTCAGGAGCTCGAACACCGCCTCATTGCCGCGGTGCGCCGTCAGGATGCTCAGGTTCTCGGCCTGCGGGTTGATCTTGTACTGGTCGACGCGGCCCTGCGCGTCCAACTCCTCGACGAACCAGGCCGGCTGGACGAGGAACTTCCAGTCCTTCGGCTTCACCAGGGACCGGCGCTCGCGCTCGTCCATCTCCTCGGGGATCGGCGCGTCGCCCCGCATCATCGGCACCCAATGGCCGTGCGGCGGGGCGTTCATGTCCATCTGCAAGAACTTCTCGCCGCCGGCGATGGGGAACCAGCCAGTCCGCTCGTACAGCGCCACGATGAACTTCCGGGTGTAGAACTGCGCCTCGTTGACCCAGATCCCGGTGTACTCGCGCGACTTCAGCGAGGGGATATCCTCCTCGCCGACAAAGCTCTCGAAGGTCACGTCCGCCTCGACGTCTCCGAAGCGCATCATGTGGACGTAGGGCGGGGTCCACATGAAGCGGCCGTACAGCTTCTCGGGGAACCATTCGAGCCACGTCTTGATCGTACTCTCTTCCAGGTCCGGGTAGCTGTTGCGGACCACCAGCCAGCGGGAGCGCCGCTTCCCCTGCGTGACCGGGACATTCATCATCGCCTCGTACAGGCGCATGATCGAGGCGACCGACTTGCCCGAGCGCACCGGGCCCTGGATGCACGTCAGCGACGCATGGAGCTCAGGCGTCCGCGTCTCGTAGGGGTTCGATGCCAGGTATTCGACGAGCGTGGCGCCGTCGGGGACGTAAGAGCGCTGTCCGGTCATGGCCGCCAGCATCCAGACGCGGCCGAGAAGTCAGAACGCACCCGCCCCCACACATTGAGTAGGGTTGTGGGGGTCTAGCTCGCGAGCCCCAAGGCCGTGCCGATGCCTGCCGCGAAGAGCTGCGCTTCGACAAAATAGCCATACGGCGTCAGGTGGATGCCATCGGTTGTGTTCAGGATCTGGCTTTGCTCACCGGCCACGCCCGCCGCGACGCCGTTCATATCCACGCTGGACACGAAGGAGGAGTTGGCCGCGACGACGGCGTCGATGGCGGGAAGAACGACGTTGGTTAGCGCCGTCAGGGACGCTGCGCCGGAACTTAGGACGGGCGGCCGGGCGATCACTATCTTCGCGCTTGGGAAATCGGCGTGAAGGTTGTCGATCCACTTCGTCAACTCGGATTGGGTGTTCCGCCCACGAAGACCGGCTCGATTGGCATCGTTGGTCCCGATGGTGATCGTGATCACATCGGGCGTGAAGCCTACAAGCTTGCTCTTAGCATTGCTGTACACGGCGGAGGTCGCCGACCCTCCGGTGTAGCTCACCGAGGTAGCCGCAACGTTGGCGTAGTTAACGGCGCTGATGCGCGTTGTGTTGCTGCTCAGGGCGACCTGTGAGTTAGCGGCAGTCCCCGAGGCCAGGGCATAGGTCCGGCAGTTTCCGGCGGAGACATAGGCCCAGAGCGATGTGTGCGCGGGGGTGCCTGCGAAAAACCCAGAACCTTCCCCATTGATCGCGTTGGCAAGGTTGGTGATCGTGTTGGCCACCGCGGCGCCGATTGTCACGTCGTAGTTGGCGGCTGGCGTGGTGCGGAAGGTGTAAACTTGCCCAGCCGCCGTGATCGTGTCGCCGTCGTTGGCGTTGGCAATCCCTCGGAACAGGCCGTAAGCGCACTCTCCCGCCCAGGTGTAGGCAGACGACCCGCCGACCGCCACGTTGGCGGTGGCGATATTGCGGAGCTTGGGATACCCGGCCCGCAGGATGCTCGGTAGGAACTGCGTCCATGACCCCGAACCATCGGTTCCTATCGCGCTGAACCCCTGATCATTGCTGGCGGATGGCGTCGTCACGCTGCCGAGCCGCCGCGCAATGCGGTAGTAAGCATCGAGCGCCGACCCGCCCCACGTCTTGTCTCGCGGCCCGAGAACCGGAAGGGATTGCACGACGGGCGCAGATGCGTCGTTTGCAGCCGCCGACTTCAGCTTTCCCTCAGTGTGGCTGTCGCCCATGCCGACAATGTTGACGTCGGTGTTTTGGATCGCGCCCCGCAAAGCAGCGAACGCAGCGGCGTTGGGCGTTTCGGCTGGCCACGTCATGCGGGCGCTCCATAGGTGAAGGCGATGCCGGCGAAGGTGAACGGCCGGCCGTTAAAGGTGAAAGCGTAGGGGCCGCCCCCCACACCCTTGGAGAGGGCGGCAATGCGAACAGGCCAGGACATGCGCCTACTCCAGCGCCTGAATGTACGGCTTCCAGATCGACGAGGCGGTGGGCGTCCAAGAGGCGGTCGAGTGCAAGACCATGCACAGATCGTCGACACCAGCCGGCGCCTTCAGCGTCCGCGCCAGCGTCGGCTCCGCATACGCCTCGAAGCAGTCCGACCCAGACGCGCCGCTCACCGCAGTCGAGAAGTCCAGGTAGCCCAGCCGGATCGCGGCGTTCGCATGGTTCAGCAGGAAATCCGTCTGATCGCTCGCAGGCGGCGACGTCGGAGCGCCAGCATACAGCCAAGCCCGAACAGCGAAGCCGGACGGCGCCGAAATGCCGTCGGACTTGTAGACCTCCAGCTTCGCGCCCAGCAGCAGCGCCGAGCCGCCCTTGCGCCGGAAGAAGTCGCTGAAGGTGAACAGGCAGCTCGAACTCGAACCCACCGCCTTGTTGGCCGCATAGGCCGTGGCGTTCGCCGGCCGGGTCAGCGCAGCATCCGCCGCCTGCCAGATCCCAGCGCCCATCGCCAGGACGGGCGGGCCAGCATCGGCGAAGTCTTCGGGGTTCCGCATCGGGCGCTCCTATGGTCGCCGCGAAGATGCAAGCCTCGCAGCGACCGCAGAACGCACCCGCGTCAGATCCGCGACGCCAGAGCGCCGACGTGGTTCGCCGACGTCGCCGCCAGCGCAATCAGATGATCCAGCCGGCCGAGCACTTGGCCGAACTCCGACAGGTCGCCGCCACCCGCCGGCTTGCCCGCCTCATCCGCCCACGGCCCCAGCGTCCGCTCCCGCAAGGTCGCCGCCATCGACCGGCCCTCATCGATCAGCTTTGACAGCCGGTCCAGCCGGTCGTTCACCGCCACCAGGAAGGGGGGCTCGGGCGGGGCCTTGGCCGCCGACAGCATCGCATCCGCCGTCGCCCGGTCATAGTGCTGCCCAGACGTCTCAGTCTCGTAGATCGCCATCTCAACCTCCTCGCAGACACCAGCGCCGCCACCAGCACCACCGCCCCAAGGCAGATCCTCCAGAACGCACCCGAGGCCCGCGGAAAGATCTTCCACGCCAGCCGACAATCGGGGGTGGGTACTCACACAATTTTCAGCCAATCACCCCGAAGCCGAACCTCCAGACCGATCCATAGACCACCCGACAGGCATATCGGGAGGGGGGTAGAGAAATCGGGAGAGGGAGGCCCCTCGGCCGCCCCCGCCGCCGGATTTACCCCCCATGCCCCCGCGGGCTGGAAAAGGGCCCGCCCGAGCTGTCAGCCGCGCGAGGCTGGCCGCTCGTCCGCCTGCGCCTCTCCAGGGTCATCGCAAGGCGTCTGATCGGCCTGCGAGCCGCCGTTTCCGAGCGTCTGACTGTTCGAGAGTTTGACGCTCTCGCGCACGTTCAAGGGCTTAGCCTCGATAACCGCCCGCTCGGTAGGCGGTTCGGGCCTGGAGATCACCACCAGCGAGCCGAGATCGATGTGGACGGTCGCCGCGGTCTTCTCCTCGTATTCGGGATAACGCGCCCGCATGACGTGAGAGAACAGGCCCGCCGGGTAGCGCGTGTCACGCTCGGCCATCGCCAGGCGAGCGCTGCGTTCCCACCACGCCTTCGCCCGCGTGCGCGCCTGCGCCATCGCCCGGCGGAACTCAACATGCGCCTTCGCCCACTCTTTCAGCTCGTCTTCGGTGACGAACCAGTGGGCGGCGATCTCGGCTTCGGTGAGGCCGAGGTCTGCGAGGCTGATGAGTTCGGGGATAAGCGCCGGCGAGTAGTCGGTGGGTTCGGCGCGCGGTTCGGATGGGAGGGCGCGGGCGGCTTCGATCCGGGATTTCTCGGCCTCGAAGCGGGCGTGGGAGAGGGGGCGGCCGGCCATCGGGCGGTTGAGGGGTCCGGGGAGGTTGAAGGTTTTGAGATAGGGTCCGGGTGGGGGCGCGCGAGGGGCGACGCGGGGAAAATGCGCCTTTTTTCGCGCTTGGAACAACGCACCCGCAGCGCGACGCGCCTAAGCCGTTGAATGTGTTAGCTCTTAGCCTTTCGCCTAACAGGTAGTCGCCCTTGACACGCAAAGGCCGGTGTCCCGTATTGAGACACCTTGAAGCGCCCCGCCATCCCTTCCGCCGTGCTGCTGGACCGCCTCGCCTCCGACGTGTTCGGCCGGGATTGGGCCGCTCGCGTGGCCGAGCTGACAGGGCATGGCCGCCGCCAGGTCGCCCGCGTCATGGCCGCCGGTAGGGCTGGGCGAGATCACCCCGCCGCATCCGAGATCGGCGCCGCCCTATGGTCCGCCCTGTCTGTCATCGTGAAGCGTGACCGCGCCCTAGCCGGACACTGGCGCCGCATGGTCGAGGTGGATAGGCCCGCGGCCCTACGCGGAGCCGCCCGCGTGCGCGAGGCCGGAAAAATGCGCAAGCACGCTTGACACCGCAAACGCCTTCCGTCATATGTCCCGTCATCAGGGCCGCTTGGCCCGCCCAACGGGATAACGCCAAATGTGCCTACAACTGATCGCCCGCGAAGCCCTTGAACGCTATGTCAAGGCCGATACCGATTTCATTTTCGGTCGCGCGGAAGCCCCCGACCCCGCCGCCTTCAACATGCAACATGGTTGGGTGACTATCGAGGGGTACGGCTGGAACCATGACCTTGCGTTCCCTGAAATTCGTTTTCCGCGCTTCCCCGCCGACCAGGGCTTGAGCGACTAAGCGCCCCCATCGCGGACAACCCGCCCAAGGCCCGAGCCGGTGACGGTGGCGGGCCTTCAGGCGTGCAAGGCCCAGTTGGGCCGCCTTTCGAGGATCCGACTATGAGCACGAATTACACAGCCGGCCGCCTGGCCTATGAGGCGGATTGCCTCGCAATCCCGACCTATCACGACGGAGCCCCGCGCAAGTCCTGGGATCAGCTCGACGAGACCGCGCGCTGGTCCTGGGAACGTGAAGCCGGCGCCCCGCGGCTTTCCTATCAGGCGCTCGCGCAAGCTGAATGGGGCATGTTCTGGCTGCGTGCGGCGGTCCTGCATCCCGACCAGGCCGGCGCCTGCCATCACAATTCGCGCATGAACGCGCTGCACATTATGGCCCTGGAGGCGGCCCAATGACCCCCCGCAAGCCCGTCACCCCCGCCCGCCTCGCGCTGGAGGCGCTGCTACTCGCCGTCGGGTTCTTCACGCTGGGCGCCGCCGTGGTGATCCTGGCGGCCCTGCTGACCCCGCTCGCCTAGGCTCTGAACCGCCCCGCTGCTACGGCGGCGGGGACATTGAGCGCCTAGCTCGCAATGCCCCACTTGGGGCGCCTTATGAAGGATCGAACCATGACCGAACACACCCGCGCCGAACGCGACGCGATCAATCGCGCCTTTGACGCGATCGCCTACCAAATGGAGTGCTGGAACCATTCCGCGCCTATCGAATGGCGAGATGCATTTGCCTATGAGCGGCGCCAGCGCGGCCTTACCACGTCGGCTAAGGCGCTCATGGTCGACGGCTTCCGCCAAGGTGTCCAGCACAACCCGCGCGCCCATGAGCTCGCCAGCTATTCCCCCGGCATCAGGACGGCGATCTGCTTAGGCGCCGCTTGGTATCAACGCCGCGTCCCTGAAGAGCGGCCGTCATCGACCGAAATCCTGAAGCTCTGCGACGCCAGCCAATCCGCGCACGAAGGCCGCCAGGGTCGCGCGTGGCAGGAGGCGGGCCAATGAAGCGCGCGCAGCTCCTAAGCTTAATCCGCTCCTACGCCGCGGAGGATGGCCCCGCGCAACAACGCCGCGTCCTGCGTTTGCGGGTTGAGCGCCGCGTGTCTTACGAGGCGTGGCTTGCTGAGTGCCGCGCCGGCTGGGCGATCTATCAGCGAATGCAGAACGGCGAGACCTATTGGAACGCTTGCCGCCAAACGTGACCCTGACAGGGCGCCCGGTACGCCGGGCGTCTATGTGAGCGCCACGCTCGAAACAGGCCCGCTTGGGCCGCTCTAAGGAGATCCTGCTATGTCTACCCCTACACCCGCCGCCGCCCTGGCCGCCTATCGCCGGGCCTGCGACACCCACAAGCGCGCCGACTGGCGGATGGCCTGTCATCTGCTGGCCGCCGTGGTCGAGGCTTCCCAAGGCCGCCCGCCGTCACGCGCGCCCAAGCCGCCCAAGGTCGAGCGGCGCCCTACGCTGGCCGAGTTTCTGGCCGTGCGCGGCATTCGTGACGAGGGCGGCGAGCTGTCCAATATCCAGGCGGATCGGTGGCACAAGGCCCGCCCGTTTCAACGGCGGCTTGTGCGGGCGGACGGGATGACGCTGGAAACCGCCGCCGGCATGGCGTTTGACGCCGGGTATTTCCCCGACGTTCCGCCGCCCACCATGGAAGGCCCCGAGAACATGCACCCGGTCACGCCTCAGATGCTGATCGACGCGCTGGACCGGGAAATGTGCGGCCAGGCTGTCGCGCCGTGGGCGAACCCTGATGACGACTACTGGACCGCCTTGGAAGACTTCGAGCGGGAGGGGTTCGCCGATGCGTGAAGCCGAGCGCGTGACCCTGGCGGACGGCGCCGCTCTGCAATGCCTGATCCCTGGCGTTGCCGCCGTTCCTGAAACCGCTCGCGACGTGGCCGCGCTCGAAAGGGCGCGGCTGATGCGTCGCGGGTCCGCCCCCTTGCCGCCGGGCGGCTTGTTCGATCTAACCGGGAGGTCACAACAGGATCTCTTTTCGCCCCCATGATTGAAACCGGCGCCGACCTGAAAGCCGCCCGCCACGCGCTCCGCTGGTCCCTGTCAGAAATGGCGGGGGCCTTGCGCCTTACCGGCACCAACGCGGAGCGCATGTTGCGGGATATGGAGGCCGGCGCGAAGCCGATATCCGGGCCTATCGCGGTGGCCGTCGAGGCGTTCATGGACGGCTGGCGCTCGGCCGAAACACCCCCCGAACCCGAAAGCTGACTTGCGCCCAAGCGGGGTAGCAGGCAAATGGAGCGACCATGCAGCTCACCCCCGACGATATCCGAGAGATCGGCCAGGCCCTTTACGGCGACCAGTGGAAGGCGCCGCTTGCGAGGGCGCTGGACATCAACCGCCAGGGCGTCGACCACTACCTCAAGGCCGGCGTTTCTGGCGTGCAGGCCGCGGCCATCCTTGGCGTGGTCGCTCGAACGATCATGGCCGCCCGCCGCGAGGAGATGCAGCGCCGGGCGGACTATGACGCGGCCGAAGCCGAAATGCTCGCGCTACAGGCCCGTTTCGACGTCTAGGCTACTAGGGTAGCGGGCGCATAGTCCGACCCCGCTCCTAGGGCTCCTGGCGGCCCCGGCGACCCCTCGCGGGCGGCAAGGGCTGGTCTGGGTCCATCACCGCGTCTGGCAGCCGCTCAATCTCGCTGAATTTCCGGGTGTCATGGCAATAGGCCATCTCGACCATGCCCGGCCGGCCGATGATGTCGTGATACCGGCTCTTTGCCGTGGTGACGAAGGTCTTGTCGCCGGCCCGGTGGACGATCACCCCGAGCTCGGCCTTGTTCGCCCAATTGGCCGACCCGCTGATGTCGTACAGCGTCGGCGTGGGGATCTTGCCGTCCTCGCCCCGGCGCATCTTCGTCGGGTGGGCGACGACCGTAACGTGCGCATCGAACGCCCTGGCGAAGCGCTTGAGCGTGCGGATCGCCCGGCCGGTGTACTCGGTCTCGCTCTCGCCGCCGCGCCGGTCATGCTCCAGCTCGTTCCAGGGGTCGATGATGATCCACCGGCACCCATGCTGGATGACGGCGGCCTCCATCTTCTCCAGCAGCCAGTCGAGGTGCGGATCCTCGTCGTCCTTGCAGACGATGAAGCGGTGCGCGTCGTCGATCCAGGCGTCGGCCTTGGCGAACTCCTCGCGCGTCATGTCGGCCAGGCGCCGATCCGCGTGCCATGAGCGCAGCGTGCGCCGGTGATCCCGCTGCGGGTTCTGCTCGAAAGACGCCCAGGCTGCCCGGATGCCATGCCTGGCCGCCACCCGGCACACGAGGTCGTTCAGGAAGGTCGACTTGCCCGAGCCCGGCGTCCCAGTGAACACGCTGAAGTCGCCCAGCCGGAACTTGAAGTGCTCGCCGTAGGCGGCGAACCCGATGTCATAGACCTTGGCCGCGGGCAGGCGAGGGAGGTCCGACATGGACAGGACGCCCTCGATGCGGATCCAGTCGGCCCGGCCCAGGCAATCCTTCACCCCGCGCTCGCCGTAGTGCTCCAGCACCTCGCCGAGATCCTTCAGCCGCTCCCGCTCCAGGCGCGCGGCCGCGGCCTTGGGAGCCTTGGGATAGACCAGGAATTTGCAGCGAACCTTGTGCAGCAGCATCGTGAGATCCTGCTGAAGCGCGGCGCCGTTCTCGTCACCGTCGACGGCCAGGATGAAGCCGGCCGGCACGCGATCTTTGGACAGCAGACCCTCGCGCTCGAGATCCATCAGCCAGGCGTACTTGTCGCTCGACCGAAGGTCATGCTCGTCACGCTCGCCGGGAGGTGGGGCGCCGTCGGGGACGCTGATGACGCGCGGGAAGCCGGCCTGGAGCGCGGCCACGCAATCGAGCTCGCCTTCGGTGATGATCACCGGCTGGCCGATCAGGCTGTCATCGCGCAGGCAGTCCTCGTTCCAGGCGCACCGGACGCCGCCCTTGTCCTGCCAGAACTTCTTTTCGTCGAGGCCGCGGAACTTGCGCCGGACGACCTTGCCGTTGCGGACGAAAGGCAGGACCAGCGCCTCACCAGAAGCGGTGTGCTCGCTCCCGATCCCGAGACGGACGGCCGCCTCCATATCGAGACGCCTGGCGCCCAGGAACGCCTCGGCCTTCGCGCTGATCTGTTCGGTCATCGAAATACGCTCCGTCAAAGTCGCAATGGTGGCACTTCGCCAGGACCGCATCGGCCGTCACGGTGACGTGCAGGCAGGGGTCCTTCTTCTTCTTCCGGTGCGGGCTGCACTTGGGGCACGGCGTCCGGTAGTCGGCGCGGTTGGGGATGATCGGCACGCCGGCCGCGCGGGCTTTCTCGAAGCGGTCGGTCACGGCGCGCACTCCATCCACGCCCGGATCACTTCGGCGGCTTCCCGCGGCACGATGGCGTTGCCGAAGCCCCGCCAGGCGCCGACGCGGTTGATCAGGTGGTCTTGGAGCGCTTGCGGGAGGTTTTGCCCGGCTTGGCCGAGGGCGTCGCGAGCAGCCACGCGACCGGATAGCCCTGGAGCCAGCAGGGGAAAGCCGGGTTCGGGGATCCGTCTGGCCTTGCCGTCGTGGCACTCGATCCAGGCGTGGCGGCTCCAGAAGCTTCCAGCACCTGCCGGGCCAGCGGTCGGCCCTTCTTGCCGTACATCTCCTCGCTCGACACCTGGGACCGATCCGAGCGCCAGTCCCTGGCCGCAGGCGTCGCCCTGGGCGACGCCTTGGGGATCGGCCAGACCGTCGACAGCCTCTCCATGCTCTCGCCGAGATACAGCGGCGTAGTGTCCTGGTTCGCGTTGCGCTTCCTGAAGGCCGCGGACTTCTCCAGCGTCTCGTCTGTGCGGGGTCTGTCCAACGCGTTGGGCGTCGGCCACGTCCCCTTCATCACCGCCGGGAGACCAACCTGCGCCTTCTTCCCGTCCGGTCGAATGCCCGTCGCCGAGGTCCCCGCCGGGTTCGACCGCCCGCCCTCCAGGTCCGCAGCCGCCGGGGTGGGCCAGGCGGCTTTCGGCCCCGCAAGCTTCACGTCCATCTGCCCAGGAAGCGCCAGGAACACCTTCCCCCGCGCCACCTGATACCCACGGCCCGTCGCATCGACGACGCTCGGCGTCGCCCACGGCGATCCAGTAGAGCCGCTGTCGGATATGGGGGGCGTCCACGGCGCAAGCCGGGATATCGACGCCCCGCCCGGCGTAGTCTTCACCCGCCAGATCAGCGAGCACTCCGTCGAGCCAACCATAGCCAGCCGCTCCCGCAACCTGTTCTCCCATGACGACAGGGGGCCGGCAGGCACGGATGAGGCGAAAGAAGTCGGGCCACAGGTGCCTTGGATCGTCAACACCGCCGCCTTTGCCGGCCGTCGAGAACGGCTGGCACGGACAGGAGCCGGTCCAGAGAGGGCGCGCGTCGGGCCACCCAGCAAGTCGGGCTGCAAGGGACCATCCGCCAATTCCGGCGAAGAAATGCGCTTGGCTGTAGCCGCGTAGGTCATCGTGGGTCACGTCCTTGATGCTGCGTTCATCGACGTCGCCGGGCGCGATCAGGCCCAGGGCGATCAGGTTCCGCAGCCATTGGGCCGCGAACGGGTCGAACTCGTTGTAGTAGACGCCCATCACAGCAGCGCCCTCATCTCGCGCCGGATGCGCTCGTCCTCGTCCTCATGGGCGCCGCCGCCGATGCGGGCTGCGGCCTTGGCGAGGTAGCTGGCGGGGTCCTGCGTCTGGAGCTCGATCGCCTTGGCGATGGCCGGGAGGAGGGCGCGGGCTGACCCGGCAGCCTTCACCAGCTTTCCCATCATGGCTCGGGCCTGGGACTGCTTCGACCCGCCTCGGACCAGGAGCGCCACGCCGTCATCCCAGGCTTTCTTGTCGGGATCGAGCGACGGCTGGCCGTCCGAAGATTTATCTTCGGAATATATATGGTTCTGGTTCTGGTTATGTCGGCTAATGCTTAACGGGGGAGAAGCATTTGCTTGGCCGTTGTCGCTGTTTTCGCTGGACTTTTTCGACCCACCACGTTTTCCGGCTTCTGAGCGTTGAACGGAAGTGCGTTCGTACTTCGCCATTTCCTCGCTCACCCGCTTGTGCCGAAGCAGGCCGCCGCGCCGGGTGAAAAAGTCGAGGATGATGTCGCGGATCTCGGCCCACTGGTCGGGCGTCACCTTGGCGAGTTTCGCCAGGCGGACGTCATCGGCCGGGAGCTTGCCACCAGCCCGCCACATCGCCATCAGCAGCAGCAGATAGGCGCCATGCTCCAGGGTCGATAGGTGCGTCGTGTCGCCGTGGTAGTCGGCGATGTAGAGCTTCATGTACGGAGGCGCGCTCATGCCACCACCGCCAGTCCGATGGTCTCGATCAGCACCTCGCGAGCGGCGGCCAGGCGCAGGGGGTTCTCATCAAACACCGGGCCGCGGGCGTTGACCGGCTCGCTGTAGAGCGTGACGTGGCCGGTGAGGCGGTCGAACTGGTAGGTGCGCTTGACCCCGCTCAGGTTCACCACACCATGCCGCAGCCCGTCCATGTCGCCCTCGACGGACAGCACGGCGCACACGCGGCGCAGGACCGGGAGCCCGTGTCGGCGCGCATGGACGTTGGCGCCCTTGATCACGCTGGAATGGTCGTCAAGACCGAGCTGCTTGGCGATTTGGCGGCTCGACCACCGCCCGGCCGCCCGAAGCTCGTACATGGCCGCCTGACGTGCAGGCGCGGCCCACTGGTCGCGCTGGTACGGCTGGAGCATCAGGCGCATGGGGACGCCGTAGCGCTGGCTCACCTGCCGGATGATGTCGGTCATCCTCATGCCGCCCTCCTGAGCCGTTCGCCGCAGACTTGGATGACCCACTCGCACATGGCGGCGTCGAACAGGCCGATGTGGCAGTCGTCGATGTCGATCCCGAGTTCGCCCGCCAGCCAGCGGTAGGCGCGCGAGCGGACGTCCTTGCGGTGTTTGTCCCGCTTCTTGATGCGGGAGCGCCGCCAGATCGGATCGAACGCCTCGTGCGCCAGGGCGCGCATTTGCCGGGTGAGCGCGTTGCCCGGCCGGCCACGGGGCAGGGCGGTCCCCTCATGGGAGCCCGTCCAGGCGCCGCACGGGCAGACGAAAAACACGCGGGTCGAGATGTGGGGCTGGTTCGGGAACAGAACGGCGCCCGTGGTCGCCACACCCATCCGGCCGCACTCGACGCAGACCGGCTTGTGGAAGGCGACCTTCATCGTTGAGCGGAACACGCTCATTGGTCGGCCTCCTCGACGTAGACGGCCACGCGGAAGCTCTCAGAGGCTCCCCAGCGGCGTTCGACGATGAGCGCAGCCACCTGCCGGTCGTCCATGAAGACGGCCTTGTTGAGCCCGTCCGAGATCGCCTTGACCTGATTGTCCAGGTCGCGCGTCCCGATCGCGAGACGGCCGGCCATCGCCGCCGCCTTCCTCTTCGACCAGGCGGCCAGGGGCGCGCGGGTCACGTCGATCTTCAGGATCACCGGATCCTCGATGACGAGGGCGCGAGTCTCAGCCATCGCTTCCAGGGCGCGGGCATGAACCATGCGCTCGAAATCGACGGTCTGCTTCGGGGTGTAGGCGCGGACGAACTTGCCGCGGCCGGAGAACTTCGGCCGCTGCTTGGCGACGGCCAGGCCATCACAGGTGAAAGCGCAGATCAGGCGCAAGGTCGGCTCCTTCAGGAATGTCGGGAAAGGTCGGTGGCGAAAGCGGCCATGCCGGCGGCGAACAGCTCGCGGTCGGCTTCGGTCTTCAGCCAGGACGGAAGGTCGGTCTCGCCCAGGAGCGCGGCGACGTAGCCCTCCTGGCGGATGCGATGCTTGCGGGCGCGGGGGCTCTCGTCGTGGATGCGCTCAACGACGTCGACCTGTTCGACCGACAGGCCGGGCGCTTGCACCGCGACCAAGATGCGGGCCAACCGCTCCTCGCGCTCCAGCACCCGCTCGGGTGTGCTGGCGAGAAGATCGAGAGCGCGGACCAGATCGGCCGGCTCATGCCCGGCTTCCTTGGCCGCGGCCTTGGCTTTCCGAACAGCAGTCAGCGCCACGGCCAGCCGGTGCATGTGAACGGCCACGCTCGGGTCTGGGGCGAGCGCCGTCATTGCGTGCTCACCTTGGGCGCGAGCGCACTCGACCACTGGTAGGAAGTGTGCGCAGTTGTCGCACAGGCCCCCTTGGGCCGCCGACAAGGAGACGAAGACGATGCCCCCCACATCGCGCTCACCGCTGGATGATGAACTGGCCGACGCGCTCGATCACCGAGACGTTCGACCCTTCCTCGACCTCGACCCCGCGTGGGATCACGGCCTGGATCTGATCGCCGCGGCCGACCGGCCTGACGATGGCGAAGCGAACGCCGTCCTGGTTCGCCCAGGTCCGCTTGACGTGGCCGGTGATGGCTTGGGTCACGCAGCCACCTCTTGCGGCTTAATGAAGTCCCACGCCGGAATGCCGGTCTCGCGGGCCAGATCGGCGGCGAGACGCGGCGAGGGGCGCTGTAGGCCCCGGCGAATGCGAGAGATCGAGACGCGGCTGACACCGAGCCGATCCGCCATCACGGCGTCGTCGATCTCGTTGGCCGTCATCCATTCTGAGAGCTTGGTCATGACGACCGGGAATGTGCGCTAGATGTACATTTCAGTCAACGCGTCATGTACGCGGGCGGAAATGGACCTGCGGAGACGCCGGGCGCACTCTCTCTTCATGGCTTCCCCAAGCGAACCTCGGCACTATCTGCGCGCCTGGCGTAAGCATCGCGACCTGACGCTTGAGCAGGTTGCCGAGCGCGTCGAGATGCTTGGCGCGGAGAGGCGAGGGGCGGGCGAGGACCCGCTGGCGAACCCGAAAACGATGACGCACGCATCGCTGTCGCGGATCGAGCGCGGGCTTCAACCGTACAGCCAGGCGCTTCTTGAAATCCTGGCCGACATCTACCAGACCGATCCCGCCAGCCTGCTCATCCGCGACCCGAGTGACCCAGATGGCATATGGTCAATCTGGGACAGGCTCCAGCGGCGCCAACGCAAAGACGCGGTTGCGATGCTCAGCGCATTGGTGGCGAAGACCGGCACCGATGGCTAACTGGCGGGCGATCCTTGCCGTTGCCGTCCTGGTTCCATCCATCGCCCAGGCCCAGACGCCTGGATTAGTGAAGTCCGCAGAAGCATTTAATCGATGCGTCGCTGACGAGGCTCGTCGTTTGGAGCCATCTGGTGAAGCGGCGGACCTCATAGCTAGAGCTGCGGTGTACTCATGCCATGCCCTGAAGGCGACGCTCGACGTTGAGATCGCAAATAGCGTCTCAAGTCGAAAGGACATGGACGATCTCACAGCGCAATCAGCCGCCGACGCCCGTGACGGTGCGCTTCTGGTGGTGATCTCCACGCGGGCGAACAAGCGCTCCAAATAGGTTTTCTCCCGAAATGTACATGGGCCGAACATTTCGCTTGACGCGGAATGTACGCCGGGCGCACAGTCTCCCCATCAGAGGAGACCCGACGTGCAAGAGAACTACGTCATCCGTCGCCGTCCCGCCTGGGAGTTTATGGGCGAGATCAGCGTCAGCATTGAGTGCGATCCGCTATCGCCGTCGACCGTCAAGCTAGGGCTTGCCGTCCGCGCGGCGGTGAAGTCCGGGGCCGACCTCTACGGGGCCAACCTGGACGAGGCCGACCTCTCCGGGGCCAACCTCTCCGGGGCCAACCTCTTCATGGCCAACCTGTCCAGGGCCAACATGTCCAGGGCCGACCTGCGCGGGGCCAACCTGTACGGGGCCAACCTGTCCGGGGCCGACCTGGCTCGGGCCAACCTGGCCTGGGCCTACCTGCGCGGGGCCAACCTGTACGGGGCCAGCCTGGACGAGGCCGACCTGTACGGGGCCAACCTCTCCAGGGCCGACCTCTCCGGGGCCGACCTCTCCGGGGCCAACATGTCCAGGGCCGACCTCTCCGGGGCCAGCCTCTACGGGGAAAACATCACCCGCCTCATCGCCCGCGCCGACCGCATGGACGGATATCAGTTCATGGCGCTGGAGCTGGAAGGCGGCGGCTTCAAGATCAAGGCCGGTTGCCGCTGGTTCACGATGGCCGAGTTCCGCGCCCATACGGATGCGGAATACCCCGGCACCGACAAGCACCGCGAGACGAACGACATTCTCGACTTTATCGAGGCTCGGGCTCGCGCGCTTGGCGTGACGGATGCGCCGGCTGCGATTTCCGAGGAAGCTTGAGATGCAGCAAATCGCCCTCCCTCGCGAGGTCTGGCGTGAAGCCATGAAAGACCCCGCCGTAGCCGCCGCCCTGGACGACGAGGTTCGCCAGGAGAGCGCCCGTTACACCGCCTGGGCGCTGGAGAACGAGCGCCACACGGGCGTCTCGATGTCGGGCATGGGGCCTGGGTCGTTCGTCATGCGCTCCAGCCAGGAGATGCTTGCGGCGGCTCAGGAGAAGGTCGCCAAGCGCACCGCATGGCAGGCGACGCCCGAGGGCCGGTTCGTCGATGGCGTGGTCCGCGCTCAGGCGCTCTCGGTCGACATCGCCCAACAGCTCGAGATGGCCCGCAACGCCCGCTCCCGCTCCTGGATCGGCGAACTTCGGACCTGTGACGCCTCGCTGGCGCGGGTGAAGGCGCTGATCGCTGACCTGACCCTGGCGGTCCAAGACGCCGGCCTCGCGCTCGATGACGAGTTCTCTGCCGTCGAGGCCGCGTGATGAACCGCCGCTACACCTATTCCACCTGTCTCAACTGGGGCGGCGACGTCCCAACTGCCGAGATCGAAGTGACCGTCTCGTTCACGGTCTCGCCGGGCTCCCCCGAGAGCGGGCGGTTCGGCCCCCCCGAACGGTACGACCCCGGCTCACCGGCTGAGGTCGAGGATATCCGCCTCGATCTGGTCGAGGGCAAGCCTCGGCCCTGGGGGATGTACGATGGCTATGTCGCGAACGAGGACGACGAGTTCGAGGCCGAGGTCATCGACAAGCTCGATGCTCACCACGACGCCATGTTGGCCGAAGCGGCTGAGCAGGACGTGGCCGACGCTGATGAGGCGGCGGACTTCGCTCGCCGGTCCCGCATCGACGATGCCCTGACGGGGGCCGCGTGATGGCGACCGCCGGTCCCGGTGATCTGGTCGAGGCGCTGTACGACATCTTCGACGCCCGCCTGCCTGGGTGCCGGATTGAGCGCGGCAAGTTCTACGTCGTCGAGACGCTGGCGCCTGTGAAGGTCGAGGCGCGCTGCTCTAACGGGCATTGGGGTCTGACCGAGGGATACCGGCTGGCCGGCGTCTACAACGGCCGCACATGGGCGTGGTGCCCTAAGTGCTTCCGCCCCATCGGCCGCCCGGCCCAGGGCCTCATCAACAGCATCAACCAGTGGATCGCCGAAGGGGCGCCGCTGAAAGAGGGAGAGATCGCGTGATCTCCTGGCAACCCATCCGCCGCCGTCGCCGCCTGTCCGAGCGCGCCCTGGACGTCGTGAAGCTCATGGCGGCCGGCGGGGTGATGCTGTTCCTCAGCTACGCCTACGGATGGCTGCGGATGCGGGGATGGCTGTGATGTCCTGGGTCATCGCTCACGGCATCGTCGTTATTCTGTCCAAGGTCGCGCTGTGGGTCTGCGGCGTCATCTGGATTTGGACCATCAACGAGTTCGCAAAGAAGGGCATGGGGCCTGAGCTTGAGCGCATGTGCATCGGGCACGAGCGTGCAGGCCAAATTCTTTGGGCGCTCTCAATCGCGATTTTCCAGGGCATCGGCCTGCTGCTGCTGATCTTGGGGCTTCTGCTGTGAGCCCGCTCGTCCCGATCATCGGCCTGGGCATCGTCGGCGGGGCCGGGATCATCGGCGTCGCGGTCCTTGAGTTCACCGTGTTCCGCGAGATCGAGCGCGATCTGAAGCGGATGAACCGCCTCGCAGTTGACAGCGCCCTCGACCGCCTAGCCCGCCTTGCGGAACGCCAGCGTCACCCGCACCCGGCGCTCGGAGATCAGGTGCCGCGCCCGGTCCCGGCCAGCGTAGGCCCGAGCGGTGGCGTCGGTCATCTCCGGGGCTTGTGCGGCCTCGCACAGGGCGATGGCGTCCTTCCGGTCCATCAGGACGAGGCCCAGGCCCAGCGCCTCCAGAAGCTCGTCGGCCAGGCCGGTCAGGAAGATGAACAGCCGGCGCCCGTAGCGACGGTGCGGAGCCTCGACCTTCGACGTGTAGGCGGGCGCCCATCCGATCCGGTCGTCGAGTTCGGCTTGGCTCAATCCCAGCGCCTCCCGCCGTCCCCGTAGCAGCCCGACAAGCTGGTCCTCGTCGCGGATCAGTACCGGCCGAACCTTCATCAAGACCCCCGAGACACCCATGACGCAAGCCGACATGCCAGAAGCCGCTGATTTCAGCAAGGAGGCCGCCTAGCGCCCGACACCGCCACCCAAACCAGGAGGTTCCAATGGGTTCCGCACTGGCCGCCCCCGGCCACAACTCCACCCTGAACGGCGACGCTCAGGGTCAAATCCGCTCCATCGTCGAGCGCGTCGAGCGCCTGAACGAGGAGAAGGCCGAGATCCAGGCCCAGATCAGCGAGGTCTTCTCGGAGGCCAAGGGCAACGGCTTCGACGTCAAGGTGCTGCGCAAGGTGATCGCGGCGCGCAAGGTCGACCGGGCCAAGCGCCAGGAGGAAGAAGCGATCTTCGACCTCTACATGGGCGCGCTCGGTGAGCTGCCTCTGTTCGAGAAGGAGGGGGCATGAGCGCTCTCTCCACATCTGGTCCCGTCTATCACGCCGACCTGGAGCAGGGCACGGAACAATGGCTGCAAGCCCGCTGCGGGCTGCTGACCGCTTCCGAGATGAAACTGATCATCACGCCGACGCTCAAGATCGCCTCGAACGAGAAGGAGAGGGCGCACCTGTACGAGCTGATGGCCCAGCGCATCAGTGGATACGTCGAGCCCGCCTACATCAGCGACGATATGCTGCGCGGCCAGGATGACGAGGTGGCGGCCCGCGACATCTACGCGGAGCACATTGCTGCGGTCGATCACGTCGGCTTCATCACGAACAGCAAGTGGGGGTTCACCCTCGGCTATTCGCCCGATGCCCTGGTGGGCGACGATGGGCTGATCGAGATCAAGTCGCGAAAGCAGAAGTACCAGGTCGAGACGATCACGACCAACGTCATGCCCGACGACTTCATGATCCAAGTCCAGACCGGCTTGCTCGTGAGCGAGCGGAAATGGTGCGACTTCATCAGCTATTGCGGCGGCCTGCCGATGGTGACGATCCGCATCTATCCCGACGAGAAGGTGCAAGCCGCCATCGTCGAGGCCGCCGCCGCGTTCGAGGCTCGCATGGTCGAGAAGATGATCGCCTATGGCGCGGCCCTGGTCTTCAACCGCCGTCTCATCGCCACCGAACGCCGCATCGAACAGGAGATGTTTCTATGACCGACATCAGCGGAACCATTGCGCCTAAGTCTGACCAGATGAACGCCGACGACCTGATCGCCGGCCCGCGCACGATCACCGTGACGAAGGTGCTGCTGTGCGGTGAACCCGATCAGCCGGTGGCGATCCACTTCGAGGGCGACCAGGGCAAGCCGTACAAGGCGTGCAAGTCCATGCGCCGGGTGCTGGTTCACATCTGGGGACCGGACGCGAACAAATACGTCGGGCGCCGGATGACGCTCTACCGAGACGACAAGGTGATGTTCGGTGGCGTCGCCGTCGGTGGCATCCGCATCTGCCACATGAGCGCCATCGACAAGCCGGTGACGATGGCGCTCACCGCGACCAGGGCCAACCGCAAGCCGTTCACCGTCGCGCCGCTGCGGGATGACGGCTCGCAGGGCCAACAAAAGCCCGCCCAGAGCCCCCAGGATGCCCCAGGAGTGGCTTCCCGCACTCAACCGGCACAGACCCAGCCGGAAGACCAGCCGCCCGCCCTGCGTGAGCGCGTGTCGCGGGCCTGCTTCGCCATCGCCGCCGCCAAGTCGGCCGAGGCGCTGGACAAGCTATGGGCCGGTCAGGCGATGGCCGGGCTGAAGGCCGACGTCGCGGGCGACGTGGACCTGAAGCAGACGCTCAACGAAGCCTATGCCTCGAAGGCCGCGGACTTCCGGGTCGAGCCGCCCACCGAACCGGCTGACGCCGAGATCCCGTACTGAGGAGCCACGCAATGACCGACGATCAAACCCTGCTGGACCTGGCCGGGCGGGCGACGCCTCG
>ERZ650308.420-NODE-420-length-22891-cov-9.640830_pt1 | contig 22891 bp, 17 predicted proteins | sample MGYA00376244_ERZ650308 | MGnify/ENA primary metagenome ERZ650308 (study PRJEB26733, sample SAMN07839295) | wastewater metagenome | biome: small river; feature: stream; material: water | place: USA: North Carolina | collected 2016-04-26 ... | reverse complement strand
TACCTAGCGCTCATCCATTGAGTTTCAAACGAGGCGTGGGCTATCAAGAACAAATAGTTTTAGGTGCAAGTGGCAGAGTGATACTTGCTTTTGCAAATGAAACAAGTAATGCTTTAGAGGCCTATTCCGTTAATACCAAGCTTGACCACGAATTACTAACTTCTGAACTAACGAAGATTCGAAAACAAGGTTACGCAACAAGCCGCGATGAGTTGATTGAAGGTGCTGTTGCTGTCGCAGCTCCGTTCTTCAATAGTGCAGGACAAGTAGCGGGATCTATTGCCATCTTTGGACCTAGCGTCCGGCTAAAGGATGAACAAGTGTCTGAATCTGGACATTTGCTCGTCGCGGAAGCTCGCCTCCTATCTGCGGCACTTGGTGCCAAGCAGGACTTTCTTTGATGTGAATCCTCACAGGGGATTCACATCTGGAAGAGCTTCCTCTGCTCAACCCAACTGTCCGGCAACGGCAACATAGAAAACAAATCAGATTCCTCTAACATCGAAGAACGACCTTTACCGAGGAAATGCATAGCTAAGTCTGGTGCCATGCATCCGAGATAAATCATTTTCAACACATAGCCACTTGAGACTCACATTTGGAAAACAGTTGTCTGCAATGGAGGCGGAGCGCATATATTCCGGCGCCAACTCCGCCATTTGGCATTCGCACCATGAGGCGAGCTGCCTCAGCCTAAGTACAACGCGTGAAGAAGACTACGTCGCGACTCTCATCAGGGTAGGCACACCACTTCTCGCCGAACGCTGGGCTGAGGTGCTTGCTCCTCACGGAGTGTCAATACGCGTCTCTGGCGTTTTCTGCCACGGTCGCCCGCAGGTTAGGTTCGACCATCCCGGAGCTCCTGTCGAGTTGGCGGATCTCTTGATAGTCCATCGCCATATGTCAAAGTCAAAGAGAAGCTTCTGTCGAGCCCTTCTGATACAGGCAAAGATGTCAGACGATGGTACACATGTACTGGCGCCAACCGATGCCCAATTGCATTTGTTCACCACATGGCCCGACTTCGTTTTTGTTGATCGCTCCATGGATCCAGCTGTTCGCAAGCTCAAGGAGACGGGAAAAGGAAGTCGCTATGCGCTTGTGAGAAAGACGAATGACTATCCTGAATACATATCGTGGCCAGACCAAAGTCCTTGGGCGGAAGCCAAGCCAGCAGTATTACTCGAAGGGAAAAAGTCCTTCGCAAAAACCCTTGGCGACATGCTCCTCGGGCTTGATGGGAGGCCCACAGCCCTTGTCAAGCCGGCGAATGATTGGTCCCGACTCATTGCTGAACTATTGGAGACCACAGGAGCAAAGACATTTCGTCGCGCGAACATCAGACTGGATCCGAAGCCCCGGTTGACCGATACGGAATTCCCCGGCGAACTGACGTTGTTCGTGACGCACTCACAAAGCTTCACTCCAGCCCCTGGAAACTTGATGAGTCTTCTTGGCGTAAATTTGCCACCAATGCCTCAAAACTCTCTCGGCGGAGGCGGTAGCGTGATTAGGGATGTCACGCCTGAGGAATCCAATCTGCCTGGTGGAATTTCGACGTTAGCAATTGAGACCCAGTCCCTTGATTGATGCTGCCTCGGCCACAAGTTTTTTGTTGACGAGGACACCGACTGTCAGTGTTATGCATGTCACTAACTGTCTATCTGATGTCAAACTTTTAGTGATCTTTACCAATACATTGAAAAAAGGAAATAATCATTTATTCATTACCCCATGGATCAAGGAAAATGCAGCCCATAGAAAAAGCTCGTCTAGTTTTGGCTTCTCTACCCCGCTGCGCAGCAATCTCGCGGCAAACTGGTGAACCGTGTAAGAACCCAGGTCTTGGTGCAGGCGGGCGTTGTCGATTTCATGGTGGCGCAAGCACTGGCAGACCTCAACGGCATGGGAACTCAACCAAACAGGCAAAACTTAACAGAGACTGGGCACGCCTTCTAATTGGGCTGGTACACGTTATCAACGGGGGAAAGTCTCGAGGCTTTATCAAGCCGGGGCATATTACAAAGCCTCGATTGGATGAGTTACTTAAGCTCAAAACGTCAAACCGACATCAATAGCAATCGCCATTTCAAGCACTTTACAAATGATGGGTTGGATGATGGGTGTAAAACGAAAAACGCCCCGTAAGGGGCGTCTTTGCTTGTTTGCTGGCGGTGGACGCAGTCTCGAGTTAACCCCTATCAGCGTACCTATTCCCGTTAACAGGGTAATTAACTGGGAATCTAACCAATATCCACCCGAATCAAACGAGGCGACAACGCCCTACCCAGTAAAAATGCGGGTTACAAGAGGTTTTGCACTGCCATCAAAGAAAATTTATCAGGGAATTTTTTAGCTGAAACAGGCAAACAAAACTAGAGTTTCAGCGACCGCCTCTAATGTGAATCCTCGCAAGAGATTCACATCATCAATAGCTAGCTGTACTACCGACTTCGGCTGCGATAGCAGTTACTCTGGACTTCCCACGGTGCAGTAGACAGTTCGGGCCTATGATTTGGGCTTTGAGTTTGTCTACAGTCATTTGGTAAGTGGGAAAAGAACATGACCTAATGCAGAGATCTCGATACCAACTGAGCTTGATTTACAAACGATTTATATCCATGGAGCAGGTTTTTGATTGAATTTAGGCAATTACGATATTTTGTTGCGATCGTAGATGCTGGCTCACTAACCCGCGCCTCTGCGCTATTACACATCGCTCAACCTGCATTAAGTCAACAGATGGTCGACTTAGAAAGCTCTGTGGGTGTCCAATTGTTGATTCGGAGTGTGAAGGGCGTTACGCCCACCGTAGCAGGTCAAGCCGTTTATAGACACGCACAAAAAATTCTTCACATGCGCGAGCAGACAATTGATGTCGCTAAAGGGGCAGCCAGTCAAGTTTCGGGACGAGTCCGCCTTGGACTGCCATCAAGTATTGCCATGATTTTGGCGGCTCCGTTAGTTGGACATTTACGTAATAAATTCCCAGAAATTTTGCTTGAGTTGTATGAAAGCCCGAGTGCATATTTGGCAGCACAGCTATTTGATGAACGGGTAGATCTCAGCTTGTTAGTAGACAAAATTCAGGCTCCTGGCTTGAGTGTTCAACCGCTCTTGGATGAGGCGGTTTACTTTGTTCAGGCAAATAGCAGTAAGCGCCCTACTTCACGCCAGTCTGTACAACTGTCTGATTTAGCATCGACACCGATGATTTTTACTACTCGCGCGACAACACTAAGGCAACTACTAGACAGTGCTTGTGATGTAGCAAAAATTCAGATTAAGGTTCAGGCAGAAGCTAGCTCGATCCAAACTCTGTTGACAGTTGTTGCAGAAGGAGAGCTTGCAACGCTTGTGCCCTATTCCGCACTTTCTTGGTTGCCTACCACGCGCTCACTTCGACTCTTACCCTTAAAACCTCATGTCATCAGAACGCTCTCAATTGCATGCTCACGGTCGGCAAACATGAGTGAGGCAGCCAAAGTAGTTTGTCAAGCCATTCAAGAGGTTGCGGGCGACTTGGTAACCAAAGGTGACTGGCGAGGAGCTACGCTTTGCTAAAGATCACAGTAACGTAGATTTCCTATCCATCGTTTTTTCTTATGACCCGTAGATTCTTTTACTAGTATTCAACAAGCGTCCCTCGACTTAGCATTAATTTCAAATAACTTTGAAGTTTTGAATGTCGAGACCAAACCACAAATCATTGCCACTTGCTGGGATAAAAGTCCTCGATTTAACGAGAGCATTGGCAGGCCCTTTCTGCACCATGATTTTGGGTGACCTAGGGGCTGATGTCATTAAAGTTGAGCCACTTAACGGGGACATGATCCGCCTTTGGGGTCCGTTTGATCGACAAACCAGTGCTTACTATTTAAGCGGGAACCGCAATAAACGCGGAATGGCGTTGGATTTTCGTCATCCAGAAGCACCAAGCGTTCTATTGGATATGGTGAGGAAGTGTGATGTGGTGGTTGAGAACTTTAAGCCAGGAACTATGGAGGTGCTTGGACTGGGCTACGACAAGCTCTCGGAAATGCTTCCAAGTTTAGTTTTCGTAAGTGTCACTGGCTTTGGTAAAGATGGTCCAGCAGGTGGGCAGCCAGGCTTTGATCAGATTGCGCAAGGCTACTCTGGATTGATGAGTGTGACTGGCTCAGATGAATCTGGCCCTACTCGGGTCGGAGTTGCAATTGGAGATCAAACTTCTGGCATGTGGGCCGCTATGGGCACGTTGGCAGCTTTGATGCAGCGAACCTCATCTGGACTAGGTCAGCGAGTCGATACGTCTTTATTGGCAAGTCTTGTTGGTCTGCTTAGCGTCCAAGGTCAACGCTATTTGAGTCTTGGTGAGGTACCGGGCCTTGCCGGTAATACGCACCCGGTTATATCGCCATACGGTGTATTTCAAACCTCTGATGGCCCCCTCAACATTGCCCCCGCGACAAGCGAAATGTGGTCGAAGATGTGTAGCGTATTAGAAGTTCCATCGCTCACGATAGACCCTCGGTTCGTTAGTAATGAGCTCAGGATTAAATACCGACACGAGCTCAAAGATTTGATTGAAGAAAAACTTAAACAACACACAAGAACTCATTGGACTACATTGCTACTCAGTTCAGGAATTCCGGCCGGCCCAATAAACAACATGGCCGATGTTTTCTCAGATCCTCAGGTCAAGCATCTTGGACTTGTTGAAGAGGTCGAGCATTCAACACTTGGCAAGATCAAGCAAGTTGGGAGCCCCATTCGTATGGACAACATACAGGGCGACAGCATTAAACGCGCCCCACCAGTGTTAGGTGAACACACAAATGAAATTCTTTTAGAAATGGGTTGGAGCTCAACTGAAATAGATGGACTCGTAAATCGCGGTGTCGTAGTGCAAGCAAACATTAAGGAGACAACATAATGAATATCGCATATTCACGCAGATTCACTCTGAATTTTCTGATCGCTCTACTTGGAACAGTAGGTATCGCAACGGCCCAAGATTTTCCAAGCCGACAGCCAGTTAAGTTGATCGTTACTTTTGCAGCAGGCGGTGGTTCCGATACTGTCGCAAGAGCTTTGAATACAAAACTTGGCGAAATATTGGGTCAGACAGTTGTGGTTGAAAACAAAGCAGGAGCCGGTGGCGCAATTGCAACCGACTATGTAGCTAAAGCTGCGCCTGATGGATACACAATTTTATTTACAGTTTCATCTCACAGCATCAACCAAGCTCTAATCCCGAATTTACCTTTTAATACTGAACGAGATTTACGTGGGGTCACCTTAATCGGATCACTGCCACAAGTTCTTGCCGTTCATCCTTCGGTACCAGCTAACAACCTGCAAGAATGGCTAGCGCTTGGGCGTAAGGATCCGCGTTTCAAACAATATGCAACCGGTGGTGTTGGTTCACCAGGGCATTTTGCTGGAGGCTTACTCCAATCCATGAGCAAAGAGCCGCTCGACCATATTCCTTACAAGGGCGCGGGTCCTGCACTAAGTGACGTTATGAGTAATCAAGTACCTGCATTATTGGGTACTCTTAGCGGTGCCATGAGCCATATCAAAAATGGAAAAATAAAACCCATTGCCGTTACTTCTTCCGAGCGCTCACCACAGCTTCCTGATGTTCCAACAATTGCGGAATCTGGCGTTACTGGATATGAATCAGATACATGGATTGGTATGTTTGTACCCAAGAAAACGCCTGATGCAATTGTTCAAAAAATTCACAGAGCAACAATCCAAGCTCTCAACGATCCGAGCGTAAAGACAAGATTTGATAGCCTTGCAGGAAAAATTATTGGTGGTAGCCCTGTTGAACTTGACGCACTAGTTTCTAACGAAATTAAACAGTTCACTCAAGTTGTGAAAGATCAAGGGATCAAACCTGAATGACGGCATCAACCGTGACAGCCCCACAGTTAAGCATATCGGGTCAACGCGCAACGATAACGCTGTCTCGCCCAGATGAACACAACCGAATAGATCCATCAGACATCCCGCATTTGATGAAGCTTCTGGATGAGATTGAAGCAAACCAAAATATCCGTGTTGTTGTCATGACAGGCTCCGGGTCTAAAACCTTTTCATCGGGCTACACCATTTCGGCAATCTTGAAAGAATTGGATAGTTCGTTTGAGACACTTCTAGATAGGCTAGAGAACTTTGCGCTTCCGACTATTTGCGCTTTAAACGGCAGTGCTTATGGAGGGGGAACAGATCTAGCGATCTGCTGTGACTTCAGGATTGGCGTTAACGGATCAAGAATGTTCATACCTGCCGCTCGATTTGGCTTGCATTACTACCCTGGTGGCATACGTCGATTTACAAGCCAGCTAGGCCCCAGTGCAACCAAGAAGATCTTTCTCACTTGTCTGCCAATACACGATGAAGAAATGCTACGGATTGGCTTTCTCAACGAATTGGTTGATTCATCAAAACTTCAGTCAACAGTTGATAGGTATGTGCGTGCACTGTGCGAATCAGAAAAAAACGTCACGCAATCCATGAAGCGGCATATTGACAAACTCTCGGCTGGCAATACGGATGCATTTATAGGGGTTAACGAATACAAAAAATCCCTCCAATCGCCTGAGCTCGCTGGCAGACTTAGTGCATTGTCGAAATAAATTTACATCACTGAAATCGGCGTATCACCCACAAACAGACTTTTCATGTCAATGGAGAAAATCAACAAATTCACGTCGAACCCAATACGCCCCTCTTTCTTGTATGCACTTCGTAATGATCTAAAACTCAAAGCTGCGAAGCCACAACTGAATCGCTGTAGATTACAGCGTCAATGGTCAAGTCACATTACGCCGCGGAAAAGTAGAAATTGGGAAAGGCATAGTCTCCGCAATTGCACAAATTGCAGCAGAAGAATTGGATATGAACTTTGCACGTATACGCGCTTTCCCCGTAGACACGAGCATCAGTCCAAATGAAGACCCCACCTCGGGTAGCCGCCCCATACAAGAAGGTGGTGCAGCAATGCCCCAGGCGTGTGCTGAAGTGCGCTCGTCTGAAACATATGAACGAATAGCTTCAAATAGACCCACTAGCCTGCGCAGCAATACGTCCAGCACGACGACCAGAAACAAATGCCCATGCAAGGTGATGTCCATGTCCCTTAAGTAGCAGTCCCCCTTGCCCAGTAGAACCAGCGGCATAAAGACCTTCCAACGGACGGCCATCCCTCCCAATTACGCAATGCTGGTTATCCACCATTAGCCCACCCTCGTTGTGCACAAATACTGATCGCACGGGCCCCAATGCTACATATGGCCCAGTGCCAAGTGGACCTAATGCCCCCTCCTGAACACTTTGTTCAAGAGCATGAGAATTCATACCTAACTTTTGAGCGAGTTCAGTCACAGTAGAGGCTGAGGTAAAGACATCTGGGCGGTTGTTTTGGTAATCAGGAATGTATGCATAAGCAATCCCTGGGGCCGTAGAAATGAAATATGGCCATGCGGAAAACTGCTGTGCCTGATGTGCATCCAGCACGATATATCCAACCTTGTCGGGCTGATCGGGTAACCGCAAAGCGGGTCTATCCAACTCATTACCGAAACGTTCACCACGCTGGTTCACCAATATAGCGCCTTGCTCAAACAATACGGTTGAAGGCGCGAGCGCAGTTGTGAGGAACTTCATCATAAACGGCCGCAAGATACTTGCTGGCAAATGATTCAAAGCCCATTGCATGAAAACCGCTAGTAAACGCCACGGAGGCAGACGACGAACAAACGTTTCAGTGACCGGCGCAATGAAGCGAATTTCCGGACCTAATGCTAAATCACCATTGACAATTTGTGCCCCCAATTTTTCTGCCATGCGCTGTCCGTCACCAGTAGCTGTTAAGTTCACGCCTTCCACTTTGGCTTCCTGCGGCCCCATGAAACGGGCCTTCAATACCGGATCATTGGTGAAATCACCAGCAGCCAGCACCACTCCGCATCGACTACGCATACGAATCATTTGCCCGTTACTCTCGACATCTACGCCGGTCACACGTCCCTGCTCTTGCACCAACGCTTTGACACGCATACCCGTTTGAATTTCGACCCCCACACGGCGAGCGCGGCGCTCGAGGTGGTAGATGAAGGAGCGTGAATTAGGTAGCACATTGTGCATGCGAGGTTGACGATGCGGGGGCTCAGGCATTGGCCCCATAAAGCGCACACCTGAGTCAAGTAACCATTGAAAGGTTTCTGGAATTTCGTTGCAGAGAATGCGACGCAACTCTGAGTTATCACGCGTATCGAGATCTCCTGCGAAGCCTGGCATATCAGCCCAATGATCCTCAGGGGAGTCCACAATACCCAGTCTGTTTTGATGCGGCGTACCCGTCGATGTGACAGATCCGATCGACCAAGAGGTAGAGCCTCCCAGTTCTTCATTTTTCTCTAACAAAAGTACACGAGCACCATACTCACGCGCTTCGATAGCTGCGGCCAAACCAGCACCACCGCCCCCCACCACTACAACGTCGTAATTGAGTTCCTGTCTGTGCATAGCCGTCACTTTAATTGGGTAAGATACCAGACGAATCAAAGCATGTATGTCCTACACCATACCGCCATTGGGTTGAACGATCTGACCATGGACCCAAGATGCCTTTTCTGATGCAAGGAAGGCCACCACCTCTGCAACCTCCTGTGTTCTACCCACACGATTGAAGGGGCTCAACGCTGCAGAGCGGGCCAGCGCCTCTTCGTTCTTACCTGCGCGAAATAGATCGGTGTCCACCGGTCCGGGAGCAACTCCATTCACGCGGATCTTGCGCGGTGCCAACTCTTTCGCCATCGAACGCAAAAAGCTCTCCACAGCGGCTTTAGTCGCCGTGTAAGGACCACCACCAGGAACACCGACTCGAACCATTGAAGTAGACAACCCGATGATGTTCCCGCCATCTACAACGTGTTTGGCTGCGGCGCTCAGCACGTTGAAAGCACCCACAATATTGATTTCCACTAGATCACGGAAATTCTTTGAATCAAATGTAGCCATTGGACCTGGGGGCACGTTTATACCGGCATTGGCCAATACGCAGTGAGGCATGCTTCCAAAGTCTTTATTAACATCTTGGAAGACCTTTTCCACTTGGGAAATCTCACGAATATCAACCGCATAGCCTTTAGTCTTCGAGGTACCAATATTGGTTGGCAAGTTAGGTGGGCTGCTCACATATGTGTAGGCAACATCGTAGCCATCATCAGCCAGTTTATGGACACAGGCAGCCCCGATACCACGGGTTCCACCAAAAACAAGCGCGATTTTTTTGCTCATGAATTCTCCAATCGGTTAGTTAGGTAAATGTTTTGATTAAGGTTTCCAAGGCTTGCCGTAGACCGGTTCCTTAAATGGCGTAGGCGGCAATTGCCATGTTCCAGTTGAAGGGGGACGGACCTCTGAATCGACATGAACGTCGATCACACAGGGGCGCCTGTTTTTCAGTGCCTGCTGAACAGTCACACCTAAGTCCTGCGGCCGAGTAACGGTGTACCCATCAGCGCCGCAGGCACGCGCCCATGCTGCGAAGTCCGGGTTGTAGCGCTCGCCGGTTTGCCCGTGGTAGAAAGCTGTGCCGATCTCACGGCCATCAAATAAGCCGTACTGAATGTCACGGATCGCACCCCAAGCAAAATTATTCCAAATAATCCAGATGACCGGCAGGTTGTATTCCACTGCGGTACAAAGCACATATGGCGCCATGGTGAAGCCGCCATCGCCCACAACAGCGACGCAGGGTCTTTCAGGCGCTGCAAGCTGCGCTCCCATGACTCCACAGACACCAAAGCCCATGCTGGAATAGCCCCAACTATTAAGCATGCTCTGAGGTCGCTTGGCCTTCCAGAACTGCATAAACCAGTTGTGATGCACCCCAGAGTCGAGACTCAGAATTACGTCATCGGGCAGCACCTTCTGCAACGTGCCGACCACAAATTCAGGGCGCAGTGGACTGGTGGAGTCACCAAAATGCGGACGAACAAAAAGTTCCCACTGCATTTGCCAACTCTTTACATCAGACTGCCAAGAAGCATAGCGTTCGGCCTTAATTGCGGGACGGTTAGCAATCGCATTTAGCAGCTGACGCGTAAACACCTTAACGTCAGCGATGATGCCGAGATCAGGCGCATAGTTGCGACCCAGTTCCTGTGGATCAATGTCCACATGCAAAAGTCGGGTCTTGGGAAAATTCCACGAATAACCATCGTGCCAACTCGATGAGCTACGGTCATCAAAACGAGTCCCCAAAGTAATTACCAGGTCAGATCGACGGCCGGCCTCATTCGCGGGATAAGCTCCATTTCTACCAATAAACCCGAGAGCTAGCGGATGGTCTCCAGAAATTACACCCATGCCATTCGGTGATGTGATCACCGGAATATTCAACAGCTCCGCCAACTCGCAGATCTCAGGACCTGCTTCAGACAGTGCAGCGCCATGGCCAATGAAGAGCACTGGCTTGTGACAGGCTGCCAGTAAGTCCAACGCAACTTCTACATCAACATCGCTCGCACCTGGACGATGCGGTCGATGAATATGCGAGGCAGGTGGCATTTCTACATCGTCCTCCTCTTGGTAAACGTTGTATGGAATATCTACGTTAACAGGACCAGGACGCCCCGTGACCATGGTGTCCATGGCCTGACGTAATGCCAGTGGCAACATGTCCACTCGTGTGGGCTGGAAGGCTCGCTTGACAACTGGACGCATCACCTGCGCGAAATCAGCTTGGTTATGTTTGTATAACTCTTGAAATGGCGCACGGTTGTGCTGCGATGTCGGCACATTGGATGTAATGCACATAAAAGCTGAGGAGTCCGAAAGCGCTGTCGCGCAGGACATCACCATATTCGCAGAACCTGGACCAGTAGAGGTCAGAGTAGCAACAGGTTTATGTTTGACGCGAAAATAAGCATCAGCCATATGACCAGCACACTGCTCATGGCGTGGCGAGATTAACTTGAGGTCATCCTTTACGTCATACAGCGCATCCAGGATGCCAACGTTGCCGTGACCGCAGATGCCGAAGATATATGGCACTTTTTCCTGAACCAGATATTGGGCGATCAATTCGCCACCTTTCATTTTGGCCATAACCTTGTACCTCTTAAACTGTTGTGATGGTGACGATACGCTCTTCGGTCATTTCATGCACCGCATAGTGAGGACCTTCGCGCCCAAAACCACTATCTTTACTACCACCGTAAGGCATCAAGTCCACACGTGAGCTAGATGTCTCATTAATGTGTACACCCCCTACCTCAAGTTTGCGAGCTGCGATAAAGGCGTCATTCAAACGATTTGTAAAGATGCCAGTTGCCAAACCAAAAGGTGTTGCATTGACACGCGCAATTGCCTGCTCGAGCGAATGAAATGGAACAATCGCGACAACCGGACCAAAGATCTCGTTGCAGCTAACCTTCATAGAGTTACTGAGGTTGGTCAAAAGTGTGGGGGGAACTACAGCACCTTTTCGTGTACCACCTACCAAGCGACGCGCCCCGGCATCCATCGCTTCGTTTATCCATTTTTCAATACGGATAGCATTGTCTTCGCTGATGACGGGGCCAACAAAAGTCTTGGGATCCTGTGGATCACCGTAAGGTAACTCCTGTACTAATTTCATAAGTTGTTTTTCAACTTCGCCAATCAACGACTCATGAACCAGCAACAACTGAACAGAAGTGCAAACTTGGCCCGCCTTACGAAAACCAGCATTGACAACCTTAGGCAACGCGACATCTAACTTTGCGTCATCACAAAGAATCGTGCAGGCAATAGAGCCCAACTCCATTTGTGTGCGACGCAAGCCCGCCGCCTGCTGAATCTGACGCCCAACCTCCGTGCTACCAGTGAATGCAAAGAAACGTACGCGTTCGTCAGCTTGAAGCTGTCTAACAACCTCCGCACTGCCATGCAAAACAGAAAGAAAGCCACTTGGCATACCTGCATCTTGCAACACTTCTGCAAGCAGACAAGCAGTAAGGGGCGTAAACGAGGAAGGCTTCAAAATAACTGCATTGCCTGCCGCAAATGCAGGTGCAACTTTATGTGCCACCGTATTCAGTGGTGAGTTGAATGGAGTGATGGCAGCAACGACCCCCAGAGGTACCCGAATCGTAAAACCCATTCGCCCCGTAGCGCCAGGGGCACCTTCCAGCGGAATAACATCCCCATTCAGTCGACGAGCCTCTTCAGCAGAGAGCTTGAGCGTTTGCATGCAACGCCGCACCTCACCCTGCGCATCACTCTCCGTAAAGCCAGCTTCAAGCTGCATGGTACGGACAAACTCCAAAGCACGCGACTCAAGTAATTGAGCTGCACGCTCAAGCACCAGTCCACGCTCGTAGGCAACGGGCGCACCTGCAGAGAATGCAGCTTGGGCTGCATCGACAGCATCGTGTACCTGAGTAGCGTCCGCAGTCGTTACGGTGGCAAAGGGCTCCAACTTATATTTATCGCGCACCGAAATGCGCGATCCATCGCCTACGATCCATTGGCCGTTCAACAACAAACCGTAAACATTCGGAGAAGTGGCGTCAACCACAGCAGCAGATACTTTGCGTTCCATTAGTGCATCTCCTCTTCATCATCTGCTGGAGTGGTAATGACCAAAAAAACCAACCCCTCAGTACCGTTGTTGGTAAAACTGTGACGCACGCCAGGCGGAACATACACGTAATCGTGACGACGCATCAGATGTTTCTCATCATCCAGCGTCAGAACCCCTTCACCATCAAGGACGTAATAAACCTGCTCCTGCACCTTATGCACATGTTCCTGAACAAATGCCATGGGCGCGTAATGAGAGATCCGAAAGTCCACACGCGAACTACCCGTTGTGCTAGGTCCCGCAAGTTCTTTAGAAAGGGCACCCCCAAAATGGCCTGGGTATTCCTTCCATGGCATGTTGACCATCTTCTCTAATAGGAGCTTTAGCTCTGGTTTCTTGCTCATGGTAATTTCCTCCTAGGCATTAGATCCACAAAATCTTCTTGCGATAATCGAGATCAATCAGTAGTGGCTCAGCAGGTCCTTCATGGAAAACAGAACCGCGCTCTAACGCATAGACTCGATCCGCCAAAGCCAAGACCAAATCAAGGTTGTGCTCAACAATGACGATTGAAACCTCACGACGCAACTTGTCAAACACGGAGAACAGCTCCTGCACGACAGTAGGAGCCAGACCTTCAAATGGCTCATCTAGCAGTAACAACTTAACGTTGGCAGACAAGGCGCGCGCGACAGCAACCATTTGCTGCTCGCCACCCGATAAATAATCGGCGGCGACGTTCATGCGATCCTTCAGACGCGGGAAATATTCAAGGATCTTTTCCTCGTTCCAAACGACACCTGTCTTGCCATCGGTAGGTCGAGCCAATCGACCCAGCGCTAAGTTCTCAGCTACCGTCATACCGGCAAAAAGACCTCTGCCTTGCGGCACATAACCAATACCAAGTCTTGCAATGTCAGGTGCACTCATACCTGCAATGTCGGAACCATTGAAAACGACTCGGCCACGAGCTGGCGGCAATAGCCCGACTAGACTTTTTAGGAGCGTGGACTTACCCGCACCATTGCGGCCCAACAATGCCACGATTTCACCCTCGCGGACCTGCAGACTTGCATCAAGCAAGATGTGACTCTTGCCGTAATAAGCATTGACTTTCTCAAAGTCTAAAACCAAGGCACGATCTCCACTGACCTGTGCAGTTCGCCCTGTCACCAACGGTGTACCGTGACCGGTATAGATTTCCTGCACACGTTGGTCAGTACGCACTTGATCTGGAGTTCCACTCATCAATACTTCGCCCTGATTCATCACGGTCACGCGATGCGATAAGGCAAGAACTCGGTCTATATCGTGCTCAACAATAAGCACAGGAATGTTGCTTGCGATAGTAGTCACTAGGCGCGATACACGCTCGCGTTCTGCGGCAGCGAGTCCAGCTAAAGGCTCATCCATCAGTAGCACCTGAGGTTTAGAACCCAACGCAATTCCTAAATCAACTAGACGTTGACCGCCGTATGAAAGATCACCACCCCCGACTTCTTCCATGCCCTGCAGACCTAAAAATTTCATGAGCTCAGCTGTCTCTGCATGGATTTCTTGATAACTATCAATGTCTCGCCAAAAATCAAAACGAGCTGGATGCTTAGCCTGCAGTGATAGACGCAAATTTTCGTAAATAGTCAGGCCCTTGAAGAGATTGGTGATCTGGAAGGAACGTGCCAATCCCTGATGACAAATACGATCAGGTGACAAGTGTTGAATAGCTTGACCGTGCAATAAAACCGTACCCTTGTCAGACATGAACATGCCTGAGATCAAGTTAAAGGTGGTGGTCTTACCTGCCCCGTTTGGACCAATCAATGCATGAATTTGCCCAGCCTGAACAGTTAAGCTGTTGTTACGCACCGCCTGTATGCCGCCAAAACTTTTACTAAGGTCTTGAGCCTCCAACACAACGCCTTCAATGCGCTTTGGTCGCAAAAAATCTGGTAAAGGCAACCCTTCGTAAATCTTGCGCTTACTCATTGCAGCGCTACCTTCTGGCTGCGGATGCAAGCGCCGACTTAACTGCCCCCAAATACCTGTCAAACCTGACGGAGAGAAAACGATGAAACCAACGAAGACAAGACCAAAGTACAGCAACCAGTTGTCTGTATAGATCGAGAAGAGTTCACGAAATAAAAGGAAAAACAATGCCCCTAGAGCGGGGCCAAAAAAGCTGCGCATACCTCCAATAACCACCATCGCCAAAAACTCACCGGAGAAAGCCACCGTAGTCGACTCCGCTGCAGCAAGACGATGCAAGAAAACCAAAAGACCTCCAGCAAGTGCGGTAACAGTTGCCGAAATCATGAAAGCCAACAGCTTATATTTTTCGATGTCGTAGCCTTGAAAAATGGCACGCTGCTCATTCTCACGAATGGCAGCAAGAACATGACCAAAGGGGGAACGAACCACACGAAATAAAGCATAGACCACGGCAAACGCAATAACAGCGACAACGATGTAATAGTTCAGATGGTTGTCAAGATTAATAGGGCCCAGCATGCCACGCTCAATTCCTCCTAGCCCACCTTCGCCACCCGTGAGCGCCGTCCAACGAAAAGCCACTGCGAAAGTCAGCGCACATAAAGCCAAAGTCAATAGCGAGAAGTACACCCCTTTGCGACGCAGAATTAAAAATCCGACAACCAAAGACAAAATGGCTGAGAAGACGACTGAAAATAACAGAGGCATCCACATCTGATTTGGGAACCAGTGCAAATGCGCGAGCGCAGCTGCATAACCGCCAATACCAAACCAGGCACTGTGACCAAAAGACACAAGCCCCGTGTAACCAACTAGCAGATTCAGCCCCATAGCGGCAAGGGCTAGTAACACGACCACAGTGGCTACGTCATACGTCAGACCGATACCTAGCAAGAAGATCGGCGTGAAAACCAACGCTGCAGCGGTTATCAGCAACGTACGGTGTTTAGGACTTAAATTGAAATTCAGAGGGGTAGTCATTCTTTATTTACTCACTCTCATTCGAAGCGCTCTATACGTTCGCCCAGCAGACCCCGTGGACGAAACATCAGCACTAGAAACATCAGGATGTACATGGACGCCTCGCCAGCTGCTGGAGCAAAGAAAATTGTGATGCCACGCACAACCCCCACCAACACAGCCGCCAAAACGACTCCCCAAAAACTCCCTAAGCCTCCTATGACTACAACAACAAAAGCCACGGTCATGATCTCAGTTCCCATTGCTGGATGAACAATAGCAATCGGTCCAAAAAGTACCCCACCTAGAGCTGCGGTGGCCACACCTAACATCACGATAGCAGTCATGTAAGGTTGTAACTTGATACCTAACACAGCCACCATATCGGGCTTCTGAACACCAGCGCGCACGACACGACCAAACATTGTTTTTTGCAGTAACAACCAGATACCACTCATCACTAAAATCACCACAGCAAGAATGAATAGCCGGTATTTGGAGAACATGAAGTCTCCAAGGATCACATTACCTTTGAACTCGACCGGCATGTTGGAAACCAATGGCGCAGAACCCCAGACCATCCGGATCGCCTGCTCTGTCACCATAGCCAAACCAAAAGTTACCAACAAACTAAGGATGGGATCAGCCGTATAGAAGCGTCGCAACAGGTAACGCTCGAACAGGATGCCTAGTAATGCGACCAACATTGGCGTGACAAAAATGCTAACGCCAAAGCCACTCAACTTAATGATTTCCAGCGAGACATAAGCACCAATAGCGTAGAAAGCCCCGTGCGCCAAATTGACAATGCCACCAACGCTGAATATCAACGACAGACCAAGTGCTATCAATAAATAGTAGCCACTCAGCACCAGGCCATTAACAATCTGTTCGAGTAAAAAGGTGATTTCCATGAAGAGACTTTTAGAAATAGGAAAGACGAGAAAGCAAAATTGATGTGGGAGCAGAATCCGAGCCCGTTTTTTATAGGGCTCGGTCGATCAAAAAATCACATCTTGCAGCTGCTTTCCGCCCTCGGAGGGGCCAACTTATCCAGCGGATCGTTCGCTCCGGGGACTGCATCACCAAATAACAAAAAGTCCTGCTTGTTCTTTGCTTGCCCCTTAGGCTTAACCGTAAAAGGATATGCCTCTTGCATAAGCTGGTGATCCCAGCTTCGGAAATACGCCTTACGCGCTTTCAAAATATCAAACTGCGCTTCGGACTCAAAGTAAGTAATCAACTTGTCCGTATCTAGCGACTTAGTGGCCGTAATAGCTTGCGCAATAATTTTGAGAGAGATGTACTCGATCCATGCATGGTTTTCAGGGATTCGGTTGTACTTCTTGGTGAACTTCTCCACAAAAGCTTGCGACCCTGGTGTCTTGAGTTCATGGTGCCACACGGTAGGCCAGTACCCGCCTAGATTACCTTCACCAGCCCCCCAAGCATCTGCAGTATTCAGGTTAAAACCGGCCACGGGATACGTAAGCCCGAATTCCGAATATTGTTTAACGAAATTGGTCACCTGATTGCCACCTAGGTTGGTAGCAATTAAATCGGGCTTAGCCTGGCGGATTTTCAGCAACTGCGGACTAAAGTCCGTCAGATCGGTGGGAACCAACTCATCCCCAATTACATTGCCACCGTTACGTGTGAAAAAATTCTTTGCAGCTCGAGAGAGGTCATGACCAAAAACATAGTCAGACGTCAGCGCAAAAATTTTCTTGCCTTTCACCCAACCTTCGCGTAGCAATGCCTCGCCAGCGGCATTAACCATCACTGTGACTGGAATATCCACATGAAATGTGTAGCGGTTGCAGTCCTTGTTGCGCAATCCGTCTGAGCGCGCACCGATACTCATAAAAAGCTTTTTATTTCGTGCGGCAACTTGCGAAATAGTTAGTGCCGAGGCTGAGTTAATTTCGCCCATCAGCAGAGCCACGTTGTCGCGCTCAATCATCCGCTGAGCTTTCTGCGAGGCTACTTGTGGGTTCACAGAATCTTCACTAAGTAGCTCAATCTGACGACCTAGAACACCACCAGCAGCATTAATTTCCTCCACAGCCATCTTGATGCCTTGTTGCGCATACTCTCCCAATGCCCCCAGAAAACCAGTCATAGGAGTGAGGTGGCCAATCTTGATCGTATTGGCTGACTGCGCCAAACTTAGCCCAGGCCATCCTAGTGCAGCACCGCCAGCAACTGCAGCACCTGTCTTGAGCAAAGTACGACGCTGGCTCGACGAAGCGGTCAATTCAATATCCTGTTTCTTAGCATCCATGAATTTGTCTCCTGTTGCATTGATTGATTACTTACACGCAGAGGCAATACTAGGGTCTAGGTCTAGGTTTGAAAAATACAATTTTCAGAGATGGGATATATAAATAACTTATACCCAGACATAGTAAAAAACTTATAGGATGTCGGCATGGATCTTCGACAACTCAAGTACTTCGTACAAATCGTTGATAGTGGCAGCCTCGCGAAGGCTTCTCGACAGCTCTACATCGCCCAACCTGCACTCAGTCAACACATCGCCAAGCTTGAATCAGAGGTGGGGAAACCCTTGCTGATTCGGACAGCGAAAGGCGTCACGCCCACTGAGAACGGGGCAGCACTTCATCACCACGCTCGGTTTATCCTGCGCCAATTAGAGCAAGCCCTCTCCATCGCTCGGCAGGAACCAGGCACAGTGCACGGCATGGTTTCCGTAGGCTTAGCGGCCACAACAGTCTGTGCTGTAGGGGCCCCTTTCATGCGACGCATCAGAGAAAAGTACCCCGGTATCGTTCTTAATGTGGTTGAAGGCATGAGTGGTCACTTAGCGCAAATGATGCGCCAGGGACAACTCGACTTAGCTATTCTCTTCAGCCGCGACGCCGTACCTGATCTGACACCTGAACCTTTGGTGGAGGAAGAACTTTTCGTCATACTACCTGAAGACAGCGATTTGATACCACCTCGTCGGGTGAAGCTCAGTTGTGAAGATACGGCTAATCTGCCACTCATCTTGCCCACCGGTATTCATGGACTTCGTCGACGTATTGCAGCGGAGTTTGAACAAAGGAATCTCGCTATGCATGTAGTGGCTGAGATCGACTCACTCTCTCTGTTAATGACCTGTGTGCGCGATGGTATGGGTGCAACCATAAAGCCCATGTCAGCAGTTCTAGTTGAGGGCATCATGCGCGAAAGCTGGCGCACTCTGGCATTCTCAGACGCTGAAATGAAACGTCCCAATTTCCTCTACTCCGTAGATCCATTACACATGTCACCATCCACGGCTGCCGTACGCGCAGAGCTGCGTGAGACAGTCAAACAACTGGTGCAGAGCGGCCAATGGAAAGGTGTCAACCTGCTCTAGTCTTAATACGGCTGAAAGTGGCATTTCCCCAAACTCCTAGACAGTTCTAATAGTACAGATGCACTTCCGCTTTAAGTTCGACTCCTTGTTTCGGAATCGAACACTACGTGAAGAATAGATAAGACTGAAAGCAACCAACTGCAGGCTATTTTCAGTTTGATCGAATGTCTAATTTGCAGCGTCAGCAGACATTGGTGTTTTTTACGCCGAATGACTTTGAAGGGCTGAAAGCAGTCAGATGATTTGCTCCATAACGGTTACTCAACAGTCGTTATAACGTTCGAGTTGAGTGGTCCCGATGCGGAAAGTCCACTTTCAAACCAAGGGTTACGCGTCCTAATTGTAGAACTGCATGACGACACCATCAATAAGATCGTCATAGGTGTGAATAGTTAAGTCTGGAAAGTCTGCGGCAATAGCTCGCCACTCAGGGTTTTCAAAGTCCCATCTTCTTCCAATAATCAAGTGTCTTTTTGGTCGATAGATATTGATGCCAAACTTGTTCTTTACGTAGGTCCTGTTATTTGGATCATCAAAGTAGTCTCGATACACGCGCGTTTGTGCGATGTATGAGTTAATTGTTGATGAAAAAGCCTCTCTATTTGGCGCTCCAACGACTGTAGAGGCAGTCAGGTCGGGCAGTTTGAATTCAACGATATCGGCATATCCGTCAGGCCCAACAACGAAGAAGTCGGGCTTTATTGCCTTTCGAGTTTCACTCTGCCACTCGCACAAGCATTCAGGGTGAATTTCTTTCGCCGAAAATCGCATCTTCAGTGCAAATCGCAACTCTTCGCTTGCTATTAGACGCGTAATCTCAGGTTCTGAATGCGACTTGTCACCAATGAACTCCACGAATCGATTCATTTGCTGGAGACGGCCAAGCCGAAAGTCGCTCGGCACTGGGTAGTCCGCGTATATATCCGCTTTAGCCAGTTTAATGAATGGATCTAGCCAAACGTTAAACGAGTCAGTTTCCCCGTCAGAATCGTCGTATTCACAGGGAATCAGATCAAGCCATTTGATATGTCGAGTTTTCAGGCCCGCAGTAGCGTTCGAATCGAAGAATCGGGCATTTATTAGCCTAGTGAACTGTCGCTTAGGCACCTCAAGTCCACTGGTGTTAAAGCTTAGGATCATGCTTTGTGCGGACCAGTTCCAGTTCAGTCGTTCTAATTCATCTGCGCCTGCGTTTGTTGGCAGTACTAAATCACTGGTTATCGGTGCAAGTGGCATCCGAAAGACGCCGTCCTCGTAGTCGAAGCCGACGATTTCGTCAAGGATATGGCAGTCCTTTTTGGAGTAATCCAGGATGACTGCTTGGAATGTACCCGTCTCAGGGAGCGAATCAATTCGCTCAGGACCCACATATTCAATTCCGATATGAGTACGACTCATGTAGTAGACAAGCTTCGCGGGCTTAAGCAGAAATCCTGGAAGAGTCTGGAGCAATGTCGGGTCAGCCTTCACAGCTTGATGCATTGGCCCCCAGTAATTGGTCATCAGCCACTGGCCGACCTTGAGGACGATGCCTTTGTAATCGAGGATGTCAGTCATGGTGGATTTAGGATGGAGAGCATAATTTATTCACTCAGGTTTCCACGGTTCTTTGCAACTTCTCTGAGCGACCACAGTTAGTCCCTAAGCTCTCCCATATTGCGGGCGGCAAGAAAAACCTTGTTGGCTATTTGCTTTTTCTTTTGAGGCATTGTCGGAATGATAAGCGTTGCCAGCATGTGCTTACGTTTGAACGAACCTCGTGCTATTCGATAGCAGCTTAGGGCTCACCGCTTCAGTTTTTCAATCTCTTGTATGGTCCGCTATCAGCCTTGAATAGGCATTGTCTGCACGACCGACCGAAATGCAGCGGTCGTTACCGTGCCGCAATGTCACGTCACGGTTTCTTCTTTGAAGCAATCAATCAAGTACTCGGGCCTTGGTTGAGCTTTGCAGCGGCGTAAACGTTTGCCAAATGCTCCTTGGCATCTTCACGTTTCTGAGCCTGAAGCGCCGCGAGTGCGACCACGGCTTCCAGAATTACTCTCCCGGTGGGGCCCAATTTCTGGAGCAGCTCAGTAAGCCAAGCTTTTGATCTTGGGTGCAGAAAGGCGAATACAGCAACGCCAAATAGGACGAGCTTCCATTCTGGAGATAGTTTCGCCAGATTACTCTTAATCGCAGCAATGACTCTGACCAGGCCTTCGATTGCCATAGTGCCCACAAATCGCCCCGACACGCTTATGCTTACCGAGACCACAGCAGCCCTAGCGTACTCCCGAGTGGAAAGCACAAAGTCCAAGGTAAGGCGGTTGCCACCCATCCGCTCGATATCACGGTCATTGCTGAGCACGCCACTGGCTCCAACGAGCGCCTCAAGGAGAACGTAGGGGAGATCTTTGGGATCATCAGTTGGCTTGAACTTGTCTGGAGGTTTCTCCCATGTTTCATCCCACTTAATTAGGGCTTGATAGCGACTCCATGCAGACCAAAGATGGGCCTCTGCAACTTTCCCTTTCCTGGAAATCTGCTGGATGGCTGATTTCAAATCAGTTTCTAACCACCGGGGGGCGTAGACTTCGATGACACTCGCGGAGACCAATTCCTCCAGTGCTGTCTTCCCTCTTTCGGGATACTTGATTTTTTGAAGCAAGTCGCTGATCACAAAGTTTGCATCGATGACTACCCGCAATTGGGCGAACTGCCCAATTGACGCGATAAGTTCGTTGTCGCTACTCAACAACGCTCTGAGATGACGGATGTTTACGGTATCAACGCGCAGTTCTTGAATCACAGGTCTAGTCTTCTGCCGTAATAGATTTAGGGAATTGGCGTCTGGCGAGTGCCCGTTACGCTATTGATGTACTCGAAGGCCGCACGGCTTTTCGGGATCTCCGGAAATGTCTGAAACAAGAAGCACACCATTTCCTCCTTACTACCCGATGCGGATAGAAATTGATCTGCAAAGTGGTCCGCTAGTTCTAGCAATCCATGCTCTGTCGCAAAATGCTTTGCGATCTCAAATTGAGGCGAGTCAGGTAGGACATGCCGCAGAAATGCCCAGTGAAGACAGACCGCAAGGCGTCGCTCACTTTCTGGCACATCGGGGAGTCCCGAACAAACATTGCTCATCACCGCTTCCCAGTGTTCGCGGCGTTCTGGATGAAACTGAAGTTCCTTGGGGACGATAACTACGTGCTCGATCGCGTTGTCTAGGGCGCCCATCGCATCGGAAAAACCTCTATCCCATTCTTCCTCTTCAGCTAACGCCAGCTTGGGAACCCCCTCGATATGAAACCGCTGAACATGCAGAAGTTCATGTCGAACCGCACCGTCGGGAAAATATCCATTGGTTGGCGCAAAGAGTTGAATATTCTGGGCATTGATGACTATTTCAAGTATGCCTTGACCGGTAGGGCCGCGATCATTCTGTTTGAGACTGGGAAACACTTCGATCTCAACACCCGCTTGTCTCTCCACTTCACGAATGAAGTGTTGGACTGATTCGCTAAGCCTGTCAAGATATTCGGGACGCATAGTTGATTGATGCTCTATATTAATAAGTTGGCATCCTCAGAGCCTTGTGCATGACGACCTGCCGCATCATGATGATCGCCTTAAGGGGAGCTCCCGCAGGGAGCTCCCCCCAAAACATCACTGCCAGTTAGCGGCAATCACCGGCGTTAGAACCGTCGCATAGTTAGACGCCAGTGTGGTTTGTCCAGCCGCTGGCGGTGCAAATGCTGCCATGGCACTCACCAGATTTTGAACTTGACTGTCCAGCAAAGTCTTGCCAGCACTGGTCTTAAATTGCTCTACGTGGTACTGGCTACCGAGATACCAATTGGTCAAGGTGGCCTTGTCAGTGGTCCCGATGATGCTGACTTCCAAATTATTAGACACTTGGCGTAGCCAGATCTGATCAGTGGACACACCACTCAAAAACTTCAGCACATCAGTATTACCCGACACAGCATCGTTTTCCTGTATGGTGTCTGCGCCATAGCCAC
>ERZ650308.417-NODE-417-length-22905-cov-9.066346_pt1 | contig 22905 bp, 21 predicted proteins | sample MGYA00376244_ERZ650308 | MGnify/ENA primary metagenome ERZ650308 (study PRJEB26733, sample SAMN07839295) | wastewater metagenome | biome: small river; feature: stream; material: water | place: USA: North Carolina | collected 2016-04-26 ... | reverse complement strand
AATCATTAAGTGGCATGATAAACTCCTTTTAATAACTACAACATATTGTTTCAAGCTGTAATTTTAAAAGATTTCATGCCCTCTTTTGTTTTTAATTTCCAAATTGTTAAAGAACTCATATTTACATGCTTGTTGAAGCATGAAAAAGTGAGGACTCGGGTATAAATTACATGACAATATAATTAAATAGCTCTTATCTTGATCTAATTTTACTGAATTAATTCCATATGCATTAATTAAAAACTCTAAGACGAGCAACTCAACACAATATGCTCAGACCAATCTGGCGCAATATGATAATAATTACTAAATTCAGCTAACTCGTCAAACGGGTGACTTAATGCTTTAAACAAGCGTTCAATTTCGCTATAATTACCATACTCGGCACGATCAATCGCATATTGCACTAAATGACTACGAAGAGTAATTGCAGGATTAACCGCCAGCATCTGTTTTTGCCGTTGCTGTTCACTTACTGTATCACATTGGTAAAATGCATCCAGTTTATTAAACCAATTCTCGAGCTGTAAACTAGGATAATCCAAACTTAGCTGACTACGACCACTTGCGCCATAACTTAATTTGCGCCAAAAGTAGGTCCAATCTATTTTTTCAGCTTGCATGATTTGTAATAACTCATCCAAGAATGGTAAGTCATCAATCGTAAACTCTTCCAAACCAAGTTTAGCGCCCATCAACTGCACATACTTCTGATTATAATACTCCGCATATTTAGCTAAAATTTGCTCAAGCTCATCAGCATTAGGGTGCAACACAACTAAAGCTTCTGCCAAGCGATATAAATTCCACCATGCAATATTTGGCTGATTGACATAAGTATAACGCCCTTCACTATCTGAATGATTGAAGATTTGCTGTGGGTTATAATTATCCATAAAAGCGTACGGACCGTAATCCAAAGTTAATCCCAAAATAGACATATTGTCTGTATTCATTACTCCATGAACAAATCCAATGCTCTGCCAATACGCAACCATTTCAGCAGTTAATTGAATGACACGCTCCAAAAAGTACAAAACATAATTATTACTTGAGAGATCAATTTCTGTAAAATAATTACAACATACAAAACGAACTAATTTCTCAAGCTCAGCTGGCTTCTTCTGTTTCGCAAAATATTCAAAATTACCAAAACGTAAAAAGCTCGGTGCAACACGTAAAACCACCGCAGCAGACTCAACTTTCTCACGATAAACTTCATCCTGAGAAGACAACATGGCTAAAGCTTGAGTGGTTGGCACGCCCAGCTTATCCAAAGCATGCGAAGCTAAATACTCACGTATCGTAGAACGTAATACGGCACGTCCATCACCACCCCGTGAATATGGTGTTTTACCAGCGCCTTTTAATTGTAACTCCCAAGTTTTCCCCGCAAATTCATGCTCTGCAATCAACAACGCCCGACCATCACCTAGACGCGGAACAGCATGACCAAATTGATGCCCCATATAAACTGCAGCCAACGCTGGATAGTCCATAACTGAAGAACGTGCGCTCAATAAATCGCACAGATCCTGTTCTGAAAGAGCATTCAAACCAATTGCGGCCAATAACTCTGAATCTAGATGCACTAATTTAGGTGCCTGTGTTAATGGTGTTGGTTTAACTTGGCTGGAAAATTCCAAACCTAATTCTGCGAAACGCGGATTGAGATTAAACATCGCAAGCCATCTGCTGCAAAATAACCAGTGGAATATGATGGAGTACATCAATACTGGTTGACTTTAAATAAATTTTGGGAGCCATATCAGCATTAAATGCTTGCAACCAACGCAAGGTACATAAACACCATTTATCCCCAGCTTTTAAACCAGGAAAGTATTCCGTAGCTGTCGTTAAATCATTACCTTGTGATTTACTATAATGTAAGAACTCATCATCAACTTTAATACAGACATGATGCATTCCAACATCACCTTCATATGTACCACAAAAACCATCACGCATCCAGCCTGTCAATGGTTCAAAACAACATGCCTCAAGCGGCTCACCTAAAATATTTAATTGCATAATTTTAAACTCCAAAAAATGGCTGATTAAAAAACCAGCCATTTGTATTGATAAGATACTTAGTTTGTGACACCTAATACACGTCGCACACCCCAAACCTGATTACGATAGAAACAAGAAGTAAATGCACGATAATCCGGACCTTGATAATGACTATCTGTAATAATCCAATTACCAATATTATTTGCTGCTGTCCACCAACCGCTATTACATTCACCATGATGATAACCCCAGCTATCGATGTCTGTTTCTGGTGCAATCTGACTCTCAGCTACAAGTAAGCTACTACCAATTTTTTGACCTGTCCACATAACTACATGCGTCACATTAGGATTAATTGCCAACGGTGTTGCAGAATCATATGCAGAACCAGCTATATACAATAAATCTCCAGCTTGTAGATTATTTAACATTGCATCGGTAACACCATTGGCATTATAAGTTCCATTGCTTTCAAATACTGAAATATAACCACCATGTGCATTACAACTAGTATTCGTAGCACCAGTTAATGGTGCCGTTGTTCCATCAGCACACACCAATGCTCCTGCTTTTCCATTTGAACTAAGAGTAGGACCATCGATAAACCCGGGCATATTTGGTGCTAAAGTAGTTTGATTAGGATTAGCTGTTGTTTGACCAGCCTGTGTGTTAATTTGACTGTTAAAAATAATTGATTCTGCATATGAATAAACTAATTTCGTATAATCACTACAATCTAAACCATAACCATAATTTCCTGTTTGATATAAACTAGAAGTATTATTATTTCTCCATAAAGCGGCTGTCTCAGTCCCGACACCAGAATAATTCCAGCGAATTGCACTTTCAGCTGGTATCGGAGGCATGATATCATTGCTACTACTGCATGATTCAAAAGCTGCTTTAGCATATGGATTTGGTGTTGTTCCATCTAACATGTATTCTGGATACCAAGTTGGCACATGGTGATGACAATAATTTACCTTTTGACCTATCCAATATGCTGCAGCACCTAATATTCGAGCTTGATTCCATGTTGCGCTGCTCTGGCATGAACTTAAGTCACTAGGGAATGGTAACACCGCCAAAGCTGGCCCCCAAGTATAATCAAACGGATACGTTCCAAGGCTTAAATTGGAAACCGCTGAGAAATTGGCTACATTTAATTCACAAAAAGTTGGTGTAGGCGTTGGATCTGGCGTAGGTGTTGAGTCAGGAACTAATGCAGGTGATGATGATGCACCACCATTACAAGCGGTTAAAAGTGTCGCGCTCAATGCAGTTAATAAACATAAATTTTTAAATTTCATTTCTAATATTTTCTAAATAGTTAAACAATATAAACTTGACCAGTATGCAGACCTTCTACACTTTTACTATATGCAAGTGCAGCATCCGCAGCCGATACAGATTTGAAGCCTCTAAAAAAAGGTGCATATCCAGCTAACGCTTCTGTAATCACAGTTGGACTAACAATATTAATGCGTAAGCCACGTGGTAATTCAATTGCGGCATGTTTAACGAACCCATCAAGTGCGCCATTAACCATCGCAGCACTACTACCTAAGTTAATTGGTTCACGGTTTAAAATCCCACTCGTTAAAGTAAAAGAACCACGGTCATTTAGATGCTTAATACCTTCTAACACCACATTTACCTGCCCCATTAATTTACTTTGTAATCCCTTTTGGTATAATTCTGCACTCATTTCAGTTAAAGCACCAAAATGTACACTTCCAGAAGCAATAACTATACTATCTAGATTATCAATTTGCTGATACATGGCTTTAATTGAATCCATATCCGTAATATCAACCTGAATATCGCCACTAGTTAAACCAGCAACCACCACATCATGACGCACAGATAACTCTTTAACAATAGCGCTACCAACCGTACCAGTGCCGCCAATTACTAAAATCTTCATTCCGATAAACCCTTACAAAAATTGGATGTTATTAACATCTCTTGAGCTATTTTATGTATAATTTAACTAAAATCTATCTTTAAAATATGCCATAGCAGCATAAAATAAATTTAACTTAAATTATCAGTAATTATTATACAGTGCAATTGAATAAATAAGTATGCTTAATCAACCTAGCTTCAGATTTAAAATCATGATTTTCTATAATACAACTTTCAAATGTAGCACAACAGACTGATATGGTTGCATAATAAATCTTTGCCACTCGCTCGGTAGTTGTAAATAATTATTCATCAGACATTCATAAAACTCATATTGTTGTAGTTCTACTGGTGCAATAAACTCATAAGTAGTCGCATAAAAATTATTTATCACCAAAATTGTTTCATCAGACAAACTGCGCGTGTAAACATATAATTGTTGGTCATCAGGCAAATACATTTTATATTCACCGTTAATTATTACTGGATATGATTTTCTTAATTGATTTAATTTACGATAATAGTAATAAATCGAATTAGGATCACTTATAGCTTGTGCTGCGTTTAAATTCAAATAATTTGCAGCCAATTCAATCCATGGAAGACCTGTCGTAAAACCAGATTGTGGAGCATCACTCCATTGCATTGGTGTACGCGCATTATCACGTGATTTAGCCTGTAAGATTGCAATAATTTCATCATCAGTAAAATCTTGCTCAAGCAAAGTTTTAGCGGCATTAATTGACTCTACATCGCGATATTGTTCTAAGCGTGTAAACTCTGGATTAATCATACCAATTTCTTCACCCTGATAAATATATGGCGTACCTTGCATTAATTGAATTGCAGTTGCTAACATACTTGCCGACTCATATGGATAATTAACTGGATCACCAAAACGTGATAACGCACGCGGCTGATCATGATTTGACCAAAATAAAGCACTCCAACCACCACCTGCTTGCATACCCAATTGCCAAGTATTAAATAGTTGCTTTAACTGAATAAAATCACATTTACTTAAACTCCATTTATTTCCATTCATATAATCAACTTTTAAATGATGAAAATTAAAAACCATATCCAATTCTTTGCGCATTGGGTTTGTGTAAAGTATACAATTTTCCAAGGTAGTAGATGACATTTCACCAACGGTTAGCAAACCATCTCGCAAACTAAATACTTCTCGATTCATTTCCTGCAAATATTCATGAATGCGCGGACCATCAGTATAAAATTTACGCCCATCAGCGGTGGCATTTAACAAACTATCATCGAGAAAATCTTGCTGTTTAGAAATTAAATTAATCACATCCAAACGAAAACCATCAACACCCATTGCTAACCAATAGCGCATCATGGCATAAATTTCTGTACGTACCGCCAAATTTTCCCAATTTAAATCTGCCTGACTGACATCAAATAAGTGCAGATAGTATTTGCCTACAGATGGACAAAACTCCCATGCCGAACCACCAAATTTAGAAAGCCAATTATTCGGTGGGTTTTCACCATTAGGCTCACGCCAAATATAAAAATCATGATACGGACTATCAATACCACTCATTGCTTTTTTAAACCATTCGTGTTCGGTAGAAGTGTGATTCACCACAATATCCATGATTAATTTCATTCCACGCCGATGAACTTGCAATAAAAGCTCTTCAAATTGTGCGAGAGTTCCATAACGTGGATTAATGCCATAATAATCACTAATATCATAACCATTATCTTTTTCTGGTGATGGATAAATCGGTGTTAACCATAATACATCAACACCTAAATTTGACAAATAATCCAACTTACTAATGATTCCATTAATATCACCATAACCATCACCATAACCATCACCATAACCATCACCATAACCATCACCATAACCATAACCATCACCATCGCTATCCATAAAGCTTTTGGGATAAATTTGATAAACTACAGCTTGCTTCCACCATTCTTGAATCATCTTAATTTCCAGTCCATTTAATTTTTTTAGCAAAAATCAAGGTAAATCAATTGCCAAAAATGATTGATGCATTCCTGTAATCACAATTGGTGCATACAATGCCCCAAACACTAAACCACCAACGAAAGCAAATTTAGTAAAAATAAAAACTAAACCAAAAGTTAAACCATTTGCCAATGCAAAAGTTATTGGTCCAATAACAATAAAGGCTAGAAAACCAGTAACTAACAACGTAACTGGTGCAATTATAATCATACCAGAGTCAACACTTGTCTAAACAAGTTGCACAATATCAGCTAAAATTCTGATTCACTCTTTGATTTTAAAATAAAACTCAACTACAATGACAGAAACAATCACGATGATTAAACAAAATCAGGATGCTATGCCATAGACTAATATCACAGTTACTAATGTTTTAAAAATACACAGATTAAGATTTAATTAATTTGAGAATAAAGATAGGAATAAATTGTTGTCTTTTAAAGGTGGCTAATCTAGCGTAGAGATAAACTATTGACAATGCTGACGATAGCCAAGCTGGTACAGGTATTCAAATGCTTGCATGACGGCATTAGGAATGTCTTGTGCGATTTGAAAACCTTTTGCTGGATAATTAATAATTCTTTGCACATCGCCAACTAATTCATGAACAAGATTTTCTAGCGAGTAACCCTCAACGACATCTGTCAATTTACGCTTTGGAGCCGAAAGCATCACTGGCATTTCAGACCAATTTGCCATAAATGTTGCATAAGCTCGCCGCGTGGTATTTGGCTTGGTTACCACAATAACTTCACTCACTTTCGGTAATAATTTCTCAATCATGACACGTGAATATAAAATATTTTCACCTAAATTGGTTGCACATTTTTCCAATAAAATGTCACGGTTTGGAACTAGTTTTACTAAGGCACGATCACAAAAGATTTCCGCTTCGGTTTTTTGCCACCGACCAGTAGTCCAATTACCATCTTTACCACTAAAAATAATTTTAGAAGCATAACCTTGTAAATACAAATCGGCACAATGTTCTGCCACCGCTAAATCGTAGCTCCCTAAGCCTAAAATGACCCGCTCAACATCACTAGGCAGATCAAAGGAGTCAACCCGATAATGATACTCCCATAAAATTAAAGCATTCTTGATCACATCCTGACTCAACATTTTTACTCCAACTCCATTTATCTAACGCCGACGCACAAACTCAGTAAAGACAAAACGATCTGGGCGATGACGTGATTCAGTATATTCAAATAATTGCCCATCTTGCAAATGTACCCAATTACGCACAACTACAACTAGATTAAAATTATTTAAATCAAGAAACTGCTGATCTAATTCATTAACCGCTTCAACCTGAATAGTTCGCCTAGCAAAGCCAATTTTTAAATTCAAGGTATTTTCAATATACTTATAGATTGAATCAGCAACAATTTCATGAGTTAAACGAGGAATTAAATCAGAGCTAAAATAATTTAAATCCAAAATAATTCGTTCCAAATCCAGTTTACGTGTACGCTGGATCTGATATAAAGATTGAGTTGATTGAAATCCGCTCAATTTTAAAATTTCCCCATCAGCTTTAATGGTTTTAAACAGGTTAACCTCAGTTACAAAATTAAGCTGATTAAGCTGTGCTGCTTCAGCAAAACTCACTAAACTACTGAAAGAAAAATCAATTTGCTTAGGATCAAGAACATAGACACCCTTACCATGCAAGCTATGAATAAGACCATCTTCAGCTAACAATTCTAACGCTTTACGTAAGGTTCCACGACTTACGCCAAATTGAGCGCAAAACTCATTTTCTGAAGGAAGCTTGCTGCCAACTGGATATAGACCAGTCTGAATCGCTTTTCGTAATTGTGAATATAGCGATTGAAATTTACTTGTCATGATTTATTAAATAACCTTAGAGTAGCGTTTTATATCTTGATTCGCGCGTAAATATTTATCAAAAACTTTAGCTACGTTTCGAATCAAAAAACGTCCTTTATTACTAACCTGAAAACCATATTCATTTAGACTAATCAAGCCAAGTTGTGCCAAATCTGGTAATTCGGCTAATTCTGCTGCAAAATAACTAGCAAAGTCGAGCTGATATTTCTCAGCTACGACAGCATAGTTTAATTCAAATTGGCACATAATCTGCTGAATTATTTCACGACGTAATACATCATCTGGAGTTAGTAACAAACCGCGTAAAATTGGCAATTGACCAGCATTCAAGAAATTATAATAACTATCTAAATCTTTAGCACTTTGATAATAGCTATTCCCAATAAAGCCAATCGAAGAAACGCCAAATGCCAACATATTAGTATCGGCAAAAGTTGAATAACCCTGAAAGTTACGCTGTAAAGTATTATCATTTAATGCCAATGCCAATTCATCATCTGGACGCGCAAAATGATCCATGCCAATTAAAACATATCCAGCCTCAGCCAAACGCTCAACACACATTTGCAAAATATTTAATTTTTCATCAGCACTTGGCAAATCTGCTTCATTAATTCTAGTTTGTGGCATAAAAATACTTGGCAAATGTGCATAATTAAATAGCGCAATTCGAGCTGGCTTCAATTGATTAATCACAATATCCATGGTATGACGATAGCTCTCCAGAGTCTGTAACGGTAAACCATAAATTAAATCAATGCTTGTTGACTTAAAACCTAATTTGGCAGCTTGATCTAAAACCCGCTTAGTATCAGCTAATGGCTGAATTCGATTCACCGCCTTTTGCACTGCTGGATCAAAATCCTGCACACCCAATGACACCCGATTGAAACCTTCATTACGGAGTGCCACCATAAATTCATCGGTGACGTGGCGCGGATCCAATTCCATCGCAATTTCTTCTGCATTATCTAGAATAAAATACTCACGGACTAAATTCATAACCTGATTAACTTCAGCAATTGACAACCATGATGGCGAGCCACCACCAAAATGCAGCTGTACTACAGGTAATTTTTTACCAATTAATTGCTGATATAAAGCAAATTCCTTAGCTAAATAGACCAAATATTCGGTAATTTTGCCACGATTATTGGTAATAATTTTATTACACCCACAATACAGACACAATGTATTACAAAATGGAATATGAATATACAATGAAACAGGCTGATTAAATTCTGGGGTAAAAACTTGACGAATTTGGTTTAATTGATCGGAAATTCCAAATTCAAGACTAAAGCGATCCGCAGTTGGATATGATGTATAACGTGGAGCATTAGTTTGACAACGTTCGATTAGTTCACGATCAAAATCAATTTGTTTAAAATTCATTTACTTTTACTTTTTCTAAAATTTATTTTATAATGAAGACTCTGATTCTGGCCACATAATAATTAATTTAATTCGTAAATTAGCATTACTTACCTGAACAATTTGTGGATGATTCGTATCTTGCCAACTTAGGTATTCAACTTTCCAGTTAAGTTGACTAAAGCCAGAATTAAGGCGATTTTGTACTGGATATTGTGGTAAAGGAATCCCCTGCAACCAATAATGTAAATAATTAATTGGTAAACTAAATCCTAGTTGCTCCTGCATCATTTGATCCAAATTATGCCCAGAATAACTTTCTCCACCTGTCGTGAGAGTCGCAACTCCACTTTCAACTACAATTCGTGCAACAGTATTGCCAAGCGGAGACATAAATGCTAACTCATCTTCACCAGATTCACGTTGCCAATTAAAATTACCATAATAATCTTTTTGCGGAGTTACAATTGAAAAACGTCCACTGATATCATAATCTTCATCAATCCGCAATGGCTGATGATATTCAGCGGGTTTATCAACTTGAGCATCATACCAGCTAGCACAACCACTTAGACTTAAACACGCCAACAGAAGCATCCAAGAGAAATTTCTCATTGCGCCAAATCCAATCCAAATTGATAATACATCAAAATTAACATTGCTTGATCTGCCAAAGTTTGTTCGAATTGCATCTGCTGTAATTTGGGTGAAATTAAGATAACTTTGTTTGCCTGCTCAATCTTGCCCTGAGCTAAATAAACTTGTTTCAAATGCATAGCAGTATCAGAATCTTGAGTTTGTCTATATGCAGCATAAATATAACTTTCGGCTTCAGAATATTTCTTTAATTTGAAGTTCACCCAACCCAAAGTATCTAAAACCGCAAAATCATTCGGCGACATTGAATAAGCTTTTTGCGCATATTTGTATGCCAACACATACTTCGAAGTTTTATCAGCTAAGGTAAATCCCAAATCATTATAACCTGCCGAATCACTTGGATTAATTTTAATATATTTTTTATAAGCTTGAATTGCTTGCGAGGTTCTACCGGTCATGCCAGATAAAGAAGCATAAAAATACAGAAACGCTTTATCATTAGGGTAAAGATGAATTTTCTCTGCAACTAATTGATACGCCAAATCATTACGTTCCATTTCACTATATAAAGATAGCTTCAACAAACTTGTTTCACGAGGTGTTAATTGCGAAACCTTCGCCATATTATTAATGTAATCATTTGCCGCCTGAATTTTATTTAAATCAAAATAGTTCCGTAAAATACCTAGGTTAGTCGCACTAGCCAAAATTGGATTCATGCTTCCAGCTTTTTTATAATATTCCAATGCGCTCTCAGCTTGACCATTTAAATCATATAAGGTTGCCAACGACAAATAAACTGTCCCATCTAAATTTACACCTTGAGATTCTGCCTGCAATAATGCATTAGCAGCCTGAGAATTATGTCCCAGTTTATACTGGACGATTGCATTGTTAATTAACATATTGCCATCTGTAGGTGTCGAGCCTAGAGATGATTCAATATATTGATTAGCTACAGAGAATTCATTATTTTGTATTAAATTAGAAATATATAAATTCTGCAATGTGCTACTTGGCTTGGTCGTTTTTTGCATTTCATGATTTGTCATGGCAGTCAATAAACTTAAATTATTTTTTTTCGCAAGAATACTCGCTGACCAATAAACAGGAATTTCCCAATTTGGATAATTCGAGCTAATTATATCCAAATTACTAAATAAGCCCTCTTGATTACCCGTAATACTATAAATCACACTTGCAAATAATTGCGCCTCGGGATAACTTGAATATTTTTTGGCAACATACGCAGCAAATGGTTCAAAACTAGCCGGAATTTCACGAGTAAGATGGGAGCTAACTATCGTGCTTAAAAAAAGTAAAACCGAACGTACTTGAGCTGGATCAGCTTGAACAACGGCATTAAGATCTGCTTTGGCAGCAACCAAATCATTTTTATCCAATTCAACACTAATCCCAAATAAGTGAGCGGTGTTTGAATCAGGTGCGGCTATAAGTAATTGTGCTATCAAAGAATTCAATTTAGCATAAGCATAATCGCCTGCAGTTACACTGCTATGTTCAAAGCAAACAATTGCTTTATAAATTAAACGTGGGTCATGATATTTATTTGCCAAATAATAATACTTACCTGCTGCTTGGGCATAAGCATTTTGATTATATGAAACATCGGCACTTAATAATACTGCAAAATCGGTTGCATCCAAACTAGCTTGTGGGATATGACGCTGATCAAAATCGACAAAGCTATCTGCGTATTCAATAGAATTAGTCATTTCACGCTGATAATTTTCACTACGAAATTGGCTTTGATTATATTTGACTGAGTTACTTGCACAGGCAAATAAACCAGTTGCTAACGCTAACGCGCCAATAATTTTCTTCATCGTCACACCCTATAATGCTGTATAGATATTATTTCAATCATGCGATTTTACCACCAATCGTCTAGAGAATTACTAATTTTACAATTTCAACAAATTTGACTTACATTATAATTTTAATTATTAAATAAAAAATAGATCAGCTTGAATAAGTAATTCTAAGCTGATCTATTTTAATAAACTAAATTTCACTATACCAATTTATAAAGCCTGACGCTGAAATTGTGCATCAATTAAATATTTTTTCCTCAAGAATAACTCGGGGCTAGAATAAATACAAGACATTACACTATCAGTTAACCATGGACTCCATGTACGCAAATATTTATAAACACCATAAAAGTATTCGCCAAATGTAGATTTCCCATAATCATAAGTATATTGAAAGTATGTACAAATATTATCTTGCCTATTTAAAGAATTATATTTAATATACTCATCAGGGTAAACATGCAATGGATAATATTCTTCATTAATTTGATTTACATCTTCAACTATATAGAAACTTGAATTTGGATCAAAACCTGTGTTTGTAGTATTTTTATTTGGCAATGCAGCAAAATGAATTAAATAAAATTTAAACTGCTTATCCCAATCTGTCATATCACCAGAATTAAAAACAACGTTTCCAGACTCTACAATACTGTCTAAAACTGGGGTTTGCAAAGTCAATAACTGTTTATTTGTATGGTCTTTACTCCAAATAACATTACCTTTATTATCCGTCAAGCTCTGTAAATCATGATTTGTAAAACCGATTACAGCAGCTAATGATTGCGGATATGAGTTGAATTTAGGATTACGTGGCGTCATGTTACTGACCAAATCATTAAATAAATAAAAGTTCAATTGATATGCAAAATAATTTATCATAGTTACAATTTGTGTTTTAAACTCAGGAATTGTTAAATAATATTGAATCAGGTTGTGGTGAAGAATGTCATCAGTATCAACATTTGAATCCTGATTACAGCTCAAAATACCAGGTTGCTCAAAAACACCATTTGGCCAAAGATAATTAAGAACTCTAGGTGCTAATTGATTACTTGGATCAATGCTCCTCAGTGAGTTGATAACTATATCACTACAACTGGTAACATATGAAGTAGCCGGACTATGGAGATTGTCTTTAATCATATAATAACTATCGTTCTGATTAAATAAGCTTTTACTTTTGTCACTTACAGGCCAATCACCAAAATTACTTCCTGCTGGTGATGCAATACCAAATATTGCAATATGCTTTGGATTAAAATTTTCCGTATCAGTCAGATATTTATATAAAGAATTGGCATAAATATTTCCTTGACTATGTGGAATTAATAACACTGAACTCGGTGTATGGCTATAATCATATTGACCGCTATTATACCTTCATCTAATAGCTGCACCACACCTGAAAATTGTGGTGGTACCTTTTTATGAAACTCATTTATAACTGCGTCAGTGTTATCACACCATATTTTTTAATTAACTCTCGGTAGTGGGGCATCAATTGTGCTTGTAATTGCTTATAATCAACCTTGTCCATATTACCATTCACATTATTTGCAAGAATATAAGCATTAACATACTTCTCCTTAGTCATATTTTTTAAACTGAATTCATTATTCTTTTGTAGGCCGACATCAATAATGTTATCTAATAAATTAATGCCTGCTTTTATTGTACTGGAGGTAGTTTTTTCATCTGCGGTTGGGTTATAAACTACGTTCCACCTTAGATATTTACCAGTTGATTTCATTTGACTAGCTATTTCCAATTTCCTCATATTATCTACGGCCTCATTACGAGTTGTATTAATACCATTTATATGTAACGAATACATAGCTGGTAATTTATTTTGTTCTGCATGAACAATTTTCATTGTAGCAAAAATCAAAGCAAATAAATAATTTATAGGTAATTGTTGTTTCATTTTAATACTCTCCAGATTTACATAAATCTTCTTCTTCATTACTTCCCAAACCAGACCCGAGAGTTTGCCATGCAAACACTGTTGTTTCTAAATTATGAATAAATACTGCACGAAAATTTGTATCTCTCATCATACTAGCAATAGTCCTACTAACACTTAGTGAATCTTTACTTGTGTCATTATCTACTAGCATCATACAAAGCACAGTAACTGAAGATTTACGAACATATTCAAGTTTATCTTTATCAGTTTTTGAATAAGTCGCTAAGTTCTCATAATAAGCTTCTTTAATTGCTGCCTGCAACATCTGCGGATTATCTTTAGGTACAATCGTTAGAATTGCATCCAAAATATCATTACGTACTCCATATGGATTATCAATTGGACCAATCAAAGCAGAAATTGACTCTGACGTACGCAGTTTATCTATCATTGCGGTTTGGCTATTGGCTGGAATATTCTTTAATTGTGGATAACGTTGTAACCAATTAATTTTGCTTAAATCTATGTTTTTTGGAGAATATACATTATTCGAACTTACGGAGTTATTAGTTCCAAACACTGCGCCTTTAAGCTTAGAATTAGAAAAACAAGCAGCACCAATTACAACAAGAATACAAATAGTTACTAGCGTAGGTTTCTTCATGACATTTCTTTCTCAAAGAATAGAACAATTGTAACTGATAAAATAAGATTTCCTTTATATAAGAACTATAATTTTATCCAAAATCATATAAATAACTTATAGACATAAGTAAATATAGATGTGTTGTTATGCTACAATTAACGGTAATTTCGTTTTAATACTCCCCAGATTTACATAATTCATTTTCAGTTTGATCATCTAAATTTGTGCCTAATGTTTGCCATCCAAATGTACTACTATCTACTTCATTTGTATAAGCTATACGCTGTTCATTGTTTCTGGATAGTCTTACCACCTCCTGCTCTGTCTTATTATAGTATTTTAAATCAGAGGAATTATCCAATATAGACATACAGTGCTGGGCAAGCCCTGCCATCGTTATAAACTTAGTCCTAGATTCTTTAGATCCAGAAAAATATGCTAAATTATAATAATACTCAGATTTAATTGCTGCCTGCAACATCTGCGGATTATCTTTGGGTACAATCGTAAGAATTGCATCCAAAATATCATTACGTACTCCGTATGGATTATCAATTGGACCAATCAAAGCAGAAATTGACTCTGACGTACGCAGTTTATCTATCATTGCGGTTTGGCTATTGGCTGGAATATTCTTTAATTGTGGATAACGTTGTAACCAATTAATTTTGCTTAAATCTATGTTTTTCGGAGAATATACATTATTCGAACTTACAGCGTTATTAGTGCCAAACATTGCTTCTTTAAGCTTAGAATTAGAAAAACAAGCAGCACCAACTACAACAAGAATACAAACAGTTACTAGAGTAGGCTTCTTCATGATATTTCTTTCTAAACTGATAGAATAATTGTAACTGATAAAATAAGATGGTCTTTATATAAGAACTATAATTTTACCCAAAATCATATAAATAGCTTATAGACATACGTAAATACAAATGTGCGGTTGTATCACAAATCGATTTAAATAAAACAACATAATGCTTTCAAACATAAATTTTTCAACTAAAGCAAATATAAAACCTGAAGTTTATTTCACTTTCTTTTTTAGACATCAATAATAACAAAATTAATCAAACATCTATTTCATGATTATTAAACTAAAACATATACCCTTTAATATTGCCATTAATTGGTATAATGGGTATCTATAAAACCTAATTTAACTTACAATCAGATCATTAAGGAATGCTCATATGCCTGAACTACCTGAAGTAGAAACCGTCAAAAATGGCTTACAGGAACTAACTGGCTCAACGATCAAATCAGTGATTATTCGCTTCCCACGCTTACGTTACCCGCTAAACCAAGCTGAATTAGATCAAGCGTTAAATCAAAAAATTGTTTCAATTACTCGTCGCGCAAAGTACTTAATTTTCCATCTTGAACATGGTTACATAATCTACCATCTGGGCATGTCAGGACGTGTAACACTCTATAAAGATACACCACCCGATGTACTCAAGCATGATCACGTAGACATCATTTGTAATAACTATACTATTCGCTATAATGATCCGCGTCGCTTTGGCTGCATAATTTACACCACCGATTTATCTCAAACATCTATGTTAATTAATCTAGGACCAGAGCCACTTGAAGGCAAATTTACCAGTGATTATCTACACAGCAAAATCTGCAGCCGCAACACGCCGATCAAGCAATTAATTATGGATAATAATGTTGTAGTTGGCGTGGGTAATATTTATGCCTGTGAATCATTATTTTTAAGCAACATTAGTCCACTACGTAAAGGCAAAGATTTAAGCCTGTCTGAAAGCGAATTACTGGTCAAAAATATCCAAAAAGTACTTAAAGAAGCTATTGCAGCTGGTGGAAGCTCCCTACGTGATTATAAAAATGCACAAGGTGAGCTTGGATATTTTCAACAAAGCCATAATGTTTATGGACGAGCAAAACAAAATTGTCGCAGCTGTGACAGTTTAATTGAAGAAGTACGCCTTGGGCAACGCAATAGCTTCTATTGCCCGACATGTCAACATTAAGAGAATTATGAACACACTTACCAAACACTTCAAATTAAGCACAAAAAAATTCCTAATAGTTGCAATTAGTTCATTAACCATAGGTAATATTTTTGCCGATTCTATCAATGGTACAGAATCAGGCGATGAAATCCTTAATATGGTTGCTAACAGCGAAAGTATGCCACGTGTAGAGTCAACGCCAATTCTAAAAGCAATCTTAGCACCAACTAAAAAACCCATGCCAATTGTTATTGGTCTAGCATTAGGTGGTGGTGCTGCCAAAGGTTTTGCCCACATTGGCGTAATTCGAGCACTCGAAGAAAATGGAATCCGCCCACAAATCGTGACAGGAACTTCAGCTGGAAGCTTGGTTGGGAGCTTATACGCTTATGGTTACAGCCCAGATCAATTACAAAAAATCTCTGTACAACTAGATGAATTAAATTTAGCTGATTTTACTTTTAGTTCCAATGGTGTTATCAAAGGAGACCGCCTACAACAATTTGTCGATGGTCAAGTAAAAAATACCCCATTACAGAAGCTAAAAATCAAATTTACCGCAGTTGCCACCGACCTAGATAGCGGACAAAGCATTGGCTTTAATACTGGCGACACAGGAATTGCAGTACGAGCGTCATGCTCAATTCCAAATGTTTTCATGCCAGTAGTTATGAATGGACACCGTTATGTTGACGGTGGCTTGTCTGCGCCAATTCCTGTCACTTATGCACGTAAAGCAGGTGCTAATTTTGTAATTGCAGTTGATATTACTGCCAAACCCAAACAAGGTAGCAATGGATTTTTATCCAATTTCGATCAGACAATTAATATTTTAAGTATTAAACTACTCAAAGATCAAGTAAAACAAGCCGACATCGTAATCAGTCCAAATATTGATCAATTATCTAGCTTTAGTTTCAATAAAAAACAGCAAGCCATTGATTTTGGCTATCAAGCCGCAATGGCACAAATGCCACTCATTAAGCAGAAAATTATTGCATGGCAAAAAAATAACTCGTAAAGGTTACCCTATAAATGAAGTTAAACTTAATTAACAATATATTAATCGCTTGTGGCATAAGCCTTATTGGTTGTAGCAGCGTAAATAGCTTACCATCTAATACAATTAACCAAAACACCCATCTCACCAATAAACCTTTAACCAACCTACAAATTAACAACATCAGCATCGGTCAGATGAAAAATGACACCAGTAATAAATTTACCATCAAATTAAAACTTAGCAATATCAGTCAACAAACTATCAATGGTTGGAAATTAGGATTTTTCATGCCACGGAGTTTAGATAAGCATTCAGGTGTTTCAAATAAATCGCTAACTATGTCAATTTGCGAACAAGGCACCAATAATTGCAGTAATTTAGTTTATCAAAAATCCCAATTCAATAGTAATGATTTAAGCGCAGGATTTACCAGTATTTTATCTCCACAAGATAATTTCAGCTTGAATGCCAATAAAAGCTATGTAATCACTCTTGCCCACATAAATACACCACTACTTAACTACTCATCGTTGCCACAAAGTTGGTTTGTAATTACGCAAGATAATCAAGTTATGAATTTAGCTATTACACCTGATAAATATAGCTTAATTGATTACAATTCCACACAAATTAAAAATCAGGTTGCCAATCACGTTCAAGACAATTGGAATAATTCTGCTCGTAGTACCACACCACAAATAAATGTGATTCCAAGTCCAAATCAAGTTATTTTTACCAATCAAGGAACACTACAACTCGGTAAACAAGTAGTAATTGTTAAGAACGAAACCTCTACTAATAATAATGAAAAATTTCTCATTGATTACCTAAAACAAGAGCGTGGAATTACGCCAACAAAAGACTCTGGAATCGGTATAACCCAAATTGAATTTAACTCCGCTAATTTAAGTAATCCAGAAGGTTATGAAATTAACATCACCCCAGATAAAATTCAAATTGGTTCAAGTAATAGTGCTGGAGAATTTTATGCACTACAAACCTTACGCCAAATTTTTGCTCAATATGGAAGCAATATTCCAAGTATGACGATTAGCGATGCGCCACGTTTTAAATATCGTGGCTTAATGCTTGATTCAACACGACATTATTTTAGTGTCAATGAAATTAAAAATCTTCTTGACCTAATGGCACTGCAAAAACTAAATACTTTCCATTGGCATTTAAGCGATGATGAAGCTTTTCGAATTGAATTAACGAATTATCCACAGTTAAGCACAATTGGTGCGGTAAGTGGCTATGGTAAACCGATCATCAATACTCGAATCATAGATCGCAACCTAGATTTAGCTACTAGTAAAGAAAACCAAAACTATATTTCCGTTGACAGCATCAACCAAGGTAGCTATTCGGCACAAGACATTCGCCAATTAATTAACTATGCGAATGCACGACAAATTACGATTATTCCTGAAATTGATATTCCCGGCCATTCACGAGCATTAATGAAAGCCATGCCAAACTCATTCTATGATCCACAAGACAAATCTCTCTATGGTGGTTATGGCGATAATACTCTACCTGTATGTAGTTATAACCAAAATACACCACTAGGAATTAATTTTACTCGTGATATAACAGCGATTGTCAAACAAGCCGCAGATTTATTTACGCAACAAACTACCTTATATTATGTGAATAATGAAATCAGTATTGGTGGCGATGAAGTTAACAAAAACTCATGGACTAATGCTTCAATTTGTTCACAAAACCCAAACTATGCCAACTTAAACGCCCTCCAAAAAGAGCATAGGTTTCTTGCCGAGCTTTCAAATAGTGCTACATTGAATAACTTGAAAATCTCAGGGTGGGAAGAATTTGTTTTAGATGATGATGGAACGTTAGAAAATAACCGTAATAATCTAGTGCCTGCTGCTAAAACAGCACATGTTTGGATTTGGCAAACAACCTATCCTAAAAAATCTAATTACGCTGTCGAATTAGCTAATAATAATTACCCAACCGTTCTAGCTTATGCGAGTAATTTATATTTTGATAATCGCTATACCGCACAAAAAGAAGAGCCTGGATTTTATTGGGCGAGCAATTACAACGATACAAACGCAGCGCTCGATGCAACTACGGCAATCAGTAAAACAACACAGTTAATCGCACCTAGCAAACGCCAGAATATTCAAGGAATTGAAGGTGCACTGTGGGCTGATGTAATTCCTAATTACGAGCACTTACTCTATATGGCATTACCTAAAATGAGCGGACTTGCCGAAGCGGCATGGTCATTGGATCCAGACCTAGGCAATGATTCCCAAGCCAATTGGCAAAGTTTAGCCACTCGCCTTGGCTGCGGCTCAGATGGATTTTTGCACTTTATAAATCAAACTTACGCCGTTAAATATCGTGGTTATCCTAATGGAATTGCTTTAGAAGCACCAGCACTGTGTAATTCTAGCGCGATAAATAAGTAGCCTATTAAATATTGAAATCAATTAAATCAAGGAATAACAATGACCGACACTGCTCAAGATCAACAATTAAAACGTGGTATGAAATCACGACATTTATCAATGATTGCAATTGGTGGAACTATCTCGGCAAGTTTCTTTTTAGGAATTGGTGACATTCTAAAACAAGTTGGTGCATTTAGTACTATCTTGGGCTTTATCATCGGCGGCATGGTAATGTTTCTGGTGCTCTTGAGCTTGACCGAAATGGCAATTGCCATGCCTGTTTCAGGATCGTTTCAAACTTATGCTACACGATTTATTTCACCGCTAGCTGGATTTTTGACTGGTTGGTTATATTTAATTAATTGGATTACCGCTGCAGCTGCATCATTAACCGCAGCATCCATAATTATGAATAGTTGGTTTCCCAATATTTTAGTCTGGCAATGGAGCCTGCTATTTATCGGCTTAACGGCGCTATTAAATTTCTTCCCAGTAAAAGCCTACGGTGAAATGGAGTTTTGGTTTGCAGGAATTAAGATTATTGCAATTTTAGGTTTTATCTTAGTTGGTTTGGCCGTGTTATTTGGTGTTGTTCCACAATTCGGTCCAGTAGTTGGCTTTAAAAACCTATACCAAGATGGCTGGTTTCCCAATGGATACTTACCATTTCTGTATGGAATTGTCGTTATTGTCTGTACCTACCAAGGCGCTGAATTAGTCGGAATCGCTGCTGGAGAATCTGAAGACCCCGAGAAAAATGTTAAAAAAGCCATTCGCAATGTTGGAATTCGAATTTTATTATTCTTCGTGCTTTCGGTATTTGTCGTAACTATGTTAACACCATGGCAGCAATCTTCGGTAAGTAATAGCCCGTTTATTTCGATTTTACAACAAGCTAAAATTCCATACATTTATCAAATTATGCAATTCGTAATTGTTGCCGCAAGTTTATCAGCGGTAAATTCGGCATTTTATGCCTGCGCTCGTTTGCTCTGGTCAATGTCAGGCTCAAATCAAGCACCGCGCATCTACGCAATTACCAACAAAAATGGCGTGCCGTATTATGGTGTAATTGTCACTGCTGCAATGTCGGGATTATGCCTGTTAAGTAAATTCTTTGGCGCAGAAAAAGTCTTTATTCTAATCGTTTCATCTTCAGGAATGGTTGGCTGCCTGATCTGGATCATGATTAGCTGGGGACATATTGGCTTTCGCCACTATTTAAAACGCGAGGGGGTAAACCCTGATACACTTTCATTTCGTGTACGTAGCTATCCGCTCGTGCCAATTCTCAGCATTGTGTTTAATGCACTGGTAATTCTTGGCATGCTTTGTGATGATGGACAACGGATTGTTGTGTATCTGGGATTGATTTTAATCGCATTTTTTCTGGTGGTGTATCGAGTGTTTTTCTATAAATCAACCAACTAAACGTAAATAATTAATTCATTTCCTAGTATATTATTAATAACCACAAAGCATACTACTGAAAAATAAGATGCTTATTTTATCAAGCATCTTACTCTAATCAAGTCGATGCAACGTGACTCACACGTAAATTCTTAACTATACCATTAAGAGAGTTTTTATAAGCATCAAATAAAATAATACAAAATCAATCCTTCACATTCAAAACTTGATCAAGTTGTTTTCTAATCTCCGCCAAGCTGATTCTCAATAGTTTCAGAACAGCAAAGAGTTATTATTCTAAGATTTAACTTTTCCAAAAGTTTCAAGCTCTATAAATTTAGAGTCGAAGTACCCTGGAGGAATCTTTTTCTCCAACAACCGATGGAAGTTTTCATCGTGAGTTGACAAAATTATTTGTTTATTATAATTTGCTACTAGGCTTCTTAATAAATCAATGGTTGAAAGAATATTTATACTATCCATTGCTTGAATCGGGTCATCTATAAAAATACAGTCCACAGACTGACCATCATCATCTTTTGCATGCAGTGCTTTAGCTAAAAATATACTCAAACTTAGCACATTTAATTGCGCTGTACTATAATAAAGAGATGGAGAAAGAGGTTTGTCATCATTTTCGCCGGTGACAAATACATTAAGTTTACCTATTCCATGTTCAAAGCTACATTTAAAACTAACTTTCTTATAATCTGGATGTGGATCAATTTTTGAATATATCTGATTAATTAATTCTTCATGGAAAAAAGCTTCAACATCTTTTTCTATTTTTTTCTAGATGTCCTTTTTCTTCACGAATTTTGTCAAACACTTTATTTTTCTTTTCATGTTCACTCATGTATTCTTGAAGCTCTTTTTGTTTCTTTTTACGCTCTATAGATTTTAATAGATTATATAGACTTTCTCTTAAAGTATTAATTAAGTCAATGCATTTATTATTGTTTGTTAATTTGTCTTCAATTTCAGCATACTTTGTCTTAACATCATGCGTTGCTTGCTCTAAATCAGTTACTTTATGATTAAAATATTTGTTATAAGTAGATTCAAATATTGATCTTTCTGACTCCATATTAGAGAATAAGTCTTTTAATTCTTGTATACTATTCTGAATATCATCAATGTTTGTTATGCTATATTTAACTATCAGTGCATCAGAAAATTTATTTTCAGTTTCCAAAGCAGTGAAGTCTTTAGTAATTAAATTACTATTTAATTTTGTCAATTCATCTAGTTTCAATTTAATATCTGTATTATTATCAAATTGGTGAGCGAATAAGGTAATGGTTTTATACTCTTCTTTCTCTTTTAGCTCACCAATATTCTTATTTATATTTTTGAGCACCAAATCAATAAGCTCAGATTTTTCTCTTAAATCATTTAGTAACTTTTCTAATTCTCCCTTTTGCTCATAACTTTTTGTTAACTTAGCTGATAACTCATCAATGCTTTTAATTTTTGATGCTATAAAATCATCTTTTGATTTATTTTCCGTCTCTTTTAGTAACAGCGCTAGCGATGATTCCTGAGCATCTAAATCATTTTGCAATGAGTATAAATTCACTTCTCTAATTTTTATATCTAATATAGTTAATTCAATTTCAATCTCTTGTATTTGTTTAATGTACTCTCCGATAATAGAATTTTTTAAGACATTGATTGTATCTTCATTATTTTTTATCTCTAGTTTTATTTGCTCTATCTGCTCAAATAATTCTTTTTCAACATTATCTAGGAGTTGATTGTTTAATATTTTATCTCTCAAAATTTGATATGAATTATGTTTCTCATTGCATAAGGGACAAGTCTTTGTTTGATTCTTCTCAACGACTTCAAGCCCCAAAGATAATAAATTTTTGGGCTAGACAATCAAAGCACACTTAAAGATGTGGTAAGATGCTGTCATGGTTCAA
>ERZ650308.416-NODE-416-length-22925-cov-6.812593_pt1 | contig 22925 bp, 5 predicted proteins | sample MGYA00376244_ERZ650308 | MGnify/ENA primary metagenome ERZ650308 (study PRJEB26733, sample SAMN07839295) | wastewater metagenome | biome: small river; feature: stream; material: water | place: USA: North Carolina | collected 2016-04-26 ... | reverse complement strand
GCCACCGGGATCGCTCCCAACACGAAGCTCGGCGCGCCGCCGAAATTCGGCCCGATCGTCACGACCCTGTACGGAAACGGCGCCGCCGGGTCTACGACGTTCCTGGATGACAGCCCGTACTACTGGTCTGTCACACGCAATGGATCGATCGCTGTCAGTGCTGCGCAATCGAGGTTCGGCACAGGGTCGATCTCGCTAACCGGCGCCAGCACGGCAAACAACCTCGTCGTCGGGCCCAGCAAGCTGTTTAACCTGACTGGGTGGGGCGGCAGCTTCCCTCAGTTCACCATCGAGGCCGAGGTGTTCCTGAACGCCTACAACTCGGACGGCGGAAGACTGCTTTCGGCGGGTGGCGGCGCATCGGGTTGGGGGACATACGGATCCAGCGTCAACGGGCACCACTGGATGCTGCAGTCCACGGCGACTGGGGTCCAGTTCACATGGATGTGGTACGGAGCCTATTCCGGCTTCACGAACTTCCACATGTTCTCGCTGTCGGCACCGCTCTCGCTGTCGACATGGGCGCAGATCAAGGTTACGTCCGACGGAACGACCGTCCGCCTGTTCGTCGACGGCGCGCTCATTGGTTCTGACTCAGGACACCCGCCGGTGAGCGGGATGACCAACCTCACCTTCGACTACCCAGTCTACGTCGCCGTTGGCGCGCTGTACGGAGAGGCCTCGGGCTCCACCTACGCCGCCAATGCCTACGTCCAGCACATCCGGATTCGCCGAGAATGCACTGACACGGCAGCGTTTTCGGCCCCGACAGCCGGCCTGGGGCGGTGGATCGGCGAACTGGCCGGCATCGCGCCGACCACACAGGTTCCAACTCCAAAGAGCGGGATTGTGCAGCCTGCGACTGGGTTCACCCCGACCCTGTTCGGGACCGGATTCGGCCAAAACCTTCAGCGCCCGACAGGGTTCCAGTCCACCGCCGTTGGCGACCCGCGCATCTTCCCGTACAGCCCGCCGCCGATCAATTCGACGCAGTTCGGGACAGGACGACTGTTCCCGTACCACGTTGCGCCGGGGATAAACGGCACCCATTTCGGCACGCTGGCTGGCCGGCAGCACTGGGATGTGGAATGGGCTCCGCCAAAGACACGGTTCGGGACGCCATTCATCACGTTCAATCAGACCCGGATCGCATCTGGGTTCACCAGCGGAAACTTCGGCACTCCGCTCGGTATGCGCGTTCTTCCGCCGAACACCGGCCGGATCTGCATTGCCGGCGGGTTTGATCCGGTCAGGATCGGTTCTCCGTCGGCAACTTGGCCGCTGTATGGCGCAGCTTCCGGCATTGCTGCTGGGCATCTTGGGGTGCCGAATGGCGTCCGAGGCCAGCGTGCATCCGGGATCAATTCAACGGCGGTCGGCGTGCCAGCGGTCAAGACCATGCACAAGGCATCAGGCTTCGCAAGTGGCCAACTTGGATTGGCCGTGGAAGTGATGACGCAGCGCGCGGCAGGCTCCCAGTTCGTGCAGAGGTTCGGGCTTCCTGAATCCGATCGCGGGCACTCGTTCAAGGTCTACGGCATCAACGCATCGGGCCGGATCGGGAGCCCGACAGGATTCTCTCGGTTCAATTACCGGGTCACCGGGTTCAGGCCGTCGGCAATCGGATCCGCAACATGCCACGAGTCGCACCGTGTAATCCACATCATGCCAATGTGCCGAATTGGCAATCCAATCCTCAAGAGGAACACCCAATGCTGACATTCGAGAAGTTCTCAGGGATCAACAACGTGCTGCCCGATCACCGGCTGGCACCGGATGCGCTGACCGCGGCCGACAACGTGGACATCGGACTCACTGGCGAGGTTCGGCGACGGGACGGGTATTCCGAGCTTCTGGCCACCTGTCACAAGAATCTGCACCAGGCCAAGGGCTTCATGCTGGCCACGGTGGATGGTGGCGACCTGATTTCGATGAACAGCGCAGGCGGCTCGAGGGTGACGCTGTACCCCTCGCTCGGCGTGTCGCGGGTCTGGTACTGCAACCTTCCTGATGGCCGCACCGCATTCAGCAATGGCCTGATCCGCGGCATCACCGATGGCAGCACCGTGACCACGTTCGGCGTGCCTATCCCGTCCAGCATTGGCGCCTTGACGCCGGTGTCGGGGGATCTGTTCCCTGGCGACTACCGCTACCAGTTGACCTACGTTCGCCTGGCCGATGGCCTCGAAGGCGGGCCGGCCTATTCTGAGCCCGTGGCTGTGCCGGATGGTGGCATCGTCCTGACCGGGCTTCCTGAACTGGCTGGACACAAGATCAACGTCTACCTGACAAGCCACAACGGGGAGCACGCCTTCCTGGCCGGCAGCACGACGAACGGGGCTTTCAGCTTCACCGGCAAGAACGACAAGCTGATCCTTCCGTGTCGCACCGACTTCATGTACCCGGCGCCTTCCGGTTCGATCATGGCGTTCTATGGAGCGCGCGTGCTGATCGCCGTCGGCCCGGTTCTGTACGCCTCGCGTCCGAATGGGTGGGAGTTGTTCGACATCCGGCGCGACTTCAAGCAGTTCACAGACGACATCACCATGATCCAGCCGGTGGACGATGGGGTCTACGTGGGCACAACGACCGAACTGGCATTCCTGGCTGGCGCTGAGTTCGACAAGCTGACATACCGCCAAGTGCTGTCCGGGCGCGTGGCGCTAGGATCCGGCGTCCAGGTCCGTGGCGAACTGGTGCAGTCCGGGCAGGGATCCGCCATGATTTGCATCGCTGACGGCGTGATCTGCGCCGGCTTCAACGGCGGCAGTCTGGTGCGGATGACAGAAGGCCGATACAGCACCGATGTTGCAGAGGTTTCAGCCACGTTCCGCATGGTCGATCGCATCCCGCAGTACATCGCCATCCCTCAATGAGCCTCAACGATCCGTTCTTCACCAAGTTCGACGGATCGCCCGATCTGGGGCGGGTGCCGGTGCGCCTGATCGTGAACGGAACGGGCGCTTTGACGCCAAGCCAGATGCTGGGAGTGGAGCACGCCTATCACCAGTTCCGCAGCGCCTACCGTCTATCGGTGGCGGATTTCCATACCGAGCGCATCCGGCTCAACGACGGCACGGTGGTATGGCTCTGGTCGCTACAAGGCCGCGACGAAGTGACGGTGTGGCCGGGGCCGGATGGCGAGGAAGGAAAGCTCCCGCACGGCTTCGCGGTGGCGACGAACTGGCAGGGCCCGCTGATCTATTGCCGCGACCTGAACGACGGGGTTCAGTGGCTGCTAGGCCCACCGGCGCCGCAGATTTCAGGTTATACGGCATCGCACTACGACAACCAGGCGTTTCGCAAGGACGTAGAGGCCGATGAGTTCTTCAACCTGCCGCACGTCCGGGACCACTGGGACACCGTGCTGTGGGACTACAAGATGAACGAAGCTCCGACAATCAGCGAGACGCCAGTGGTTCCGTTCTTGCTCAAGAACAGCACGACGGGCGTGTATGCGCTCGAATCTCCACACTACGCATCCGGCGGGAAGCTGATCGACGCGACCGGCGCCACGCTTTACACCATGGCCGATGAGGCGCCGATTCTCGTACCGGAGCATCCAGACTACCCGGAATCGGTCCACCAGCGCGCTGGCATCACGGATGCACAGAGCAACCAGATCGTCTTGCAGGCCATGCGCTTCACGGTGATTTCGCCGACCTTCAACATCTGGAAGTTCAAGTTTTGGAATGAGCGCATCACCCGCACTGGCGACAGCACCTACGCGCTTGTCGAGCGTGCGGCGACGGAGTTCACGACGCCGTGGGGGCACCAGACCACCACGACGACCTCGATCAACGACAACAGCCTCGGAGAGGACCCGGCGCTGCTGTTCAAATACAAAGGGACATTCGACCGGGTGGCCGACGCTGCAAACGGGTTTTTTGGTCTGACTGGTCGGCCAACCCACCTGTACAACACTGGGTGGGCCGGCGTCAGCGGTTACGCTGACATATCTGGCGTCAATCTGCGTGGGAACGATAACCAATCCCTGCGCCAGATCAAGGAGCAGACGGCAGGAATTTCAACTCTGGACAAGCTGGTTGCCACCGCCGGTGCAACTGACGCAGGGTACATCCCGATCGAGCGGCGCCTGAACTACCCAGCAAGTATTTTTTGGCGCGGTGGGACACACCAGAAATGGTATTACCCAGAGGACTTGATTGCGTTGTGGGGACTCCCGGTAGGGACGCCGCTGAACTACAACAACTACCGTGTTCACGACGTTGCCATCACCAGATTCGACACCAAGTATGACGTTGACGGCGCGCCGACTATCACGGCAAAACTAGGTTGGATGGACTTGCATCTGGTGGAAGGAACGACGACGGGCAGGATGAGCGGTAAGGAGTACATCAACCAACTCGGACAAAGCGGAATATATTCTTTCATTGATGAGGGATGGGCAAACCGCTACATCATGAAAAGCACCCTGCGGCCGTCGGACTTCTGGCCAATTGAAGGGTTTTATGACCACCTCTACAACAACAACTCGAACGACGAATACTGGGCCGATTACCTGGCCCACGGGACCCAAGGCTATCTCGGCGGCCCGGCCCCGCAACCTGCCATCAAGTACGAATACCCGTTCAATATCCGACCATCCAACATCGTCAGCTACGACCTGAAAAGCAGGTATGTGATCGACTTCGACCAGAAGGGGCGCTTCTACGCCGCGATCCGGTGCGAAGTGACTGCCACCGGCGCCGCGTGGAAGGAGAACCTTGCGGTCTACAAGGGGTTCATGGAGAAGGACACGGACCCGACCTACACCGTGAAGATCTGGTTCGAGTGTGAATGGGACGGCGTGTTCGCGCAGCAGCTTCTGGCCGAGGAATCCGTCACGCGCCCGATGTTCGAGGCGATCACGGTTTCGCAGTTCAATCCCTGGTACTGGCCATTCCCGGCCTACATCGACAGGGACTGCAAGGTGAGAAAGCCGCCGGAACCGACGCCGGACGAGAACTTCATGATGATGTTCGCCAACCTGGCCAGTCACCAGGGCGTCAACACGAACCTCTGCTGTGCCGATGTGCGACCGGACATCACTGGAGCGGACGCGACAAAGGCCATCAGCACGGACGGCGTTGAGTATTCATACGAGGAAGATGGCGTTGTCACGCCACACACGAAGTTCGTGACCGGACAACTCTATGCGCGCACGTTCAAGCTGTCGGACTTCTACGAGGCGTTCTGGATGATGCGGCAACTCAAGGTGAACGCGACCGAGGACAACATCGAAGGCACAGAGGAATACCCGCGACCGGAGTGGTTCTATCACCCGGTCATCAAGGCCGCGCTCGGCGTGAACCGTCACATCGAGGTCCGCGACGGGGTGATTACGCAGTGGTCGGACAACATCCCGACGCCGATCACCGGGTATCCACCGACGCCTGAGCCGCATCCGGCGCCGACCGACCGCATCATCAAACTCTACAGGGTGTGACCATGGCCAATGCAATCGTAATGAACACGCTGAACGGATCAGTGACCGAGTACGACAACTTCGGGTTCCAGTCCATCACGCCGACGCTGGCTGGAAATGCGACCGGGCTCTATTCTCTTGGCGGCGGCCAGGACATTGACCAACCAATCGTCGGCAGTGTCGTGACAGGAAAGTCCATTTGGGATGACATCCACAAGAAGTTCCTCGATGCCGTTCACTTCGCCATGAAGGGGAGCGGGACGAGCGAACTGAATGTTGTGACGGAATCGACAAGCTACAGCTACCCGTTCCAGGTGCGCGAAACGGGCGTGTCGCGCGGGAAGCCGGGGCGCGGGATCCGTGAGAACTACCTTGCCTTCGGATACAGCAACGCCGACGGCGCTGACTTTCAGCTTGATCGTATCGAAGTCCCTGCATACCCATCCAAAAATAGAAAGGTCTAAGCCATGACCACTCAAAGCGTTGCCGACATCGTGCTCGGCCAGTTTGCGCAGGCCCAGAGCTACGCGAGTTCGGCCCAAGGCCAGCTAACCAGTTTCCTATCGGTCCTGGACGCCGCGGCATCCTATGCTGTGCCAACAATCGATTTGACGTGGACGCCAATTACAGATCCTGCCGCCGTGGCGCCGCCATCCGCTGTCACGCTTGAATCTGTGACGTTCACGCCGCCATCGCCGGAGCCTTCGGCCCCAACCCTGACGCCAGTTACTGTGCCCACTCTGACGTTCGGCGAGGCCGCGCCGACGACGAGCTTCCCTGCGGCGCCAACCTTGACCATCGGATCCGCGCCAACCATCCCCAGCGTTGGTGCGGTGGCCATGCCGAGCGCGCCGACACTGACTATGCCGTCAGCGCCGACAATGCTTTCGTTGAGCATCCCGACGTTTGGTGGGATTGATCTGCATGAGGACTGGCTGACGAAGTTCGACAACATCCCGACGTTGACGCTGGTGGCGCCGACGCCATACAGCTATAGCCTTGGCCCGGAATATGCTTCCACGCTTCTGACAACGCTCAAGGCAACACTGAACACGCGCATGGCCGGCGGCACCGGGCTCAACCCTGCGGTTGAGCAGGCCATCTGGGATCGGGCGCGCAGCCGCGAAACTGAAACCGCCCTGGCCAACGAGGCGGACATCCTGCGCACGTCCGAGGCGGCCGGGTTCGCCCTGCCGACTGGCGTGGTGGCGGCCCAGATCCGCGAGGCCCAGCAAGACTACTTTGGGAAGCTGTCCAGCCTGAGCCGTGACGTGGCGATCAAGCAGGCCGAACTGGAGCAGGACAACCTGAAACACACGATTGATGCTGGCATGGCGCTGGAGAGCAAACTGATCGACTACAGCTACCAACTGGAGCGGCTGACGTTCGAGGCCGCCAAGAACCAGGCCGACAACGCCATCCAGATCCACAACGCCCAGGTCGAGCAGTACAAGGCGCTTCTGTCGGTGTATCAGGTCTACTCGGACGCCTACAAGTCGATCATCAGCGCCGAACTGGCCAAGGTGGACGCATTCAAGGCGCTGATTTCCGCCGAACAAGCTAAGGCCGACATCAACAAGTCATTGGTCGAGGAATACAAGGCCATGATTCAGGCGTCCATGGCCTACGTGGAGATTTACACGGCCGAAGTGGGCGCCGCCAAGACGCTGGTGGAGATCGAGGGCCTGAAGATCAGTGCCGCAGCCGAGCAAATCAAGGCATTCGTGGCCACGGTCAACGCCGAAACCGCCAAGATCGAGGCATACAAGGCTGGCGTTGATGCCGAGGCGTCCAAGGTTCAGGTCTACAAGATCAAGGCGGATGTGTTCGCCACAGAATCTGGGGTGCAGCTTGAGGCGGCCAGAGTCGGAATCGCCAACCTGGATGCCCAGGTGCGCGCCAAGGCGCTGGAATGGGACGGGTACAAGGCCAAGCTGGATGTCGCAAAGATCGAGCTACAGGGCACCATCCAGAACAACGAGCTTCTGATCGCCAAGTACAGAACAGAGGGCGAATTGGGCGTGGCCCAGTACGGATCGGCAATCAAGAAGTGGGAAGTCCAGTTGAAGGACTACGAGGCCGGCAAGATGGCCATGATCCAGACCGCCAAGATCAACGGCGACAACGCCATGCACGCGGCATCGATCCGGGCGGATGCGGCAAAGGTTGGAGCCCAGGTCTATGCGCAGTTGACCGGCAGCGCATATTCGATGATGAAGGTTGGGGCCAACATCGACCACAAGGGCAGCCTTGGGGTTTTGTATCAATACCAGAACAAGACGAGCAGCCAGCCGACCGGTGTGTTCACTTAACCGCCGCGTGGTTTTGCCGACGTGAAATGCAATCCTGAGAATGGCGCGGCGGGCATCACGCAGTAATCCACCCCTGTAGGGTTTTGCGGATGGCCGCCATGGCGGCAGACTGGATCGAGTTCAGCTCGAAAGGTCTGCCAAATGGCTCAAGCAACCAAGCCGAAACTCGGATTCAAACGCGGGGGCCATGTTCAAGGCCCTGGCACCGAGACTTCGGATTCCATCCCGGCGCTGTTGTCTGACGGCGAATACGTGCTTCCGGCCGACACGGTTCGCGCCATCGGCGTCAAGAAGCTGGATCAGCTGAAAAACGCGACCCACACGCCATCTGGCAACGCGATGGGGTTCATTCCTGGATTTGCCGATGGCGGTGTTCCGGGTCTGATCGGACAGGATCGGCTGGACAAGCAAAACGCCGAGACGGCAGCCAGCTCCATCGTCAAGGACGCCAGCCAACAAGCAGGGCAGGCGCAACTGGACGCGATGAACAAGCCGAATGAGGCTGCGCCGACTGCCGCGGCGGCCACCACTCAGCAGGCGGGCACGCCTGGCTTGATCGGCGGCGACCGGATGAGCCAGCAGAATGCCGCGACGGCCGCATCGTCTATCAGCGCACCAAAGCATGATCTGACCACGACGCCCGTTGTTGGCTCCGCAGTTTCAACCACCACGCCGCTGGCGGCAAAGCCAGTAACCCAGCCGGCCATTGGTGGATTTCAGCCTGCTTCCACCAATCCGGTCACGCGCATTGGGAACAGTTTCAGCAATTTCAATGCGACCAACGAAGACCCAGCCTACCGAGGCTTGAAGATGGATCCGAACGATCCGGGCAACCAGCGCGCCATGCAGTCTGTCCGCCCGTTCGCAGCCAGGGGGTTTGCCAGTGGTGGACTGGTGGAAGATGAGCGCAAAAAGCTGTTGTCGCAAATTCCGGGCAGCGCGCCGGATGGGTGGACAGGGGGATCTGGCGTCCCGGTGACTGGCAATGAGTTCACGCGCAACGTGGTCAACACGGCGCAAGCGCTTGCTCCGGTCGCCCCGGTTGCATCCGGCGCCGCGAAACTGGCAGCTGCCGCGCCGAAGGTGCTCGCATCGCCCATTGCGCAGACGGCTATCGCCTATGGAGTTCCGGCCGTTGGCGGCGTTGCGCTGCTGAACGCCGCGTCAGACAAGCCGGCGAATGCGCCTGTCAGCAAGCCTAATGTGACTGACGCCCAGAGGCCGGTGAACCCGGATCGGTTGCCGCCCGTTGAGGCACAAACCAACACCGCTCCGGATGGATCGCCTCTGTCGCCAGCATCGGATGCGCCGGTTCAAGCCCAGCAGCCGACCGGCGCCGTCATCCAGCCTCCGCAGCCCGCAGCGGGGTTCATCCCGGCGCAGATCCGCCATTCCGGGAACGACTGGCAGGCGCGCAACGACTTGCGCAACCTCGAAGTGTCCGCGTCGAGCATCACCGCAGCGCCGAACGGTAAGGAGATGATGGCCTACCGGGCTGGGCTTGAGGCCGACAAGGCGCTCAAGGAAGGCAAGAACCCGGCCATCGAGTCGCAGAACCGTGATGCCGCGTTCATGGACCGCACCCAGGTCGGCGCGAACGCTGCGAACTACCGCGCCGACATCGCCAACAACATCGCGCAGCAGCGCGTGAATCAGGAAGGCGTGAAGCTGGGATTCGAGTCGGATGCGGCGAAGCAGTTGCAGACGCTGCGAAATCAGATCATGACGGAGAAGGATGACAAGAAGCGTTCCGTGCTGCTGGACAACTATCAGACGCTCACAGGCAAGTTCCAGCGACCGGATGCGGCAGAGCGACTGACAGTTGTTCAGTTGCCGGACACCATCGACCCTGAAACCAAACAGGTGATGAGGGGTGGACAAGCCGCCTTTGGCCCGGATGGAAGGCGGATTGATCTTGGTGGTGGGCAGCAACAGTCTGGCATTGCATCAGACCCAAGAGCCATCGCCATCAAGGGAAACACTTCGTTGAGCATTGACGAAAAGCGCAAGCAACTTCAAGCACTGGGGTACAAATGAGCCAGATTGACGACTTCCTGAGCGGGAAACCATCTGGCGGCGCCTCTGAGATTGATTCATTCCTGGAGCCTCAAAAGCCAAAAAGCCAAGGGGCCATCCGCAAAGCCGGCGACTTGGCACTCGGGTTCGTCAGCGGCGCACTCGGAGCCACCAAGGCACTGACCGATGTGGCAGGCGCCGGGAATGCGGCTTCCAGCTTCCTCGAATCCGCCAACAAGGATGTTGACAGCCTGTTGAGCCCACAGGCTCAGGCCGACCGGATGGAGCAGTCGGCGATCATGAAAGAGGCCGAAGGCAAGGGCCTCTATGAGGGCTTCAAGGCCGGCGCCAAGGCGTTCGGCGTTGCGCCGGTACAGACGGCGGTCAGTGGGCTTGGCTCTGTTGTGCCGACTGTCGCAATCGGCCTGGCAACAGGCGGCGCAGGGGCGGCTGCCTCAAGACTGGCGCAGGTTGGTTCTGGCCTGGCCATGGGTGCCGGCACGACAAAGGGCGCGATCTACGACGACATCAAGAGGCGCAGCCTTGAGGCCGGCATGACACCAGAGGCCGCAGAAGCCGCCGCTACCCAGGCACAGTCCTACAATGGAGCAAACACCGATCAGATTGCGCTCGGGTCGGTTCTGGGGGCGGCCGATGCGGCAACCGGCGTGACGCCAGTCGTTACGAAAATGGTCGGCAGAGCGTTCGGGCAAGAGGCTGCAAAGACAGCGATCAAAGGAGCGACGGGCGGGGTTCTCGCGCGAACCGCGAAAGGCGTGCTCGGAGAAATGCCGCTTGAAGCGGCCCAGGGAGGGCAAGAGCAACTGGCTGCAAACATCGCGGCCCAGCGCGCCGGTTTCGATGCCGGGACATGGGACAACGTGGCCAGCAATGCGACGCTTGAAGGTCTTGCATCTGCCGGGCCTGGCGGGTTGTTCGGCGCGCTCAACAAGGCGCCGAACCAACCCGGGCCGTCTCCGGTTGTCCCGCCTGCAACATCAATCCAATCGCCAGAAGATCAGGCGGCAGGATTCAAGCCGAGGTCGGGCCCGGCGCCCAGCATCACCGGCACCGATCCGGCGAGCCTCATGCGCTCTCCTATCGGTGGAATGGGCGGGGCTGGCGACGGGTTCATGGATGCCATCCGGGAACGCAAACCTTCCGAGGAGATGGGTTTGGACCCGGCCTCCGGATCGATGTCCGCCGCCGCGGCGTTGGCCGTTGATGCCGGCGTCAGCCCTGCCGCATCTGTCACCGGACAGGATGGCGCGACGCTGTTGCAGCGCGCGGCCCATGGAAACAAGCCGCTCCAGGAGGCGATGCTGGCCAACGATGCCGAGCGCACCAGGCAAGCCGAGGCTGCCATACCGTTCGACAACGCCAGCGAAGCCGACCGGCGCGCCTACGAGGACGCATTCGACCGGCCGGCACCGACCGAGTTTCTGGCGCTGTCGGCCGACGAGCGCAAGTCCATCCTGTATGGAAACAAGGAGGTCAACGACGGCGGTCAGCAGTTCTCGGGCACCCTGGATGGCGACATTCTCAACGGCATGGGCACACCGTTCAAGACACGGTTTGCCGCCGCGCGCCGCGCGCACATGATGGGCAAGGAGTGGGGAATCGAGCCGGTGGCCGATGGATTTGTCGCGCGCTGGAAAGGGCCGGCGAACGAGGGATCTACTGCCTCTGGTCCGGCTTCGGTTGGTACTGGGCAAGCGCCTCAGAATCTCGCGCAACCTTCTCCCGGAAGCGATCAACTTCAACCGAGTAAAGCCGAACCTGCTCCCGACACACAGCAATCTGGTGCTCAGTCGGCGCCAGCGCCGGTGTCGGTTCAGGGTGTTGGACCTGGTTCGTCATCCGGGAATGATACTACCAAACCACAGATTCCGGCGGGAAACAATGCCGAAACCACCACCAGCGCGCCCGCCGCGCCCGCGGCCGCCCTACCCGCAGCCAGAACCGGCGCCGTGGAAGCCGCTGGGGTAGAGCAGCAAGGGCCCGGCGCTGATGCCGGCAATGGCTTTAAGCAAGGACCGAAGAAGGGTGAGCGTTATCGCGTTGGCGTTTCCGTTGCAACCGGCGGTGTAACGCTTGAAAAGCGGCTACCAGCAGGCACAGCCGCCACGTTCTATGTTGGGAAAGAAGGCGGGCTAGTTGATGCCGATGACGTAAACCTTGTTGGAACAAAAGACCGTGAGAAGTTGTGGATTCCAACTACACCGGAACAAGCAAGCCAGGCTACAGCAATTCTGGATGAGATGGGCCGCCTTGACCTGACGGACCCAAAGCGGAAGGACGCGAAAGCGCGACTCAAGGCGCTTGTGACGGCCACCACAGCCATGGATTCCGCAGGTGCCGCTGGCTCTGCACCCGACATCAAGGCCATCACCGCCAATGCGCCCCAACCTGCGCAACCTGGAACGCAAGCAAGCAAAACGCCGAGCGCGCAAGGAGCGGCGCCGGCTGGCGCGGTAACTGTTCCCGCAGTTCCCGCAGTTCCCGCCGGGAATGCCGGGAATGCTGTGACGGCAGCAGCACAACCACAACCAGTTCAACCACAAGGAACCACCAATGGCCCTCAAGCCCAAAAAGCCGTCACGCCAGAACCGGGACGACAAGAAGCGCCGGCCACAGTAGCGCCGCGCGGCATCATCGCCAAAGCCATCGAAGCACGCAAGGCCAAGGCGCTGGATCGCATCGCCAAAGGTTCGGCCTACTTCGGCACGCCGGACAACGCTCAACAGTTCATTGACAAGAGCAAGATCGGCGACACGCACGAGGTCAAGAAGACGCGGCCCGGACGGTGGGAGGTTGTGTCGAAAGCGGCTCAAAACATCGACACGACGGCGCAACCTGTCGCAAATCAGGCGGAATCCGTACAGGCGGAGACTGCGACACCGGCCACGATTGGAGCGAATGACTACCTGCAATCGGTTGAACAAGCCAAGCGGCAAGCGGCCGAAAATGCGAAGGACGCACCGCGCGAAACAGTCATCCCCGCGAACGACAAGGCCATCGGGAAGAACAGCGCCGGAGAAACGCTGCACCAGCGCAAGGATGGCAGCGTTTACCGCTTGCGCAACGATGACGGCAAGCCTGATTTTGGCGGCGATCTGGCCGTTCAAGCAGAACCAATCACCAGCGCAGTCACTGAACACGCTGGCCTGAAGATTTACCCCATCAAGGTGAAGATGGGAGATGCGGTCGTTGAAAAGTGGGCAGTACAGACGCCTGACAACGCCCAGCTCGAGAAGAATGGGGAGCGGCAAATCGGCGGCGATCCGCTGTCCGACACGCTGGACGAAGCCAAGAAAAACGCCGAATCAGAGGTTCGGATTGCAAGGGAGCGCGCCGAGCGTGACGCCGAAAGCAAGGCCGAGGAAGCGGCAGCGCAAGCCAAAAAGGACGCCAACAAGGGCAAGTCCATCTTGCAGCGCAGGGCCGACGCTCTGCTTGATAAGAAGCATACCTACCCACCACAGGCCGGATTAGGAGCAGGGACACGCCGAGAGGCCATGGAATCTGCCGTTGACCAGGGCCGCGCCATCGTTGAGCGCATGGTTCCTGATACAGCCGCAAAGAACCGTGACCAAGCTGCGATTGATCTGGTGCGGGCGCGCGGGTACATCCTTGGACTCAGCAACGAGAACATCCCGGTCGTGAAGCAGGGCCTTGAAGCCCAAGCCCGGATGAAGGCGAACCAGTACGAGAAGCCTGAATACCGGGTGTACGACAGCGCCAAGACGGATGGCGGGTTCTACGAGATCACCAAGACCGAGTTTGACTATGCGAAGTCGCTAACGGAAAAGGCGAAAGACCCGCATGAGAACTACATCAAGAGCGCCGCCGACTCGATTGCAAGACTGCGCAAGTCCGATGTTTATCGGGTGCTGGACAGTCTCGCAAAGGACAACATTGATGGCGTGACGCGCGAAGGACTGGCAGACTACATCAAGAAAAACCACCCTGACTACGCTCAGGAGGTTGACGATGTTCTGACCGAGCTTTCGCAGCCAACACCAGCAACGCCAGTCCACCAAGACCCCGGCGCCGCACCAGAAGCTGGCACGAAGCCGGAAGTTGTGGTCAAGGTTCCCGAGGCAATCAGCACGGCGATCGAGGATCAGCTAAGGAAACAGAAGCAGCGCGTCATGCGTAGGCGCAATGAGGAATCAGCGCCAGGATTGAATCTGGAGCAGAAGGCCGCAGCGCAGACCAAGACCAAGGCGGCCGAAGCAACCCTGCGCCAGATGCGGACAAGCATTTTCGAGGCCGAAGACGCAGCCATCAAGGCGATCGAGACTGGCAAGGCCAGCGAGTTCGAGAAGCACGCCGACCTGTTCCCGACGGCCAATGACGCCATTCGGGCGATGCTTGGCCAGAACGATGAACTGGACGCCGAAACGAAAGCCTACGAGTCAGGTCTGACGGCGCAGACGCGCGCCGACGATGTGAAGAAACTGGTGGACGCCGCTAAGAAGCCGGCCAAAGCGCCGGCCGCGCCGAAGCAACCCAGCGCCGCCGAACTGCGCGCGCAGGCCGATCTGAACAACGCCCTGGCCGACCTTGGCGACATCTTCAGCAAGCCATTCAAGGCCCACATCACACCCGAGCAGGAACAGAAGCTACTGCCGGTGCTGACGCGCGTGCTGGACGCCGCTTTCCGCCTTGGCTATGCCAAGTTCAAGGACGCTGCCAAGTTCGCGCTGGACAAGATTTCCGCCGCGCTGGGCGCTGACGTGGCCGACGCCCTGACCCTTGACCACCTGCAGGGCGCCTACATCGCAATGGCAGGGGGCAAAGAGGGCGCTGATACGAAGCGCGCAGTCATTGACGTGGAGAGCAAGGCCGAGATTGAGGCGCATGAGGCCAAGGCGGACGATGAGGCGCAGGAAGATGCAGCCGCCGCTCCAGACGCCAAGACGCTGACAGAATCGCTGTACCAGGCCATCGGCGCAGGCAACATGCCAAAGGACAATCCAGCGCTCAAAAAGCTGGTGGAGGCCTTTGACGGCAAGCCAGCCGATCCGGCGCGCATGAAGCAGGCGCAAGAAGAACTGGAAACCGCCATCGCCATGAGCGCGCGGGACATTGTGGCAAAGGGCCAGAATGACAAGGCGACGTTTGACGAGTTGCTGAGACTGTACGAAAGCCAGCCAAGCCTGAATATTCGCACCAGCACCAGCGTGGCCAACCAGGCGTACAGCACGCCAGCACCTCTGGCGTTCATTGCCTCACGCCTGGCTGGCATCACGCGCAACACGGTGGCGCACGAACCGACAGGCGGCACAGGCATGCTGCTGATAGGCGCAGACCCAAAGAAGGCGCTGGTCAACGAGCTCAACGACCTGCGCATCAGCGCGCTGAAGGCACAGGGCTTTGCGCCCACGCAGCTGGATGCAGCGACCATGCGCTTGGTGCCGGATGGGGTGCAGCCCGATGCGGTAGTGACCAACCCGCCATTTGGCTCCATCAAGGACGCAGACGGCAAGCCGGTCAAGGTGAAGGTGGACGGCTACAACATCGGCCAGATTGACCACCTGATCGCCGCGCGCGCCCTGCAGTCCATGAAGGACGATGGCAAGGCCACTCTGATCCTTGGCGCCAACAAGGTGGCCGGAGGGTTGAGCACCGACGACCGCATTTTCTTCAACTGGCTCTACTCGCACTACAACGTGGTCGGCCACTTCGAGGTGGAGGGTGATTTGTACGCCCGCCAGGGTGCAGGTTGGCCGGTGCGCGTCATCACCATCAATGGGCGCCAGAAATCAGGCAAGCTCTCGCCGGTTGCTGGAACGATTCAAAGAGCAGACAATTGGAGCCAAGTCTATGAGCAGTTCACCCAAAGCCTCGACGCAGCAGCAAAGCCAGCCACTGGCGAAGTGGGAGGCGGACCAGCTGTTGCTATCGAAGCACCTGGAGCGCCTGGTGTACGCCGACCACAAGGCAGCACGGGAGGCGCTGGAAATGTCGCAGGAACAAGCCCCCGAGCTGTACCTGATCGCGCAAAACCAGCCGCCGAGCCAGTGGGCCAAATCCCTGATGAGCAGCGACTCAATGCTCAGTCTTTTGTCCCGCAGCCCCAGCCAGGCCAAAGCCCTGCTGGAGCAGAGCGACCTGCAAAGCCTGCTGGAACTGCTGCCGTAGCAGACGCGCCGGCCGCCGCCGGCAACGAGTTCCAGGCGCCATACACCCCGCGCAGCGCGCGCAAGGACGAGGGTGTTCTGATCCCGGCCAACATGGCCCAGCCCATCCAGGATGCACTGAGCAAACTCGAAGACGAGGTGGGCGACATTGACGAGTTCGCCCGCAGCGAGCTGGGCTACGCGACGGTGGCAGACCTACACCATGCCCTGATGGGCTTGCAGGTGGACTCCGTGGCCATGTCCATTCACCAGATCAAGAAGGGCAAGGCGGTTGTCATTGCAGACCAGACCGGCATAGGCAAGGGCCGACAGGCTGCGTCCATCATCCGCTGGGCCGCGAGCCAGGGCTTCACGCCGGTATTCGTCAGCGTCAAGCCCAGCCTGTTCACCGATATGTACGGCGACCTGGCCGACATTGGCACCCATGATGTGCAGCCGTTCATCATGAACGGCGATGCCTGGGTGGCCGGAGAGGACGGCACCAAGCTGTTTGCCAACAAGCCCGCCGGGCACAAGAACACGATCCAGCGCATCGCAGACACTGGCCAGCTGCCCGAGGGGCGCAATGCCGTGTTCATGACCTACTCGCAGATCAACGTGGACAACGTGCAGCGCAAGGCGCTGATGGCGCTGGCGTCCAACGCCGTGTTCGTGCTGGACGAGTCGCACAACGCGGCAGGCGCTTCGGCCACTGGTGATTTTGTGATTGGCGCGCTCGACGCGGCCAAGGGCGTCACCTATCTGAGCGCCACCTATGCCAAGCGGCCCGACAACATGCCGCTGTACTTCAAGACCGACATTGGCGACGCCGCGGCAGACGCTGACGGGCTGGCAGTGGCGATGTCTTCTGGCGGCCTGCCGCTGCAGACGGTGGTCAGCAACAATCTGGTGAAAGCCGGGCAAATGTTCCGGCGCGAGCGCTCGTATGACGGGGTTTCCATCCTGTCCAAGTACGACACGCCCCACCGGGCTCTGCATGAGCGCATGAGCGATGAGGCCACCAAGGCCCTGCGCGCCATCGTGTCCGCTGACAGCCAGTTCCATGAGGGCTACGTGAAGATGCTCAAGGAGGAACTAGCCGCGCTGGGCTCGACCGTGCAGGATTCCGCCGGGAACCAGCTCGAAGCCGGCGTGCAGCACACCGAGTTTTCCAGCGTGGTGCACAACTTCGTCAAGCAGATGCTGCTGGGCCTGAAGGCGCAAGCCGCGGCCGACGATGCCATCGAGTCGCTGCGCCGCGGTGAGAAGCCCATCATTGCGGTGGAAAACACCATGGGCTCGTTCCTCACGGAGTACGCGGCGGCCCACAACATCGGCCAGGGCGACAGCCTGGGCAGCTTCGACTACCGGACGGTGCTGACACGGGCACTGGCCCGCAGCCGGGTGATTATCGAAGTGGGGCCGACCGGGGACAAGGTGAAGCGGCCGGTGCCGCTGTCCGAACTGGACGCTGGAACGCGGGCTGCCTACGACGAGGCGCAGAAGGTCATCGACGGCCTGACCCTGGACATTCCGGTGTCGCCCATCGACTGGATGCGCGCCGAAATCACGCGCGCCGGCTACCAAGTGGCGGAAATCACCGGGCGCAGCCTGTCGGTGGACTACAGCGACCCCAAGAAGCCGGTGCTGGCAGCCATCGACCTGCTGGAGCAAAAAGACAAGGTGAACACCACGCGCCAGTTCAACGCCGGCAAGCTCGATGCGTTGATACTGAACGTGGCCGGCTCCACGGGCATCAGCCTTCACGCCTCGGAGAAATTCGAGGACCAACGCCAGCGCCACATGATCGTGGCGCAGGCCGCGGGCGACATCAATATCTTCATGCAGATGCTGGGCCGGGTGCACCGCACCGGTCAGGTGCGCCTGCCCAAGTACACCATCCTGAGCGTGGACCTGCCGACCGAGAAGCGGCCCACGGCGGTGCTGTCCATCAAGATGAAGTCGCTGAACGCGAACACATCGAGCAACACCGAATCGGCCACGTCGGTGAAGTCGGCCGACATTCTCAACAAGTACGGCGACCAGATCGTTAACCAGTACCTGCAGGACAACGCGAAGCTGGCCCGCGAGTTGGGGCTTTGGGGAGAAGTGGGCCAAGAGGTTCAGGAAGACATTGCGCGCAAAGCCACCGGGCGCCTGGCACTGCAACCCATCGAGGTGCAACACGCCTTCTACGACGAGGTGGAATCGCAATACGCCGCGCTGATCGACTACCTGAACAAGACCAACCAGAACGACCTGGAGCCGCGCACCTTTGACTTCGACGCAAAGGAAACCCGCCAGGAAGTGCTGTTCGATGGCCCGAACAAGGACACTCCATTCGGAGAGGACGCCATTTACGGCGAATACTCCATCAAGGCGCAGGGCACGCCAATGACGCCTGCGGAGATCCAGGCCGCCATGGCGGAAAGCCTTGGCGATAAGACCCCGGCGAAGCACGTCGATGAAATGCTGGAGCAAATGGATGACCAGTACAAGCAGTTCGTCGGGAAGCTGGCAGAAGCATCGAGAGCCGCTGCTGCGCTGGCGGCCGGGGAGTACGACAGCACCAAGCATGACGCGATTGGCGACACCCTGAGCCTCAACAAGATCATTGAGTCCGCAGGAGTCACAAGACAAATTGGTATCGAGTTCCTGCGAAGCCATGCGATTGGAAAGACCTTCCGCATTGACATCAACAGCGAGCCGTTCAACGCTGTTGTGACCAACATCCGGAGCACGCACAAGGCCACGGGCAACCCGTACAGCATGAGCAAGATCCAGGTGACGGTGGCCGTGAATGGCGCGTTGCGCAGTGTGTCGGTGCCGGCCACTCAGTTCCACAAGATCGAGGTTTCCAGCATTGCCCCGACTTTCCGCGTTGAAACGCTGTTCAAGGAGCAGCCGCCGAACCAGCGTGAAACCGCCAAGATCGTGACCGGCAACCTGCTGGCCGCTTACGGCGAGTTGCAGGGCGTGCGCGGCACCATCATCAGCTTCACCAAGCAGGGCGGCACTAGCGAGCAGGGGATTTTGTTGCCCAAGCTGTTCGACTTCACCAAGAACACACGCGGCGACTACCGCCTACCCGATGGCGCCGCGGCGCTGGCATTCCTGCAAAAGAGCCAGGACAAGGACATTGGTCGCTTCGGCATCATGTCGCGCGACGGCCTGCTGCGCGTGCTGCCTTCCGGGCAGGGTGTGCGGGTGCAGGTGCCAAAGTCCAAGCTCAAGGGAGCCAAGTATTTCCTGGACAAGGGGCTGATTGCCTCCGCCGGCGACTTTGTGTCGTCGGGCGGTTTCATGGTGGCCACGGTGTACGAGCCGGATGGTGCCGTCAAGGTGCTGGACCTGCTGATGAAAAAGCAGGCGCTCTATGCGCTGCCCAGCATGGCCGACGAGGCGAGGCGCCTGGGGGGAGAGAAGGGTGTGGCGAATGGGCCGGTGTACGCCCAGCGCAGAGGCCAGGACGCACCAGCCGCAGAGACGCAGGCCGTCCAGTCCGGCATTGAAGGCAAGAGCCTGATTCAGGCAGCGCAGTTTGTCGCATCCACCGGATCACCGGCTCAGCGCGAGATTGCCAAGCGAGTGGTTCAGAAGCTGATGGCGTTGCAATCGGCCGGCGTGACGCTGGACCTGAAGATAGCGCACCGGGGCGACATGGTTCCAGCGGGCCTGATCAACAGTCGTGGCTACACGGAGACCGGGTTTGACGACAAGGGCCGTGACATTGTGGTTTGGCTCAATGGCGCGGACGTGACCAGCAAGGTCGGCACGGATTACGAAACCCTGCTGCATGAGCTGGTTCACGCGGCGACCGCGGGCGCGATCCTGCACGGCGCATCGGTGAAAAACTCGGTTCACGCCAAGTCTGTGGCCGACCTGAAGGCGGTATCAAGCGCAATCGAGCGCCACATCAACGACCGGTTCAGGCAAGCCGATGCCGGGTCAGTTGAGTTGACCGAGTTTGAAAAGGACATGCGCGCCAGCGCCAACAACGCCTTCCGCAACATGGATGAGGTGGTGGCATGGGCGCTGTCCAGCAGCGAGGCCCAGCAGTATCTGGAGTCGATCCCGTACCAGGGCGGTTCGATGTGGACGCGCTTCGTCCAGGCGGTGCGCGAGTTCCTTGGCCTGAGCGCGGCCAGCGACACGGCGCTCTCAGAGGTCTTGCGCGTGGCCGAGGCCATCATGAACCCGCAGGATGCCAACTTCCACGCGACGCAGGCGTTCTGGCACAAGCGCGGGATCAAGATGGCCCAGCAACAGGCGTCTGGCAGCAAGGTGCTGCAAAACGTCAGGAACGAGCGTGCAGAGCCCTTCTACTCCGAACTCTCGCGCCAGATCGAGGCGGCCAACATCAACACCGCGCCGGTGATCGGCTGGAAGGCGATGCTCAAGGGCTTGATGTCAAAGGGCGTGAAGGCCGACGAAATCACCTGGAGCGGCATCGAGGAATGGCTTGATCTGCAAACCGGAAAGGTGGCCAAGGCCGACGTGCTGGCCTACCTGGCGGCGAATGGGGTGCAGGTTGAGGAAACGGTGCTCGGACAGCCCGACGAAGCCGACATCGAGGCGCTTCTGAACGATGAGTTTGGCGAAGGAATGACCCGCGAGGAAGCCATCGAGTACCTTGGGAACGATGAAGGCGCGACGCCGACCAAGTACGACAAGTACCAACTGCCCGGCGGCCAGAACTACCGCGAAGTGCTGCTGACGCTGCCAGTGAAGCTACCAACCAAGTTGCCGTCAGGTTATGAGATTGTTGAAAAGCCGATGAATGGCCCAAATGCGCGGTGGGTCATCAACGGCCCCGGCCCATTGACAGAAAACCGATACGCCAGCGGACCAGATCGCGTGGCGCTAATTCGACGTTTTGTGGAGAACAACCACACCGGCCAAGCTCCATATCAATCCAAACACTGGAACCAGCCCAACGTCCTCGCCCACATCCGCGTCAACGACCGCACGGATGCCGATGGCAAGCGCGTGCTGTTCGTGGAGGAATTGCAATCGGACTGGGGGCAGGAGGGCAAGAAAGAAGGGTTCAAGGGTGATCCGCTGTCAAAAGCAGAACAGGAGCGTTACGAAGATCTGCTATTCAAGATGGGGCTTGAGGACTTGACGCCTCAAGAAGTCCGGGAGCACGCAGCGCTTTCACTCAGACTTGAACGACGTGAGGATCAGCCGCCACTTGCCCCATTCGTGGACAAAACTGACAAGTGGCTGACGCTGGCCCTGAAGCGCATCGTCAAGATGGCCGTCGATGGCGGGTATGACCGGGTGGCGTTTGTCAATGGCCAGCAGTCGGCAGAGCGATTCTCACTTGACAAGCACTTGTCCGAGCTTCGCTATGAACCGGCAGGAGAGGGCTTGTACGAGATTTCTGGGATTGACCACAACTTGGTCGAAGTAATCAGCGAGGACAACATCACCATCGATCGTGTTGAGGAACTTGTCGGCAAGGAAATGGCCGAGAAGATTGCAAATGGCGAGGGTGAAAAAGGAACCGAAGGCGGATACAGGGATTGGCGCTCATTCAGCGGTGATGGGCTGAAGATCGAGGCCAAAGGTATGCGTGCCTTCTATGACGCCATCGTCCCCAACGCCACCAAGGCCCTGCTGAAGAAGCTGGGCGGCGGGCAGATGGAGGATGTGAGGTTCAGGGAAGACCGAGGCTTTGAAGATTCGTACCAGCGCAGCAAGGGAATGGTGATTCCGCCAATCACCCAAACCGGCTTCACCATCACCCCCGCCATGCAGGAGAAGGCATCCAACGGCCTGCCGCTGTTCCGCCGTCAACTCGCCAAGTTCTCCCGTGGCGCGCAGAAGCAGGCGAACAACGCCGTGCAGTCCACCGTGGACAAGCTCACCGCCGACTGGCAGAACAAGCCAGAGATCGTTATCGCGTTCGACATGCAGGACGAAGCGATCCCCGATAACGTGCGACTGGAAGACGCCAAGCAGCGATCAGGCGGTGCGTTCGGGAACCCGGAAGGGTTCTACTACCGTGGCGTGGTCTATCTGCTGTCGAGCCAGCTTGCGACGGATGCCGACATCGCCCGCGTGCTGGCGCATGAAAGCCTGGGCCACTACGGGCTGCGCGGGTTGTACGGCAAGGCGCTCAAGCCGATCCTGCAACAGATCGCAACCATGCGGCGCGCCGACGTGATTGCGGTCGCAAGGCAGCGCGGCCTTGTAAAGGTCGATGGTAACAACAGGCCCATAGTCGATGTGAAGACTGCGACCAATGCTCAAGTCTGGGCCGCAATGACGGATAGCCACAAGTCGCAATCTGCCGAGGAAGTGCTCGCCGAAATGGCTCAGACCACACCGCAGGCTGGGTTCGTCAAGCGCGCCGTTGCTGCGATCCGCCAGTGGCTGCGCGAGCATGGGGTGAACCTCAAACTGACGGACAACGACATCATCGTGAACTACATCCTGCCAGCGCGCGGCTGGGTGACACGGGGCCCGGACGGGAGCGAGAAATCTGGCGGCACAGCATTCAGCCGTGATACAAATCAGGCTGTGACGAATCCCAATGATGTCGTCGGCAACCAAGGCGGGCGCTCTGCCGATGACAGCACCTCGGGCGACCCTTTAAAATGGACGCACGCATCGCAAGGGCGTAGCGCGCTGCATCGAGGCAAGACGCTTTTGGCGACAGTTCGCCCGCTTGGAATCGGTGGATTTTCTGCGCAACTCAAGACTGGTCAAAAATGGGACGTGTCAGACCAAGCGCAGCAAGTCACCGAGCAGTCTTCGCGTTGGTTCAAGACCCATGCTAAAGCTGTTGCTGCCATTGAGGAAAAACTGAATGAATCCCCCGCGCCGACCAGCGACGGCGCACCCGTGCCAAGCCGCGAGAAGGCTGCCGACCAGACCCAGACCGAGGCATTCAAACGCTGGTTTGGCGACAGCAAGGTGGTGGACGACCAGGGCAAGCCGCTGGTTGTGTACCACGGCTCTTCGCGCGACATCGAGAGCTTCGCGGCTGGCGCCGACGAGGCCGGCCAATCCAATGGCAATCGCACGGGGGCA